>Ga0209343_10000582_pt1 | contig 51148 bp, 32 predicted proteins | sample RifCSPlowO2_02_FD_184026 | JGI IMG/M metagenome (GOLD analysis project Ga0209343, IMG submission 184026) | Groundwater microbial communities from Rifle, Colorado - Rifle CSP2_plank lowO2_0.2 (SPAdes) (version 2) | ecosystem: Environmental > Aquatic > Deep subsurface > Groundwater | place...
ATTTAATCTGCATAGTTATCTTTTCCCCTCCACAATCTCAATATTTTGGCTGAAATACAAATTTATCCCGTTAGAGAGAGGAAACGCTTTAATCTATTTCTCTCTTAATGTCTTCGCTGCCATCTCAGGAGATACAGGATTTAGATAAAATTCCTCTTCCCTCTGCAATCTGCTAATGGACTCTGTCCTTGGAAGTATCTCAATATGCCAGTGAAAATCTTCTATCAGTGTCCCAATATCCCCCCTTATAGCGCGAAAGGAGGATTCGTTTGGTGATACATGGAATACAATATGGTATGAGGATGTAATACCTTCAATCTTTGAAATAATAAGTTTTATCATGCCGGCAAGGGAATCTCTTGTTTTCTTATCCTCCATACTGTTCTCAAATGAGTATGTATGAATTAATGGTAATATCCAGACCTCATAAGAAAATCGGGATGCAAACGGGCAGAGGGATATGAAGTCTTTGTTCTCAAATACTGTCCTAATCTTCTGTTTAGCCTCCTGATAAATTATGTCACAGAAGAGGCATCTGCCCTTCACCTCATGGTGGTTTTTTGCCCATCTCAACTCCCTCTCCAGCCTTGAAGGGATTACCGGGGTGGCTACAATATGTGAATGGAGGTGGTCTATTCTTGAACCTGCCAGCCTCCCCTCATTTTTAAAGACAAGAACATATTTGAATCTCCTGTCCCTTTTTAAATCAGCAATCCTTTCATGATACATTCTCAGCACATCCGCTATCTCATTTTCAGAAAGGGATGCCAATGAGAGTATATGATGCGGGGATTCCACAATTACTTCATGTGCCCCTATGTTTCGCATTGTATCAAACATCCCTTCAGCCTTTTTGTCTAATTCACCCTCTATCTGGAATACAGGGGATTTATCGGGGAATACCCTTACAGTCCATTCCCCTTTGGAATTGTAGAAGGCGGTGATGGTCGCTGGAGTTAAATCCTCATTTCCACGGCAGAAGGGACAGATTTTGTCTTTTATGTTTTCTTTTTTCTCTCTTTTGCCGGTTAATATCCAGATTCTTGTTGTAGGGTCCTGCCGAAGTTCCATAGTTAATAGTGTCAGAGTATCAAAGTGTCAAAGTTAAAAATCTTCAGCTTTGACTCTCTGACTCATTGACTCTTTGATGCTAAATTATATCCAATTCCCCTTCATATATAAACTTTTTTGTATGTTCTGCTACCTTTTCAGGGTCTATAATAACCCTTGCCACACCAGTTTCAATGGCAGCCTTTGATACGGCAGAGGCAACTACCGGAGGGACATGATAATCAAGCCCCTTGGGGAGTATATAATCAAACTTGAGTTTATCCTCCGGGACAGCCCCTGCCAGTGCATGAGCGGCGGCTATCTTCATCTCCTCATTTATTACCCTTGCCCTGACATCAAGGGCACCCCTGAAGATACCCGGAAAGGCAAGTGAGTTATTAACCTGATTGGGAAAGTCTGACCTTCCTGTGGCAATTATTCTGGCACCTGCATTAGCTGCCTCAGAGGGCATAATTTCAGGGACAGGATTTGCAAGTGCAAATATAATCGGCCCCTTTACCATATTTTTAATCATCTCTCTTTTTAAAACCTGCTGGGCAGATACACCATCCCTTCCTTTAACAGCATCTTCCAACTCCCCCTTAATACCTTCGGGATTTGTCAATTCTGCAAGTCCCTCTTTAACCCGGTTCATTCCGGCGTTTCTGCCTTTATAAATAATCCCATTGGTGTCACACACTACAATGTCTTTTACACCGCAGGAGAGCAGCAACTTAGCCACTGCTGTTCCAGCGGCACCTGCACCGCTTATAACTACCTTTATCCTGTCCATCGCTTTGCCTGTGAGTTTTAAAGAATTGATTAAACCTGCCAGCACCACCACTGCCGTGCCATGCTGGTCATCGTGAAATACAGGTATATCAATCTCTTTTTTCAGCTTCTCCTCTATGATAAAGCATCGTGGCGCTGATATATCTTCAAGGTTGATGCCTCCGAAGGTAGGGGAGATATCCCTGATAATTTCAATAATCTCATCTGTCTCCTGTGTTGCGATACATAAAGGAAATGCCTCTACACCTGCCAGTGTGTGAAAAAGGGCGCATTTCCCTTCCATTACGGGGAGTGCAGCCCACGGACCGATATTTCCAAGACCGAGAACAGCACTACCGTCACTGATAACCGCCACCAGATTTCCTTTACAGGTATATTCATATACAAGGGATTCATCCTTTGCTATTTCCTGAGGTGGTTTTGCTGCGGCAGGCGGGAGATAAAAGGAACTTAAGACCCTCGTATCCTTAATTGGAATTTTACTCTTTATTTCTATTATCCCCCTGTGCCTTGCGTGGAGTCTCAAAGACGCCTCCTGAAGGGTTAAATCTTTATCATCCTTTTCTGGAGGGATTGGAAAATGTCCTTCATAAATAAAACTCTCCAGTCTCTCCCTCACCTTTTTTGGATTTATCTCTATAGCCGCCTCACCTGTCTTTAATGATGCCTCTGCAACTGCCTCTGCAATTGCAGGTGCCACCTGAAAGTCAAAGACCTTTGGTATTATGAATTTTGGATTAAGGTCAGCTTCCGGGATAAGACCTGATAAAGTTTTTGCGGCAGCCTCAATCATGGGGAAATTTATATTGCTGGCAGCAGAGTCAAGGATGCCGCGGAAGAAGCCGGGAAATACCAGTGCTATGTTAATCTCATTCGGGAAATCACTCCTCCCTGTGGCAACTATCTTTGCACCACCATTTATTGCCTCTGAAGGGAGTATCTCAGGCTCGGGGACAGCGAGGGCAAATACTACGGAATTTTTTGCCATTGTGCTGACCATCTCTGCATTAACTATGTTTCCTGCGGCTAATCCTATAAATACATCTGCCCCTCTCATGGCATCTCTCAAATCTCCTTTTTTGTCACTTAAATTTGTCTTCCTTGCAATTGCCAGTTTTGCCCAGTTCATTCCTGTTAGCCTTCTCTTGTGAATAATCCCGTGGGTATCGCATAATATAATATCCCGTATCCCCGCCCTCAACAGTATGTTTGCAGTGGCAATCCCAGCCGCCCCTGCACCGCATATCACAATCTTTAATTCATTAAGTCCTTTTTCAATAAGCCTTGACACATTTATCAAACCTGCAAAAATCTCAATAGCAGCGGCATGCTGGTCATTGTGGAATACACAGATTCGCAGTGCCTCCCTCAGATGATGCTGTATTGTAAAACATTTAGGTGCTGCGATATCCTCAAGACAGATTGCACCAAAGCTTGGAGATAGGGCAGTAACAACCCTGATTATCTCTTCTGTTTTTTGTGTCTTGAGACATATCGGTATAGCATCAATCCCGCCGAAGGTCTTAAATATTACAGACTTCCCCTCCATAACAGGCATGGCAGCCTTTGCACCAAGATTGCCCAATCCGAGGACCCTTGACCCATCAGTAACAATAGCAATAGTATTGCCCCGACAGGTATACTCAAATGCCTTTACAGGGTTTTCTGCAATCTTAAGGGAGGGTTCAGCAACCCCGGGCGTATAGACAAGACTCAGGATAGATTCATCCTTTATGGGTATCTTACAATCTATCCCTATGACACCCCTGTATTTTCGGAGATAGTCCAGTGAATTGGTTATAGACATAATTATTATGTGGAATGGATTTTTAATGCAAAGGATATAATCTTTTCCTGTTTGCTGTCAACTTTTTAAACTCAACCAGTCAAGATTGTTGTCAATTTGTGTTGACATATCTTAACTGATTGTGATAAATAACACAGAAATATTAACTACCTTACCTAAATTCTCTCTACCTACCATGATGAGAGGGAAAAGGGGTAATGGGCAAGAGTTAGTGGTAAATATGGGAATAAAGAAGGCACGGTATTTGCTCAGTCAGTCAGTCAGTCAGTCAGTCAGTCAGTCTAGTCTCCCCTAAAAAATTCTTCCTTTTATCTATTATCTTCACCGTAATTCTCTCATTTAGCCACCTTTTAAGATTCCTTTCTATTCTTTCTATTTTTGCCATACTCTCATGTTCAGGGAGCGAAAATTTCCTTACCGCAAGCAGCGGAAATACCGGCACAATAATTATTTCCTACAGAGTCCCTATCGGGGTCTATAAGGTAAGAGCAGCCATACTTGATACAAACAATAACCCTCTATCAGGATTTCAGAAGGAAAAAGATGTTACCCCTGGAGAATCAGTAACAATTATATTTAACAATCTCTCCATAGGCACATACAATATAAAACTTGAAGGACTTGATGCCGAAGGCTCTGAGATTCTCTACACAGGACAGACAAACAACGTTGCTGTTACCAAAGGTGGAGTTGCAGAACCATCTGTAGTTGCAAAATATACCCGTTCTGATATTGCCTCTCCCGGCAGTTCAAATCATAACCCTGCAAACGGTTCCACAAATATCCCCGCAAACACAAAGATTAGCGTTCAAGTATCAGATGCAGATGCAGGAGTAGATGTAACATCCATTATCCTTACAGTAAACAATGAAGATATAACATCAAAATGCTCAATAATAGGCACATCCGATAACTATACGATTACATATGCACCATCATCAAGCTTAAGCGGGACAGTAACAATAACCCTCCGTGCATCAGATTTAGCAAATCCAGCAAACTATATGTCAACAGAGACATGGAGTTTTGAAATATCATCAGGAGGCACAACAGACACAACCGCACCATCAAACCCGGCAATAAGCCTTGATAACATCACAGAAACAGCGTCTCAGGTTCTTACAGTTACCATATCCGCATCAGATGACACAGGAATAACAGGATACTACCTGTCAGAATCAGGGACAGCACCAACTGCCGCATCAGACGGCTGGATTTCAATACAAACAACAACATCATATAACTCAAATGTCTCATTCACATTAAGCAGTGGAAATGGGAATAAGACTATCTATGTCTGGTTCAAGGATGGAGCAGGTAATATATCAGCAGTAGCAAGCACATCAATTACACTGAATCAAACAGACACAACAGTCCCATCAAGCCCAACAATCTCAATAAGTGGCGGTGCAACCTCAACAACCTCAACAGTTGTTACACTACTCTTATCAGCAGCAGACAATATCGGAGTAACAGCATATTATGTATCAGAGAACTCAGCAGTTCCATCTGCAAATGCATCAGGCTGGAAATCGGTTACACCATCTGTCTCTTACTTTGCAGTTGTGCCATTTACATTGAGCAGTGGCAGTATTGGAAGCAGTATAAAGACAGTATATGTCTGGTTCAGGGATGAGGCAGGTAATATATCAACAAGGGTAAGCGATACTATAACCCTTACAATCAGTGATACAACAGTCCCATCAAGCCCAACAATCTCAATAAGCGGCGGTGCAACATCAACAACCTCAACAGTTGTTACACTACTCTTATCAGCAGCAGACAATATCGGAGTAACAGCATATTATGTATATGAGAACTCAGCAGTTCCATCAGCCAATGCATCAGGCTGGAAATCGGTTGCATCATCTGTCTCTTACTCTGCAGTTGTGCCATTTACATTGAGTAGTGGCAGTATTGGAAGCAGTATAAAGACAGTATATGTCTGGTTTAGAGATACAGCAGGGAATATATCTGCATCAGCAAGCGATTCAATAACCTTAACTATCTCCGACTCAACAGCCCCATCCAGTACATCAGTTTCAATAAACAATGGAGATACATCAACCACGACCACATCAGTAACACTCACCTTATCAGCAACAGATAATGTAGGAGTAACGGGCTATTACGCATCAGAGACCTCAACCACACCCTCTGCATCAGCAACAGGCTGGACATCAGTAACATCTACAACCAGTTATTCGGCAACAGTATCATTCACATTAAGCAGCGGAAGTGTTGGAGATAATACGAAGACAGTCTATGTATGGTTCAGGGATTCTGCAGGGAATATATCAGCATCGGCAAGTGATTCAATAACCCTGACTATCTCCGATTCAACAGCCCCAACGAGTCCATCTGTTTCAATAAACAATGGAGATACATCAACCACATCAACATCAGTTACCTTGAGCTTATCAGCAACGGATAATGTAGGGGTAACGGGATATTGTGCAAAAGAATCATCCACAACACCATCAAACAGTGATTCATGCTGGACATCAGTAACATCTACAACCAGTTATTCAGCCACAGTATCATTCACATTAAGCAGTGGAAGTGTTGGGGATAATACAAAAACAGTATATGTATGGTTCAAGGATACAGCAGGGAATGTATCCTCATCAGCAAGTGATTCAATCACACTGACTATCTCCGACTCAACAGCCCCATTGAGTCCGTCTGTTTCAATAGATAGCGGCGCAGCTTCAACCACAAGCACAGCAGTAACATTAACATTATCGGCAACGGATAATGTGGGGGTAACAGGATATTACGCATCAGAGACCTCAACCACACCCTCTGCAAATGCATCAGGCTGGACATCAGTTACATCTACAACCAGTTATTCGGCAACAGTATCATTCACATTAAGCAGCGGAAGTGTTGGAGATAATACGAAGACGGTATATGTATGGTTCAAAGATTCAGCGGGGAATGTATCGGCATCTGCAAGCGATTCAATAACCCTGACAGTATCCGACACCACAGCCCCCACCGATGGCACACTTTCAGCAACTGTGGGAAGTAGTCAAGTCTCATTAAGCTGGAGTGGTTTCTCAGATTCAGGTGGGATAGCCAGTTACAAATTAGTTTACTCTACCACAAGCTCACCTTCATCATGCATTGCAGGGACACTGATATATTCAGGCACAGGCACATCATACACACATACAAGTCTTACCAATGGCACAACATATTACTACCGTGTCTGTGCTATAGACAATGCTGAAAATACATCCAGTGGGACAACTAACTGGGCAACGCCGACATCAACACTTTCTTCGCCTGTAACGGTTGTAGCCGAAGGTGGCCAATTACCAAAAATAAAAAAATATGGAAATAATGTTCATATAATTAACACAGATAGTAGCAGGAATTTGAGGTTTTACAAGAGTACAGATAATGGAGCTTCTTTTCTTTCAAATTCAACATTAGCCACCAATATTATGAATGGCACTGAGTTTGAGTTTAGCATGGATAGTAATGGCTATCTTTACGCCTTTTGGGAAGATCAAACCAATGATCAGTTATATATTCGTAGAAGTTTTGATAGTGGCGGGAGCTGGAGTTCAGCAACATCTGTAGCCAGTGGTTTTACATGGATAGATGACCCCTCTTGCTATTTTTCAAGCGGAACCATGTATCTTCTTTTTAGGGGATATAAGAATTCAATAATTGAACTTTGGCTAACCAAATCAACTGATAATGGAGCTACTTTCTCTACGCCAGTTCAGGTTACAAGCAACAGTATTCAAGAAGATAATGGAAGTATTGCTGTTTATGGAAGTAATGTTTATGTCATATATTTTGACGCATATTCTACATCGCCTTACAACATCTATCTTGTAAAAAGCACAAACGGGGGTAGTTCTTTTGGTTCGCCTATACGAGTAAATCAAACACTTGGAAAAACTGACTTTGGTTTCGGTATAGCAGTAAATAGCTCTGGTAATATATTTATTGCTCATGAAGATACAAATATTGATTATGAGGGTAATTTATATGTTGCAAAAAGCACTGATGGAGGGGGAAGTTTCACATATACATTGGCAACAGATTCAACCTATCGAAACCAAGACTATCCAAAGATTTTCATAGATAGTAATAACTATATCCATCTCCTCTGGAATGATAATAGAGTCAATGTATCTTATGGTTCTGTTTATTATACAAGAAGTATAGACGGAGGTGCTACTTACCAAACAAATACTAATATTAGAAGTTCTGGAGGTATCTCCAATGGCTCTTTATATGTAGATTCAAATGTCGTATATATAACTGTAACCGATTACAATACATCGCCATACTCAACTTTATTCTATAAGTTCAACTGATAATTGAGGTCTGCTGTCAATAGTGGACACGAAATACCTCATGCAGCAAGTTTCCTTTCATAAAACTTCTGTTCATAGACTGCGGGAGAAAGAAACCCCAGTTTTGCCTGCCTTCTCTGACGATTGTAAAATATTTCAATGTACTCTGTAATCTCCTGTATTGCTTCTTGCCTTGTTCTGTAACGTCTGGGAACGGGGTCAGGCTTGCGTTATTGCATTATTATTGAAAACGAAAATAAAGGACAAAGAGGCATGGGGTCAAGTCTTTAATCTTGCAACAACCCCCGAACCCCCTTTGTTAAGGGGGACTACAACCCCCTCAATGTGGCATGGGGTCAGGTCTTGAAATATCACTATTTCTTTTTATAAATCCAACCCATGCAACACCCCCCGAACCCCCTTTATTAAGGGGGAATAAGAAAAACAAGAGGGTCGTGTCTTGAAAAATAAGTTTTTTGGGAAATTGAGGGGTATCCCCCCGATTAAAAACTCAAAACACTTTCCATTACCTTCTCACCCTACCCACTCCATAACAGCCGTTGATAAAAACTCCTCTATGGAGATGCCTGTCTCTCCAATCAGCAATTTCTTTTGCGGTTTAAAGATAGAAGAAAATGCCTCCATTCCTGCAAGGGTATCTTTGCTGCGGCCGCTCTTTACCTCTATTGCAGCAATGGTTTTGCCGAGACGCAGGACAAAATCCACTTCCTTGCCCCTTTCACGCCAGTAAAACACATCTGCCTTTGTGCCGATTGTGCCATTAACCAAATGAGCGCCAATAGCTGTTTCCACCAGTCTGCCCCAAAAATCACGGTTAGTCAGGGCTGTGCTAAAAGACATATTAGACTGGGCGCCTATCAGGGCTGTATTCAATACCTGCAGTTTTGGGCTTGACCCCCGTTGTTTAACTTGTTTGCCGGCAAATTTCTGCAAACCTGTCAATATGCCGGCGCCCGCGAGCAATTCCAAATAATGTGCCAGGGTTGTGGTGTTGCCTGCATCCTGCAATTGTCCCAGCATCTTTTGATAAGACAGTATTTGACCTGAATAGTCACAGCCCAAAAGAAACAGCCTCCTGAGCAACGCCGGCTTATCCACACGGGTCATAAGAAGAATATCTCTCGAGATAGTAGTCTCAATCAGCGAGTCAATGATATAGCGGGACCAGCGCTCCTCATCATCTATTAAACCGGCTGCACCTGGATAACCGCCAAAGTATATGAACTGTTCAACATTCCAGTCAAAGGCATCTTTCATTTCAGAAAATGACCAGTGGGTAAGGGGAATAATCTCAAAGCGACCAGCAAGGCTTTCAGTCAATCCGCTCTGAATAAGAAGCGGAGATGAGCCAAGCAGCACAACCTTAAGATGAGTTCTATTGACAGTATCGTCGTCCCACAGACGCTTTACAATCTCAGACCAGCCTGCTACTTTCTGCACCTCATCAAGAACAAGCAATGCCTCCTGTTTTTTTTCGACTTTCCTTGTCTGAAGCCTCCCTATTTCCCATTGCTGCTCAATCCAAATAGCGCTTTTCAATGTGGGCTCATCGGCAGATGCGTAATGACTGGGTATGTTGAGCGCCTCAATAACCTGTCTTATCAACGTTGTCTTCCCCACCTGCCTCGGCCCTGCCAGAACCTGCAGAAATCTCCTCGTTTCTTTAAGTCTTGATAAAATGGTCTTATATATAGGACGGCTATACATCAGGAAACCTCAATTTAAACCTATAAACACAGCAGGGTACAGACTTATTTACAAATTACTCAATATCTTGAGTAATTTTACTCAAGATTATATAAATGTCAAGTTTTTAAATCATCAAAGGAGATAGTAGGGTTTTGAATTATAAGAATTTGTTATTCTTTTAAGTCGCATTAAGCGGGTTGAATAATTTTTCTAAAATACCCAAATCCCACTTTAGCGGGATTTGGGTTCAAAGTTAAAATTGATTTGGTCTATGGATTGTGATAAAAATATTTTATGGGTAGTGTGATAATAAAATTATCTGAGGAATTGGCAAATTGTATTGCTGCCGGCGAGGTGGTTGAAAGACCTGCCTCAGTGGTAAAAGAACTTATAGAGAATTCAATAGATGCTGGAGCCGGGACTGTTACAGTAGAGACAAAAGGCAGTGGTAAAAAACATATAAGAGTGACAGATGATGGCACAGGTATAGTAAGAGAAGATGCAATACTTGCCTTTGAAAGACACGCCACCAGCAAAATAAAAACTGTTCAGGACCTGAATGCTATTTCAACCCTCGGGTTCAGAGGTGAAGCCCTGCCGAGTATTGCCTCTGTTTCTAATGTGAAGCTCCTTACCTGTTTCAATGGAGATGCTGTTGGAACAGAGGTAGAACTGGGTAATGGAAAAATAAAATCTGTAAGAGATGCCCCGCCTTTAAAGGGGACATCCATTGAGGTTGAAGCTCTTTTTTTTAATATACCTGCCCGCTTAAAATTTTTAAAAGCTGATACCACTGAGTTATCCCATATAATAGAGGTGGTCAATCAACATGCCCTGTCACACCCATCTATAAAATTCTGTATGAAGAATGGAGAAAAGAGATTAATTGATACCTTTTCAACGGATAGCAGATTGGACCGTATAGCATCTATCTTTGGTTATGGTATTGCAGATAAACTTATGCCGATTAATGAAAAAAGGGGTTATATAAAAATTGAAGGATATATCTGTAAACCGGGCATGGATGAATCAAACAGAGGTATGCAATACATATTTGTCAATAACCGTTACATAAGGGACAGGACAATAAACCATGCAGTATATGAGGGGTTCAGGACAATGCTGCCGAAAGACAGACACCCTATCTATTTCCTTTTTTTAGATATTGACCCTGCGATGGTAGATGTTAATGTTCATCCAACAAAGATAGAAGTAAGGTTCGTGAGGCAGAATGAGATACATGACTTTGTAAGGGATGTCATAACAGGTAGTATGAAGAGCAGAAAGGAACCGGCAGGAGAGACATCCTCCATATTGAATACAGAACAGTATAAAAATAGGGTGAAAGAGACGGTTGAAAATTTTGGAATGCGGGATGTGGAATGTGGTATAGATTCCAAATTTCAAATTTCACATTCAGGATTTCAGCTGCTTCCCGAAACAAAATCTCTTCTTTCTCACGACCCCTCTGCCGGGTGGGTTCCCCGACCGGTTGGGCAGGTATTTGATTCATTTATAGTTCTTGAGGGGGCTGATAATATCATATTCATTGACCAGCATACAGCCCATGAGAGGATTTTATATGAGAGGTTTCTAAATAAATTTAAGAACTCAAAGATAGAAGTTCAAAACCTCCTTTTACCTGTAAGTATAGAACTTACGGCTAAAGAATCTGTAGTATTACAATCACATCTTGACATTTTTAAGAGATTGGGGTTTGATATAGAATCTTTCGGGGATAATAGTTTCATAATACGGTCAGCACCATCTCTTGTTTCAGGGGGTGATTGCAAAGAACTGGTGAGAGATATTCTTGATAGATTGCTCATGCATCAGCAGGATATATCTTTTGATGAGATTGTCAATGATATAATTTTGATAATGGCATGTAGATATGCTGTTAAGGCAAATCAAAAATTGAGTCTGGAGGAGATGGGGTTTCTTGTAAAGGAACTCGGGAATACCAGCAGACCCTTCACATGTCCTCACGGCAGACCTATTGCCCTGAGTATAGAAAAGGGGCAGATATTGAAAGGTTTTTTGAGAAAGTAAAACTAATTAGGAGGTGACAAATGATAAATGAAGAAATAAAGGAGTGTCTTGCCTTTGACGATGTTCTGCTGGTTCCAGCCAGGTCATCAGTGCTTCCAAAGGAGGTGGATATATCGTCCTATCTTACGAAAAAGATAAAATTGAATTGCCCTCTTGTAAGTGCGCCGATGGATACTGTAACTGAGGCAGGTCTGGCTATAGCCCTTGCCCAGGAGGGTGGGATAGGTATAATACATAAAAATCTTTCCATAGAAGAACAGGTTTATGAGGTGGATAAGGTGAAGAGGGCTGTCAGCGGAATGATAGTGGACCCGATAACTATGTCTCCGAATCAGAACATAAATGAGGCTCTTGAAGTGATGAGAAAATATAGGATTTCAGGTATACCTATTACTGAAAATAAAAAACTTATTGGTATTCTTACAAATAGGGATTTAAGGTTTGAGATAGACAGAAGTAAAAAAATATCCGAGTTAATGACAAAAGAAAACCTGGTGACAGTGCCTATCGGAACCACCCTTGAACAATCAAAAGAACTTCTTCACAAAAACAGGATTGAAAAACTGCTGGTAGTTGACAGGGAAGGGAATCTGAAAGGGCTTATTACAATTAAGGATATAGAAAAGAGCAGAAAATATCCATTTGCTGCAAAAGATAGCGTGGGGAGGCTTATAGCAGGTGCAGCAGTTGGCATATCGGCAGACAGTGGAGAGAGGGTTAAGGCGCTTGTAAAGGCAGGGGTGAATGTAATCGTTGTTGATACAGCCCATGGTCATTCAGAATATGTGCTAAAGGCTATTGAATCCATCAAAGGTGAATATCCCGCCCTTCAGGTTATTGGTGGAAATGTGGCAACCGCTGAAGGGACGGAGGATTTGATAAAGGCAGGTGTTGATGCGGTAAAAGTCGGTATAGGTCCTGGTTCTATATGCACAACCCGAATTGTTGCAGGTGTTGGTGTGCCGCAGATAACTGCTATTGCCGAATGTTCAAAGATAGCGGATAAATATAATATACCTATAATTGCAGATGGTGGGATAAAATATTCAGGGGATGTTACAAAGGCTATTGCGTCAGGTGCAAGTTCTGTCATGATTGGCAGTATATTTGCCGGAACAGAGGAGAGCCCGGGGGAAAAGATACTGTATCAGGGGCGGAGTTATAAGGAATATAGAGGAATGGGTTCTATAGGGGCAATGACAGAGGGAAGTTCAGACAGGTACTTTCAGGATATGGAATTTACAGAGACAAAACTTGTCCCGGAAGGCGTAGAGGGGAGGATTCCCTATAAGGGTTCACTATCCTTTACTGTTCACCAGCTCCTCGGAGGACTCCGGGCTGGTATGGGATACTGCGGTTGTAAAAATATAGAGGAACTGAGAAGGAATACTAAATTTATAAAAATAACCCAGTCAGGTTTAAGAGAGAGCCATGTTCATGATGTTATAATAACAAAGGAGTCACCAAATTATAAAGTAGAATAAATAGTTGATACTGAAAAATATCATTTTTCAGTGTGAATTAAATAAAGAATATTGTCTTTTATTGCTATATTGTGTGAACCTTAGCCCCTGAGTTTTTCATTAAATCTGCAAATTCCGGAAATGTAATATTCATTGCCTCAGCAGTATCTATCTCCGTAATCCCTTTTGCAACGAGTCCTGCTACTGCGAGGCTCATGACTACACGGTGGTCTCCATGACCACTCACCTTTGCCCCTTTTAGTTTACTCTTTTTGATAACAAGACCATCAGATAGTTCCTTAATATCTGCCCCCATTTTTGATAGCTCTTCCCTCATTACTGCAATCCTATCAGTTTCCTTTACCCTCGCCTGTGGGACATTTCTCAGGATTGTCTCCCCCTCCGCACTACAGCCAACAACAGACATAATAGGTAAAGCATCAGGTGTATCATTCATATCTATCTCCATTCCCTTCAAATTACTACCCCTCACTTTAATCCCATCTTCTGTAATATTAATATCTGCCCCCATATCTTTCAATATGTAAATAATCTTTTTATCCCCCTGGGTATCATTCATATCAAGACCTGTAAATGTTATTTCAGAATTTGTAATAGCACCTGCACAGAGGAAAAATGAGGCGGAAGAAAAGTCTGCCGGGATTGTCTCCTTAAATGCTTTGTATGATTGATTACCTTTTATAAAGAATCTCTCAAGATTTTCCTGCTCATAGACAATCCCCTGTTTATCCAGCCACCACATGGTCATATCCACATAGGGTTTCTCGTTGAGTTTTTTTATATGGATATCTGAGTTGCCATCCGACAACGGACAGTTTATAAGGAGACTTGATATGAATTGAGAGGTCACACCGCTGACCTCTGTCTTTCCGCCCTTTAACTTTCCCTTTACACTTATTGGCAGTCTGCCATTTTCGTCTATAGACTTTATATCAGCCCCGAGATTGTTAAGGGCATCAATAAGAGACTGCATCGGCCTTCTTCTTGTCTGTTCATCCCCTGTAATTATTACTGTGTTTGTTCCAAGGGATGCAGTACCTGTGCAGAACCTTGCAGTAGTCCCTGAATTTCCTGCATCAATAGTATTCTTTGCGATTCTGATATTACCACCAGTTCCGTGTACAATCCATTCTTTCTTAAGCAGTTTAATCTTTGCACCAAGGCATTTGCACGCCTCTACAGCCGAAAGACCATCTGCGGATTCAAGTGGATTTATAATTTCAGAAATCCCGTCTGCAAGGGATGCAATAAATACTGCCCTTATAGTGTGGGATTTTGATGCAGGTATTTCCACCTTACCTTTTAGCCCTGATGGTTCAACAAAAAGTTTCATAGAGGGAATAATAACAAGGGGCAGATAGAAGGAGAAGAATAATTATAGCTTACGATATCCACCATGGCTATTTTTCCAGCAACTCACCAAGTTTGTATTTTATATTTTCGTCTCTTAGCCTCCTTCTGTTTCCTCTTTCTTTTCTCCCCGGGCTTCTCGTAAGCCATCCTGTTCTTAAGTTCCCGCATTATACCATCCTGAGAGAGTTTTCTCTTCAGCAGCCTCAAAGCCTTCTCAATCTGATTATTAAAAACTCTTACCTCCATTTATCTCCTTACCGAGCCGCTCTAACTCTTTTAAAATGACATTAGAATCTACCTCTGTTTCCGCCGCCAAAACTGCTTCTTTTGGTTGTCTGGGGTCTTGCCTCATTAACAATCAGTTTTCTTTCGTTTAATGAATAGCCATTAAACATGGATATTGCCTTCTCTGCCTCATCTTGTGAAGAAAATTCAACAAAACCAAATCCCTTTGAACGTCCGGAATATTGATCTGTGATTATCTTTACAGATGCAACACTGCCCGCCTGACTGAAGAGGGTAGTTAAATCATCCTCTGTTGTCTGGTAGGACATATTTCCCACATAAAGTTTCTTTGCCACTATCTGTCACCTCCTTTCCTGAAAATAAAAAAACCTCAGAAACTTTTAGAAAGATTTCTGAGATTTAAAAAATAAAACAACAAAAACTTTCAAACAGTATCCGTAATTATACCCTGTTCATACTCTAACATAAAATAAAGAATATTAAAATAAAAAAATAAAATAAAAATTCCTCTAATACATTTTAATACATTTTGGTTGAAAATCAATCCCAGAATGAGTTAAACTTTGTAGAAAATATTAATATTATACAACAGCTAATTGTTTATGAAATATTTTTTATCTTTCTTTATATCTATTATTTTTCTTTTCTTTTACCTTATAACGACACCTTCTATTGCTGTTGAGGAGGATACCTCATATAAATCTTTAAAGAACTATATGGACCACTTTTACAATTATAAGCCTGAAAAAAAGGATGAGGCGAAACCTCCACAACCACCTCGCTCAATACCCATTACACTCCTCCCGAGGGATAAATATGGTTTAATTGACTGGGCAGAGAGTATCAGGAGCAGCATAATCTCACCACTCCCATCACTCAATAGCCCAAAAGAAGAGGATGATTCTATAAACCTCGTTGTCTTTATTAAATCAAAGAAAAAATTTATGACCGATGTCCGCTTTCCCCACAGCATACATACATACTGGCTCAGTTGCAAGAATTGCCATCCAGGTATCTTTGTTGAGAAGGCAGGTGGAAATCCGGAAATGACTATGTGGGATATATTAAAAGGTGAGTATTGTGGCAGATGTCATGGAAAGGTAGCCTTCCCCCTCACTGAATGTTATAGGTGTCATATGGATAGAACACCGCAGAAGAAGGCTGAAGAAATAAAGAATGAATAAAAAACCAGAAGCCAGAAACCGGAAGATAGAAATCAGAAGCAAGATGTCCTTTTCTTGCTTCTTACTTCTGGCTTCTTGCTTCTTGCTTCTCTCTTCCTGTGCAGAGATATTTAAGCTGGAAAAGGGGGGGCAATTTGAAGGGACACTGGTTGTATATTTCTACATTTCCGATTCTAATCAGCAGGATATCAAGTTTACAATAGAAGGGTTAAAATTAAGACAAAAGGATAGGGATTGGGTTGAATTATTAGAAAAACCTGCAGCTGTAGAGTCTCTTAGTATGTCAAGGGAACAGATTTTGTTATCAGAAGCCTCTTTGAAAGAAGGTGAATATGATAAGATAATGGTACGGGTTTCAAATGCCAGTATACGGAAGGATGATAAATATCATACACTGGCACTCCCACAGCCCGGGGGGGAGGTGGAAATAGAAGGAGATATTATAAATGTCAGATACGGAGAGAGTATGGCTATATTTCTGGTCTGGGATCCCAACAGGTCTGTATCAAATAACTATCTCTTTAATCCCGCAATAACCATTGAGCCACAAAAGGTCTCTCCCAAGACACTGCTTTTATATGTAGCAAATAGCGGGTCAAATTATGTATCTGTTATTGATAGATTTGAAAATAGGGTTGTTGGGGTTATCGGTGTGGAAAAGAATCCTACTGGATTGGTCCTGAGTCAGGAACAGGAAAGACTGTATGTCCTTAATTCTCGCTCAAATAATATATCCGTTATTGATACAACGCAGGATTATGTCCGCGACAGAATACAGTATGCTTCAGGGATTGAGCCGATTGAAATGGCGATAATTCCTTACAGCGATAAAAGAAATCATGGCAAACTCTATATAGCAAACCGCGGTTCCAACGATGTTACGGTAGTTGATACATTTATGAAATCGCAAATAAAGAGCATCAGGGTAGGGAATGCCCCATCAGGTATTTCTGCCAATCTATTGAGACAGGAGGTATATGTAGCAAATAGCGGGTCCAATTCTATTTCAATTATAGATTCTATAACAGATACTATAAAGACTACTATCAATGTTGATAGAATGCCTGTGGATGTTGTAACTGTAAAGGATTCCATATATGTTATTAATGCAGGCTCTGATAGTATTACGGTTATAGATATGGCTACAAAGGAGATTAAGGGAAGAATACAGGCAGGAATAAATCCAAGAAAGGGGATATATTCCGAATTTTACAACAGGATTTATATTACAAATTACAGCAGCGGTCAGGTTTCCTTCCTGATTCCATCATCTGCAGTTATTACGAGGAGCATAAATGCCGGAAAGGAACCAATAGGACTTGCTGTTGATGAAAGCAGACATCACCTCTATATAACTGATTATGGCTCAAATAAGGTTGTAGTTATTAATTTTGTGTCTGAAGTTGTAGAGAGGACTATTGAAGTAGGAAGAAAACCGTATGGAATTGTTTTAGTGAGATAATAATTTAAGGTAGAGGAATTTCAATGTCAGCGAGGCTAAAGCCTCGCACTACGAGACTGTGCAATTGCTGGAGTGTAGTGCGAAGCTTTAGCTTCGCCTTAATTTAGCCACGAATTTACACAAATGAACACGAATGAAGATAGAAACAGGCTTAAATAAAATAGACCCTTTAAATTTATTTGTATCAATTTGTGTTCATTCGTGGTTAATATTTGGTTTGACGATTCAGTTTCTTTTAATCGGTTACACTGGAATGGGGCTGGCAGATAACCTCTCCCTGAATGGAGATATAGTTTATACGGGAAGAGAGAGTAAGGTTATTGGAAAGACAACTACAAGCTCAAGTTTATCTCAGAACTATTCAATTATTTTTGACAAGAAATTTACAAATACGATAAGAATGACAGGAGATATCAGGACATCTAATAGCAAAGTTGGTTCAACCGAAGACAGTTCGGTCAGTCCTTCTTTGTTTCTCGGCATGAATAACAGATATTTTAATTCAACACTTGGTTATCAGGTTAACGACAGATTTCTTTCAACAGGCAATAAGATAACAACGACCTCTAATAATGCTATTTTCTCAACAACTCCTGAAGGTTACCCTTCATTGCGATTTACCTATAATGAATTGCTGACAAAGGATAAACTTAATCTGGTTAATTCAAGACAGTCCTACATAAATACCGGGACAGATTATACAATAAATCGTTTAAATTTATTGTATAATTACACCAGTTCAACACAGGATGATTTTTTAACACAGATAAAACAGGAGACTCCAACGCACCTTGGAACGATTACCTACGGAAACTCATTTTTTAATAATAGATTGAATTTCAATATGAACCTTGGCGGGACAAGTGCAAAATTGACAAATATAAGCCTGTCAGGTACACCACAGGTCTTTTCTGAAAAAAAGGGTGCAGACAATGGACTTTATGAGATAGATACATTGCCAGGTGATGGAAAATTATCCGATTATCCTTCCCTGATTAACGATGATAAGTCTTCTGATACTGGTATTGATATAAATGGTTCTTACAGAAACATAGGATTAAAATTGAAAAATAAAGATACAATCCATACTATTTACCTGTATGTATCTACATCGGAAACCAATATTGCCAATATGAATTTTGGGTGGAGTATTTATTATACTAATGACCTCTCGGGAAATAACTGGAGTGTTGCAACACTATCAAGCAGTTCCTACGATGAAGTTAATAGTCGTTTTAAACTGGTTCTTTCAACTGCTACCGAGGCACTGTTTTTTAAGGTAGTGAATACTACTTATGACCCTTCCGCCCAGAAGATTAGTGTTACGGAGATTGAGGCAATAGGCTCAATCTCAAGACAGACCGGTGTAACTTTTGAAACGAGCACAGAACGGCAATATGGTGGTATGAACCTGGGTCTGAGGCCGACAGAAAAACTGAATCTTTCCTATAACGCAACCTATGACCAATCAAAGCAATCTCCGACCGATCGCAAAGATACTAATATTAATCAGGGGGTGTCACTATCCTATGCAGCGTCTAAGTATGCATCTTTATTTCTGAACTATCAGGCACAGAGTACCGAATCTTCATTAACTAAAGGTGTCGGCTCAAATAACTATACCCTCTCGGTAAGCACAAATCCCATGGAAACTATTAATGGTTCCTTTGCCCTAAGTCTTTTTGAATCCCTGTCAGGAGGGGAGAAGACTTCAGAAACAAATTCCGGAAATATCAATATGTTTTTTAAGTTGTATCCCGGAATTAACCTCGGAACAGGTTTTACAGTTAGCAAGGCAAAGGATTTAATCAGGGGAAGTGAGACAGACACAAATTCTATTAATGGGAATCTGAATTTATTACCAAGGAAGAGTATCAATATCCTGATTGATGGGGCATTTTCATCTTCTGCATCGGACACAGGGGGGCAAAAGGTGAACTCTAAAGCAGAAAGTCTGAGGTCAACAATAAATATAACCCCCTCACGATATGTAAATTTTGTTACTAATCTTCAGTATCTCCCTGAGGCAAAGCAGAATTACTCTATAAATTCACGACTCCCCGGCAGTTTGCAGATTAATGTTAATTATAATGCATCTGAAACAGGAGCCGAGACAGCAGGTGGTAGCGTTTACTGGAATATCAGCAGGTATCTCTATGTTTCTTCTAACTATAGTACTGCTATATTTCATAATGCTACAGGAGATAGCAGTAGTTTATACAGTATAGCAATTTCAGTGCGTAAATGAGGTTTCATGGTTTCATAGCTTCATGGTCAGCCTGTGTGAAAACCCCATTTTAGGAGCCTTTGCAAGTTGCAACCTATTGACTTTTCACACAGTCTGTGGTTTTAACAATAAAGCAATGGAGCAAGAAACAATTTTTCACATTGACATTGGATAATGGAGGATATAAAATCACTGAAAATGCAAAATAAAAACATGGTCTTAACCAAAAAAATGCAGAGGGACATATCGCCATTCGCCATTCGCCATTCATTATTAACTCTATGTCTCCGTGCCTTTGTGGTTTGTAATTTCCTTACCTTTCTTGCAATTTTGAATGGATGCGGGACAGCTCCTCCAAAGCAATATATCAAGAGCGGCGCAAATTTCCAGTATATTAAAAAGGTTGCAGTCCTCCCCTTCAATAATCTTACAGATGACAGGTATGCCAGTGAGAAGGTTAAGAGCATTGTTATAATGGATATACTTGAAAGCGGTGTTTTTGAGGTAGCAGAGGAGGGGGAGGTTAATAAGGCAGTAGCGGATGTTTTCAGGGAAATGGGGTTCAGGGAGGGGGAGCTTGTTGTTATGGATACGGAAAGTATAAAGAAAATCTCTGAGAAACTTGGAGTGCAGGCACTTTTTATCGGCTCAGTGGAGTCCTATGGACAGAGCAGAGGCGGCTCACCTTATGCCGTTGCTTCTCTTTCCCTCCGATTGGTTGAGTCTAATTCAGGGGTAACACTGTGGCGTGGCGTTTATTCTGAAAAGGGAAGTAGTATTACGAGAACCATATTTGGAATGGAGCAGAAAAACGAGATTGAATTGAGCCGCAATGTGTCAAAGCAATTGCTATCAACACTTTTTGGAAGGTAGTATATGCTAAACATATGTACAGAAATTTCAATACTTGCCTGAGCAAAGTTGAAGGGGTGAGATTCTTCACTCCGCAAAGTCTATTTTCTGTTTTTAGAAACCTATCTTTTGCTTTACTGTATGTGCCCCTTTTGTCTCAATTTGTTTTGGCTGCAGAGAGTGAATGTATAAAGTGCCATCAAAAAATATATAATGAAATAGCAGGATTTACCTTTCAGCACTCAAATTTTGTCCAGAGAGAATGCGAGATATGTCATATCTCCAGAAAGAGGACGACATCATCTCTTGCTGAATATGCAGGGAAAAAGGCAGGTGGGTATCTCTCAGATTCTTCTGAAGAGAAAATACATAAGAGGGGCGATTTGAGAAGCAGAAGGGAGGCAGGGATTGATTCCTGTATGGAAAAGTGTCACAGACAGGGGGCATCTCATCCTGTAGGGATAGCCTCAAGGGGGAATATAAAAATACCGACTACTCTTCCAACAGCAGAGGGGAATATTATGACCTGTGCTACCTGTCACATGCCTCATGGAGGTAAGGAACGATACTTTGCAAGAGTAGATTTTAAAAGGGATATTTGTGTTTTGTGTCATCTGGATAAATTATAATCCCGCACATCCTGCACATAAATTATGTGCAGGATTATGTGTGGGGCAGGAGAATGTATGAAAAAAATTAGAAGATCAAAGGTAAATTATTCAATTAAAACCGCTTTTCAGCTCAGGCTCTTTTTAAAAATCCTATTTATTATCTTTATGAGCATCACTGTTACCAGCGGGATATTCTACATTTACGCAAATAGAGAAATCGGCAACTCCTTCAAACTTTTTCATATCAATGCGACAAATTTTTTAGATTATCTCCTGCCTGCGGTTCTGACTGCCATGGTAGGAGGATTTTTCATTGCCCTTGCCATGACAGTTTTTTTCCCCCATCACATTGCGGGTCCGTTATATAGAATAGAAAGGGAACTTAAGGAAAGGATTGGAAATGGTGACATGACTGTAAGGTTTTACTTAAGAGAAGGGGATGAATTAAAGGATTTGGCTGAGGCTTTGAATATGGCAATTGAAAGAATCGGTTCAAAAATCAGGGATATAGAATCTGTCTCTAATGACCTATCGCGGCTGACATCAAGAAATGCCCTCCCCTCTACGGAAGAGTTCAGAGAGATTAAAAATATCCATTATGATAGATACTCCCTTGTCTCTACGGAAGAGCTCATAGAGATTAAAAAGAGATTAGAAGAGGCTGTCCAGAAATTTAAAATCCAGCAAACCCCTCACTTATAGTGAATGACTTAAAAAGACTTAATATATTGACTTGGATAGTTATATCGGCATTATTGTTTATTGGATGTTCTTCACAATTTGCAATATATTCCGGTTTGAAACAGGAAAAAAAGGAACTCAATATACGAAAGATTGGGGTGCTTCCATTTGTGAATGAAAGTGGGAGGAGAGGTGCTGCTGAAATTGTTACGAATACCTTTAATACTATATTATTCAAAAGTGGAAGTTTTGTGGTGGAGGAAAAGGGGAATATCGAAAAATTCCTGTTAAACGAAAAGGTTAAGACAATTAACATGATGGATACAGAACTGATTAAAAGACTTGGAGAGAGATTAAAAATTGATACTGTTATTACAGGGGCGGTAGAGGAATTTACGGGTGGGGACCGGGGGGAGAGATTGACAACGCCAGTAGTAGCTATTCGTGCAAGATTGATAGATGTCAGGAGCGGGAAGATATTATGGATGACGAGACATAGAAGGAGCGGTGATGATTATATAATAGTATTCGGTTTTGGTCAGATTAGATCGGTAAGTGCCCTGACAAAACGGATGGTTTTGGAGATGATAGAAACAATAAAATAAATTCAAAAAATAATGAAACCACAGATTAACACAGTGTGGCTTCGCCACAACCAAAAAAAAATCCACAGATTTCACAGATTTTCACAGATTAAAAAATTAAGGTTTAAAAATTTGTGTCATCTGTGTAATCTGTGGTTTCAGGTCTTTGTTCTCTTATTTAGTGGGTGTAATGGTGGAGCATTCTGGCTGACCGGGGATAGGTATGTTGCAAGGGTCAATGAGTATACCATTACCGAATACGATTTCAGGAAAAAACTTGAAGGATTTCATACTGTAAAGGATATAGGAGAGAAGATGAAGATAGATATTGCCAGTGTAGATTATTACAAGATACTGAACGACATGATAGATGACAGACTTATCGTTCAGGAGGCAATAAAAATGGATTTTGACAGGACACCGGAATTTACAGGCGATTATAACCTCTTCAAACTGAACCTTTCCCTTTATATGTTAAAAAAGGAGGAGATTATTGGCAAGATTAGAGTAACAGATGAGGAGATGCAGAAACGTTATATAGCCCTTTATGAATCGGTAAGATTGAGACACCTCTTTACAAGGGATCAGAGGAAAGGCGAGAGAATTATAGAAGCTATCAGGGAGGGTGCTGATTTTATCAGCCTTGTAGAGAAGGAGTCTGAAGATTCAGAGGAGATTAAAAAAAAAGGCGGTGAATTGGGTTTTAAGAGGAAGGATGAATTGCCAAAGGAGATTGCAGATGCAGCCTTTGCTATGAAAGAGGGGGAAATCAGCGGATTGCTCAGGATAGAAAATGGTTTTCATATTATAAGGCTGGAAGAGAGAAAGATGCCTGAGGGAGAGATTCCGGAAGGGTATAGAAAGAGGATAGAGCGATTATTTTTTAGCGAAAAGGAGAAGGAAAGGAATAGGGAATATCTGACACAATTGAGGGAAAAGACAAAAATTAGCATAGATGAGGATGCCCTTAAGTCAATTAAGAGTGAGGATGAGTTTGATGGTGGAAAAGGGATTGTGGCAATGGTTGAAGGGGAGTCTATCAAAAGGGATGAGATTTTGGTTAGATTGAGGTCTGGGCCGGCAGCAAAAACTGAAGATGAGACGGACAAATTGAAGAGGACTGCCATAGATAGTCTGATTAATCAAAAGCTGCTTGACCTTGAGGTTGTCAGAAAAAACTATGAACAGGATAAGGATTTTAAATACTCCCTTTCAATTACGAGAGATGCTATTTTAAACAAACTTTTTAGAAATAGGATTATTGCCTCTGCAGTCAGACTGGATGACGAAGAGATTAAAAAATATTATGAAGATAATAGAGAGAGTTTTAAAGAACCCGACCAGATTAGGATAAATACAATTCAGATTAAAGCAAAAGAAAAGGCGGATAGAATTATTGATGAATTAAAGAGGGGTGCGGATTTTGATGTAGTTGCAGCCGATATGTCTGGAATGCCTGTTGGCTCAACAACAGGAAATACAGGGTGGCTGTATGCCAATATCCTCCCGCCGGTTATTAAAGAAAGATTGAATGAGATGAATATAGGTGGTGTTTATGGTCCTTTTGATATTGATGGAGAATTCCTTATTATCAAGCTCCTTGGAAGGGAAGAGGGTAAGTTTAAAAGTTTTGAAACCGTTAAAAATGGTATTGTTGAACAATTAAGTAAGAAAAAGTATGACCAGCTTTTGTCAGATTATCTTGCTAAATTGAGGGCATTCTCAAAGATTAAAATTAACGAGTCTGTAATGAAAGGTTTTATAAAACGTTCAAGGCAGGAAGCTGAAAAATAAATATGTTACTATCAAAATCATCATTAGGGATAAGCTTTGGTGATGACAGGGTTGACCTTGTTTCCTTAAGGCGCTCCTTTGGTAAGACCACTGTGGTCAAACACCTCTCTATCCCCTTTGTATACGGGATGAAGAAGGAAGAATTTGAAAGTAACGTATCGGACTTTTTAAAGGTAAATAGACTTCAAAGGATGATGTCCTATGTTGCTCTTCCCCGAAGGGATTGTATGCTTCTACCCCTTGAACTACCCGTTACTACTGAAGAAAATTTACGAGAGGTGCTGGGTTATGAGTTGGATAATTATACGCCTTTCTCTGTAAATACAGCCTATTTCTATTTTCAGAATCTGGGGCATACTCTGGATGGGGGCAAAGTCAAGATTCTTCTCTGTGTTATTGAGAAAGAGCGTCTCAACTACTACCTCGACCTCCTCAAAAATGTTGGGCTTGAACCTATCTCTATTGAGGTAAGCTCCACTGCATTTGCAAGAACAATTTCCAAGGATAACAAACCTGCTGCCGGTAAAAATGTCGTGCTTTACCTGGGGACTAATACCTGCGAAATTTCCATTCATGGCGAAAGGGGTGTTGAATATTCAAGTGCATTTGATAGGAAGGGTGGTCAAACTGTAGAAACAATTTCAAATGAATATAAAAGGCTGTTTTCTTCTGATATTAGCTGGTATAAAATAGCGGAGATAGAAAAGGTGATGATAGCAGGGGATGAGGAATCTGACGAAGGGCTTTTAAAAGAGATTTCTAATGTCATAGGTAAGGAGGCTGTGAAAGTTGAGGCATTTAAGGGAATAGATATAAGAGAGGTTGAGGGTCTTCATCTTTATAGAGTTGCCCTTGGCTGTGGTTTAATAGGACTGAATGGCGATACTCTTGCACTAAATTTCGTTCCTGTGAAGGCAGATAGTGGTAAGATAGCCGGGACACTGCGATTTACCGCGCTCATATTACTTATCTTTCTACTATCACTATGGGTGGGTGAGTTCGTCTTACGAATACATAAGGAGAGTAAAACCTTAAAACAGCTTAAAGAGAAAACGGCAGTTCTGGAGAGGTCTGCTCTAACTGTTGAAAATCTTAAAAAAGAGGCTGTTGTTTTGGAAGGACGTTTTCCTCAACTTGATAATTTCAGTAAAAGGAGGGTACTCTTTCTTTCTGTTTTAAAGGAACTTACCGATGTCATTCCATCGGATACTTATCTAACTGTGCTTAAATATCACGAGAATGAAATAGAGATTGTCGGACGTTCAGTATCTGCAGTTGCCCTCCTTTCTCTCCTTGAGGCATCACCTATGTTTAAGAATGTGGAATTCTCCGCTACTGTGAAAAGGAGAGAGGCGGCAAGAGAAAGACTTGCAAGAGGAGGAACTACTATTGCAGGAAGGGTGATTCTACCTGCTCCTGATGATACATATTTGGAAAACTTTAGTATTAAGGCAAAATTAGAGGGTATGTAATGAAGATTACAGAGAAGTCCAAAAGGGGTGTAATATTCGGTGGCATTTTAATACTCCTTATTATACTATATATCATGATTCTTGAGCCCCTTATGAAATATGAGAGGAGAATGAGGGAGGATATTGCACTGAAAGAAGCACTCCTCAATCGCCATAAAACTATCCTTGAAGGTAGAGCCGATGTAGAGGCGAGATCAAGAAGGGCAAGAAAACTCATAGAGAAGGCAAAGAACCGTATCTTCTTTGCAAAGACTCAAGCCTTAGCTGCCGCTCAGCTCCAATCAGTTATACAGAACATCGCCAAAAAGTATGATGTAACGATTAAAAGTATGAATATAAAAAAGGCAGAAAAGACTGAAGGATACAGTACAATATCCCTTCAGTTTGTTACCTACAGCAGTATCAGGGGCCTTGTTGACTTTCTTTATGAACTTGAAACAGAGCCGAGATTTATTAATATCATCTCCTTTACCATAAAAAGTGAGATTATAAGAGAGGCATCGAGACTTGATTCAACCTTCGTTGTTGGGGCACTTGCTGAGGTAGAAAGTTAATTAATTCACACTGAAAAATGACATTTTTTACTGTAAAATCAATAATGATAAAAAAAATATTTATTTCTATAAATATTCTTTTGTTTTCCCTGATTTTATTTCAGGGGTGGAAATTTTTCAGGGTATGGTCAGCCGAATCAGCCCTTTCTTTTATAGAGACGAAGTCCGCAGGTTTTGATAAACCAACCCCTAAAAAAGATACTACTCACCAGCAGACTGGAGTCTTGTCGGGAATAACCTTTGAGGGAGAGGGAGAAAAATTATTGTCTCAGAGAGAATCCTTTGCAGGGGTTATAGAAAAAAACCTTTTCTACCTGCAGAGGAAAGAGGCGGCTGAAGAGGTAAAAGTAGAGCCGCCAACACCGCCGTCATCAACCCCTCAGTCAAAACCAAAGCCAAAGCCGATTATTCTTGAGGGGATTGTCATCTTTGGAAATTATAAAGCTGCCGTTATAAAAGAAACGGCACCTCAGGGTAAGGGTGGACGTTCTACAAGGAGGGTTCGTGTAGGAGATATTATTGAAGAGCAAAAAGTTATTGCTATAAAGGAGGATCAGATTATTGTCAAAGGTGAGGAGGGTGAAAAGGTCATAAAGCTATATGCCCCCGATAAACCTGCGAGACCTCAAATCACCGAGAGACCGCCGGAGTTACCCCCAAGGCAGGAGATGCCGGGGGAAAGCACTCCGGCGCCTCCGCCTCCAGCACCTTAAAAAATTAGGAGTAAAAGATTCCAGAGATTTTAATAGATTCCGGAGATTATTAATCGCTGAAATCTATCTTTAAATCTCAGTAATCAATATTTAATTGCAATTGAATTAAGAATAGTAAATTGGGAATTTGGTAAAATTTCAAAATTTCATTGATAATTTTATAGTGAAAGTAGTATAGTGTTATAATTTCTATGAAAATACAGACTATTCTATTGAGTTTCATATCTGCATGTTGCATTATCTTTCTTCTGCTCATTGCCCCCGGGGAGCTTTATGCCCAGAATAATCCCCCATTGCGGAAAGCTAATCCACCTCAAAAAAATATAGAAAGTGAAGGCAAGCCTTCGCACTCCAAAACAGAGGATAAGTTTGATACGCTTGATAAGAAGTCTGTTAAAAAAATAGTTCTCAATTTCGACAATGCAGATATTTATGAGATTATAAGTATCTTCAGTGATTTTCTCGGGATAAATTACATTATAGACCCGAGGGTCAGAGGGACGGTCAATATCCACACCAAAGGGGAGATATTACCGGATGACCTCTTTGATATCTTTACCACAATACTTAAGAGCTCGGGAGCGGCAATAGTCAAGGAGGGGGACCTCTATCATATAATTCCTGCTACTGAGGCAAAGACAATGCTCCTTACTCCCAGAGTAGATCAGGAGATACCTGCTCCGGGGGATGAGATAATATTTCAGATTGTCCAGCTTATGTATGTTCAGGCAAAGGAATTTATTAACATCATAAGACCATTTACTACACAGGGTGCACTCCTCACTCCATACGAGAGGGGGAACACCATTTTACTTATTGATTTTGCAAGTAATGTGAAAAAGGTATTAGATATAGTAAATATCATGGATGTCAGCATCTTCAGTGGCGTGGAAATGAGACTGTTTCGCATGAAGGAGGCTAATGTTGAGGATATAGTGAAGGAGATGGAGAAGCTCTTTGCATCGCTGAATGTATCCACCAAATCCGCTACTTCGGTAGGTATAAACTTTATCTCCATCACGAGATTGAACTCCCTTTTAGTCATTACATCTATCCCCGATATTATGGAAGAGGTGGAGAGGTGGATTGAGGTATTAGATAAAAGGGAAGACAGAGAGGAGATAAGAACATATATCTATCATGTCAAGAATGGTATTGCCAGCGACCTCACCGATATTTTAAATGAGATATTTGGAAGGAGAGAAAGGGTATCAAAAAAGGCAGATGAGATTAGAAAGAAATTAAAAGGAGAGCCGGCAGCCGAAAAGGAGACAAAAAAGGAGCCGGCACCAGCAGGTGAAAGGAATATAAAAGAGGAGAGGATTGCCGCCACAGAAAAACAACCCCAGTCCCTTGGGATTACTGATAAGGAGGTAGAATTCATACCCTATTCTGTTACCAATACAGTAATAATCAAGTCAACTCTCAAGGATTATAAACTGGTAAGGGAAGTGCTTGATGAACTTGATGTAATTCCCCGGCAGGTCGTAATAGAAGTGTTGATTGCAGAAATAACCTTAACTGATGATACCAGATTCGGAATTGAATATGCCATGAGGAATACAGATTTGGGAAAGGGGATATACGGCACTGTTGTCGGGACATCTCTTGGTCTCTCCCAAGCCGGCACCCTCGCACCGGGGGGGCTTACTGCATCGGTAATCAAGGACGATTTCAGTGCTACCTTCAATGCACTGGCAAAGGAAGACAGGCTGAACATCCTTGCCTCTCCCCATATCCTTGCAAGAGACGGAAAAGAGGCAAGTATCAACATAGGTGATGAAGTCCCCATCATAACAGGCAGGACATTCGTTGATAATAGACAGGAGATGGCACTAGAGAGGAGGAATACGGGTGTTATACTCAAAGTAACGCCTCATATCAACACTACAGGATTAGTAACCATTGAGCTCAATCTGGAGCTCAGCAATGCTCAAACTGCTGCGACAGGACAGAGCGACATAAAGATATTTCAGCGTAAGGCAAATAATAGTATGGTTGTCCAGGATGGACAAACGGTCCTCATAGGCGGTCTTATAAACGAGCAGGCAGCTGAAGTGATAAACAAGGTTCCTTTTCTGGGCGACATTTTTCTTATAAAACACCTCTTTAGATATAAGGTCAAGACGAAAACGAAGACCGAACTGGTTCTTCTCCTTACACCGAGGGTGCTTAAAACCACTCAAGAGGCGCGGGATTTTACAATTGAATTCAGTGAAAAGGTCAAGAGTCTCAAGGATAAAATCAGGGAGCATATAAAAGATCAGTAATTTGGAGTGCGAAAGCTTGCTTTCGCTTTGGAGGAGGTATTTTTGAGTGAAGTAAGAAGTAAGAAGCAAGAAGTAAGAAGTAAGAAAAGAACATCTTGCCTCTTGCCTCTTGCCTCTCGTCTCTTGTCTCTTGCCTCTTGCCTCTTACTTCTTGCTTCTGGAGCCTATGCGGAACTGGGCGATAAGGTGGCAGGAAAAGAGGTTTTTGAGAAGAGGTGTAAGCAATGTCACGGTGAGAAAGGTGAGGGGAATGGTATTATTGCGGAGAAAGTGTATCCGCCGCCGAGAAATTTCACATCGGGTATATTCAAATACAAGACCTCTCCCGGGGACCAGGTTCCAAGAGATGAAGATTTATTAAGAACGATAAATGAGGGATTTGGCGAAGCATCTATGCCTGCATGGAAGGATATAATGACCGAGAAGGAAAAGCGGGATGTAATAGCGTATGAAAAGACCTTTTCAGATGTCTTTGAAATAGATGACCCTCCTGAAGAGATAAATTATGGTAAGGAGGTTCCTTTTTCGGAGCAGAGCGTCCTTAAAGGTAAGGAGCTTTTTAAAAAGGCAGAATGCCCTATGTGTCATGGAGAAAATGGGAAAGGAGATGGTGTAAAAAAACTTAAGGATACCTGGGGTAACAGGGAATGGGCAAGGAACCTGACAAAGCCATGGACATACAATGCTGGTAGTAAACCAAAGAATATTTTTGCACGGATAACAATAGGCATACCAGGAACCCAAATGCCATCCTTTAATTTTACTGAGGAGGAACGCTGGCATGTAGTAAATTATGTGAGGTTTCTTGCAGATGAGACGAGGAGGGTTAAAAAAGAAGAAGAGGATAAGCCTTTGAAGGCAAAATATATAAATATAGAGATACCCTGGGATGCAGATGCCCCTGAATGGAAAGGGGCACCATTTAAAGCGGTTAAATTGTTCCCACAGGACCAAACAGAGGAGAAGTATTTTAAACCCACTAATGATGGTATTACATGGAGAGTCCTCTTTAATGATAAGGAGCTCGCCTTTCTGATAGAGTGGGATGACAGGACAAAGAGTGTCCCCGGAGATGTAGAGGCAGAAAAGCTAAGTGAGGGGGATTTGTTTGAGGATGCAGTTGCAATTCAGTTGCCGCGGGTAATATTACCAAGGATACCGATAGAAGAACAGTTACCATCAATTAGACATGGGGATAATGAGTTTGGTGTAAATATCTGGTATTGGAGCAGTGGAACTACCGTGAGACCCCAATTGACAAAGGTTGTATATTCGGATGGTATTGGAGTGAAAAGGGTTGAGCCGGATAATAAAGTGGGTTTAAGTGGGCGGGGGGTATATAAGGGTGGTATATGGAAGGTAATATTAAAGAGGGGGCTCAAGACTTCAAACCCGAAGGATGACCTCCAGTTTGAAACGGACAGACTTATTCCGGTAGCCTTTGGAAATTGGGATGGCTCAAATGGAGGGAAGGGGAATAAACATACAGCGACTCAGTGGTATTGGTTAATATTGGAAAGAAGCTGAATTAATGGTAATAATCGTCAAGAAGATTGGCGGCTGACGATTTAAAAATCTTTAATCTTCAATGAAAATTAGTGTCATCCGTATCATCAGTGTTCTATGCATCTTTTTTGGAGAGACTGAACTTTTAGGGGAAGCCCTCGCACTTCAAAGTAAAAGTAAACCTTCGCCAATTCTCCCTTTTATTTTCAATAACGGTCAGATGGATAGGGATATTTCTTTTTATACAAAGACCTCTGAAGGAAATGTATCGGTGACAAAAGAGGGTGAGATAATTTATTCATTGAGTGCAGGCAGTATTGCAATTAAGGAAAAACTTATTGGGGGAAAAGTCAGGAAGATAAAAGGGGAAGGAGAGGCGGCCACAAAGGTTAATTATTTTATAGGAGATAATCCGGCAAAGTGGAAGAATAATATACCCACTTATACAGCGGTTAATTTTGGGGAGGTCTATAGGGGGATAGAAGTTAAGCTGAGGGCTTATGGAAAAAAGGTAGAGAAGCTTTTTTATTTAAAGCCTCGTGCAAACTTAAAAGACTTAAAAATAGGCTTAAATGGGGCAAAGGCTTTAAGGGTTAATGATACTGGAGAGCTTGAGATAGACACGGGGTATGGAGTTGTCAAATGGACAAGACCAATTGCATATCAAAGGCAAGGGGCAAGGGGTAAGAAGCAAGAAGCAAGAGGCAAGAGGCAGAGGGAATACGTAGAAGTTGAGTATGTTGTAAATCCCCCTCAATCGTCAATCGTCAATCGTCAATCGTCAATTATTTATGGCTTCAAGGTTGGTGATTACGACAAAACGAGGGAACTTATTATTGACCCTCTCCTCGCATCCACTTTTGTTGGAGGGAGTGACAATGATTCTGCCAGTGCTATTGCGATAGATTCCTCAGGCAATGTTTATATTGCCGGCAAGACAACATCTTCAAATTACCCCGCATATGAATATGATATATCACAAAATAAGAACGAGGATGTTTTTGTCTCAAAGTTCAGCAGCGACCTTAAAACCCTTATCTCATCTACTTTTATTGGAGGGAGTAAGAATGATTCTGCCAATGCTATTGCGATAGATTCCTCAGGCAATGTTTATATTGCCGGCAAGACAACATCTTCAGATTACCCGGCAACATCAGGCTCTTACGATTCATCATTCAATGACTCAGGAGATTCTACTATAGGTGATGTCTTTGTCTCAAGACTTAACGGCGACCTTAGCAGCCTTCTTTCATCCACTTTTGTTGGAGGGGGTAAGGAGGATTATGCCAGCTCTATAGCAATAGATTCCTCAGGCAATATTTTAATTACCGGCGGCACTAATTCTTCAGATTACCCGTTAGTATCAGGTTCTTACGATACATCACATAATGGCTCTTATGATGTCTTTGTCTCAAAGCTCAGCAGTGACCTTACAAGTCTCCTCTCATCTACTTTTGTTGGAGGGAGTAACAATGATGAGGCTAAGGCTCTAACAATAGATTCTTTAGGCAATATTTTAATTACCGGCAGCACTGCTTCATCAGACTACCCAATTACCACAGGCTCATCACATAATGGCTCTTATGATGTTTTTGTCTCAAAGCTCAGCAGTGACCTTACAAGTCTCCTCTCATCTACTTTTGTTGGAGGGAATGATTTTGATGTTGCCTCTGCAATAATCGCATCTTCAGATAGTATATATATTACCGGATGGACATATTCATCAAATTACCCGACAACATCAGGCTACTATGATACATCACATAATGGCTCTTATGATGTTTTCATATCAAAGCTTAGTAGTGACCTTACAAGCCTTCTCGCATCTACTTTTATAGGGGGTGTCAATATGGATTTTGCCAATACTATAACGGCAGATTCCTTAGGAAATATTTATATTGCCGGATTTACAAACTCATCAGATTACCCAACCACCACAGGTTCCTACGACCCATCACATAATGGTGAGAATGATGTCTTTATTTCAAAGTTGAATGGTGCCCTTACTAACCTCCTCTCATCCACTTTTATCGGAGGGAGCGGCAGTGAAATTGCCTATGGAATGGCTATATTTTCAGATAATATTTATATTTATATTGCTGGAGAAACAAATTCATCAAACTACCCAACCACATCAGGTGCTTATGAGGAATTATATACCAGCTCTTATGATGTTTTTATTTCAAAACTTGATACAAATATATCTTCTTACACCCTTACCGTTACAACATCAGGGACAGGTAGTGGCAATGTAACAAGTTCATCTGCTGATATAAACTGCGGCTCAGATTGCAGTAAGGCTTATGAATCAGGGACTTCAGTAACACTGACAGCATTTGCAGATTCAGGCTCAGTCTTTACCGGCTGGGTTGGCGGATGTTCAGGGACAGGTGACTGCACAATAACAATTGATGCCAATAAATCTGTAACAGCTAACTTTAATAAAGCCACTTACACCTTTACCGTTACAACATCAGGGACAGGTAGCGGCAATGTAACAAGTTCATCTGCCGGTATAAACTGCGGCTCAGATTGCAGTAAGGCTTATGAATCAGGGACTTCAGTAACACTGACAGCAGCTGCAGATTCAGGCTCAGTCTTTACCGGCTGGGGTGACGGATGTTCAGGGACAGACACCTGCACAATAACAATTAATGCCGATACATCTGTAACGGCTAATTTTAATAAAACCCCTTCCTCTGGTGGAGGCAATGGCGGACAGGGTGGACAATGTATATTCACATCAATTTATGGCTCAGACTTACATCCTTATGTTAAGAAACTTAGGGAGTTCAGGGATAAGTGGTTAATTTCAAATTTCAAATTTACACGACCCGCTTTCATGGGTTCCCCGAATTCCAAAATAGAGATACCAAATATAATAGGTAAGGCAGTAGTAAAATTCTACTACAAAGTCTCTCCAAGAACTTCGGACTACATCCGCAGATATAACTCTCTTAAAATATTGGCAAGATGGATGTTTACCCCTTTAATACATGTAATATCCTATACATAATTTATCAGCACAATCAGGAAGGTAAAGGATTCTACATTACCTGTTGAAGCCTGCCAATTGACGATTAGTAATGATTATTTATTTTTTAATAGTTATAATATTCAATCGTCAATCATAAGAGGAGGGGGAATGGAGAAGTCAGAAGTTAGAAGTCAGAAGTTAGAAGTCAGAAATAAGAAGCCAGAAGGGGGTTTTATTCTATCTTCTACCTTCTATCTTTTATCCTCTATCTTCTGTCTTCTGGTTACACTACTCAGCAGCATCCCAGCATTTGCAGCAGAAGGCGGAAGCGATTACAGCACCTTCTTCAGTCTTGACTCAAGGAAGGTTATCTGGTTCATAGCCCAGATGCATCTATTCTTTGGCGCATTTGTCCTTGGCGTTCCCCTATTTGCAGTAATAATCGAAGGGGTAGGATACAAATCAGGGAATGAGAAGTTTGACAAGCTTGCCTACGAATTCACCAGTCTCTTGTCAGCAGCTTATGCAACCACAGCAGCCATAGGCGGATTACTTGCCTTTGCATTATACGGATTATATCCGACATTCATGGGTTATCTCACAGGCGTATTCAAAGAAGTAATGTGGATATACGCCCTTATGTTCTTCGGAGAGACATTCACCCTTTATATCTATTATTACGGTTGGGATTGGCTCAAAGGCGGTAAACCCTTCAGCACGCAGGCTAAAGCCTGCGCCTACCTTATAGGCGGGATTATCATCCTTTATGGTATCACTGTTTTAATGGGTATGGGTATAGGGCATAGACTTCATGGAGACGGCAGGGCATTCATATCAGTAATGATATTTGCAGTGGGGGGCGGTCTTTTCCTCCTCAAGAGCAGAAAAGGAGTTCATATCTATATAGGCATATTACTAAACATATTCGGCACACTAATAATGATGCTTGCAAACTCTTGGGTATCCTTTATGATGAGTCCATCAGGAGTGGATTCCAAAGGTGCATTTATAGGCACTTCCCTCGACGCATTATTAAACCCATTATGGATACCCCTTTCAATACACAGGATGATGGGGAACATAGCCTTTGGAGGCTTTGTAGCAGGAGCTTATGCAGCAGTGAAGTTTATAGGAGCGAAGACAGAGCAAGAGAGGGCGCATTACGACTGGATGGGGTATATAAGCAACTTTGTAGGCATAGCAGGCTTATTACCATTACCCTTTGCAGGCTACTATCTCGGCAGGGAAGTTTACTCAAATAGTGCAGTAATGGGTAACAACATGATGGGAGGGGATTTCTCATGGACATTCATCATACAGGCGATGCTTGTCGGCTCATTATTTCTGATAAGCAACTACTATCTCTGGTCAGGGATGGAGAGGATACCTGGTGCAGAGAGGTATAAAGGGTATATAAAGTTTCTACTTGCCATAATAGTAATATCCTTTGCAATATGGCTTACCCCTCACAACCTGCCCATAACAGGAGAAGAAGTCGGAGAGATGGGAGGGAGCCAATATCATCCCACATTAAAATTCTTAGGCTTAATGCCTGCAAAAAATGCAGTAGTAAACTTCATAATACTATCCACATTCTTCAGCTTCTTACTATACAAGAGGGGTAACAAAGGGAAAGTTATTCCTGTATCCCAGCAGGGGAGGATACCAAAAATCGTATTACCCATAATAGGATTATTCTGTCTATGGCTTGTCGGGCAGTATGCAGTATATCTCTATGGATTAAATCCAAAAGAGCTTGACTTACCACCTGACAGGGCAGGATATTTCAGGACAGTAGCAATGATACTCACAGGAGAATGTATAGCAATAATAATCGCAATTGCCTTAACCCTCAAAGACAGGGGGATAATAGCACAATACCTCTACATAGGAGTAACCGCCTTCAATGTAGTAATCTTCCTTGGAGTATATGGTTTTGTTGTTATGGAGAAGGCGAGTCCGTTCTTAAGAAATATAGCGGTTAGTCAGTTCATACAACTTATCAGTTGTCTTATCCTTGTAACTGCCATTGACTCGTTTTTATTCAAGAATGCCGAGAGCATGGGAGAGCTCAAATGGGGCAAGATGAGTATCCGCTCCCAGTATGCGCTGTTGGTCTTATGCATAGTCATCACACTGAATATGGGACTGATGGGATTCATAAGGAGTGGACTCAGAACAGACTGGCACATATATGGAGTATTAAGGGACACATCAGAATGGGCATACACACCAAGCAACTTTACAATGACACAGATAGTTGGCTCAGCAACGATAGTATTTTTAGTCCTTGTAGCATTCATGTTCTGGCTCTCAACAATAGCACACAAGGAAGAAAGTTAAAAGAACAGTTCCAACAGTTCAAACTGTTTAAACGGCTTGAACGGCTTAGGGGGGAGGTTAAAAATGGGGAAAGCACTTTTAAAAGTATTTACATTTATGATAATTCTTGTAGTCATATTCCTATGGGTAGGACATACCATAACAGCAATGACAGGAGGAGAGAGGAAGGCACAGGCAATAGTAGGAATAAATCCTGAAGCAGGAGAGGCAATATTCTGGGGTAAAGGAAGATGCCATACCTGTCACAGCATAGGAGACAAAGGGAGTGCGGTGAGATGTCCAAACCTTGGAGTATTTGGTGAGAAATTCACATTACCAATAGGATTAAGGGCAGCAGAGAGGGCAAAAGAGAGAGAAAAGCAGACAGGTAAGCCATACACAGCAGTAGATTATTTATTAGAATGTATAGGAAATCCCCCTGCATATGTAGTAGAAGGATACAAAAACGAGATGCCTATAGTATATGCCCCGCCCATATCACTTACCCTTGATGAAGTAAAGGCAGTCATATCATATTTACAGAGTCAGGGGGGTGAGGTAAACATAGAGGCGATAAGTAATCCACCAGGAGAGGGAAAGAACTTACTTAACAGAATCGCAGCAGCAGTCAGCGCAGGAGGAGGAGACCCAACAAATGGAGAGAAGGCATTCTTTGACGCAAGCGGTGCAGCCTGCGGCACATGCCATACAGTTAAAGGAAATGGGAAGGGAGTAGGACCTGACTTATCAGCCATCGGGACAAAAGGCGTCAAATACATTCAGGAATCCATTGTAGAACCGAGCTCTACAATTACAAAGGGTTTTGAGTCATTCAAGATAACAACAAAGGATAACAACATAATTGTCGGGCTTAAAAAAGGAGAAGATGGAGAAGGTATAGAGCTCCTCACAGCAAAAGGTGAAGTGGTAAAAGTCCCAAAATCAAACATAGCAGAAATAATTCAGGAGAGCAAGTCCCTTATGCCAGAAGAGTTAAGGGAATACATCACAGTGAAGGACTACCAAGACATAGTGGCGTATATGCTGCTTCAGAAGGGATAAAAAACCGTTCCAACCGTTTAAACGGTTTAAACAGCTTGAACGGCTTGAACTGTTAATTTATCGGAGGTAAAAGAATGAACGGAAAAAAAAGGATTGGTCAATTTGGCAGCGTAATAATAACCCTATTTATTATCTATTTGCTGATTAAATGGGGGATACCTTTTATCTCAAGAAAGATAACAGGTATGGATTTCCCGCTCCCTGTCCCGGGGACACTGATGATATTCTACATGGTATTAATACTTATAGCCACATTCATATACATAACATCGTCAGAAGAAAAACTAAAAGAATTTCTGAAACCGATACAAAAGATGTTAAAAGGCGAATATGGCAACAATACACGACTGATAACACTGACCATAATTCCATTAATAGCAGGCTTTAATGTATACAGCATTGCAGTTCCAAAAATCAGTTCACCAATATCATTAAGAATACAGCATCCATCATCAAACTTTCCAAAACAATTTGAAATGGCAAAAAACCCAATAGAAAATCCCACTGAAGCAGATATAAACAAATTTATAGAGCAGGTAAAGAATAACAGTGTTGAATTCATCCCACAGGCAAAGATGCCCCCTGGAGGTATAGACTTTATCCCCTTACAGCCTGTCCAGACATTCCTGAAGGAACTAAAGGAAGGAAAGGTTGATAAAGAGAAGGCAAAATTGGCATTAAGGGAAAAAAACCTCTTTGAAGGAAGGATACTTTATGAAATAAACTGTCGCCCATGTCATGGTGACAGTGTAGCAGGAGACGGACCTATGGCAGATGGATTCAAATTAAGACCTATAAATTTTACAGACAATGGGACAATAGAAACAGTAGTAGAGGGATACACATTCTGGAGGGTAAGCACAGGGGGGAGGGGACTACCGAAGGAGGCAACACCATGGGATTCAGCCATGCCTGTATGGCAGCTTGATTTAACAGAAGACCAGAGATGGAAAATTATAATGGCAGAATATGACCTTGCCCAGAAAACAGCAAGGATGCCTGAAAAGGCTGCTGAGGCAAAAAAAGAATAACAAGAAAAAGATATTAGCCACAGATTTACACAGATAAACACAGATAAAAAAGACCTTTAAAAAGATTTTAGTCTGTGAAAGTCTGTGGTAAAAAAATGGAAGTGGAATTTTTAAAGGGGGGGAATAATGAAAAGGAATTTTTTATCTGTTTTTTTACTGCTTACTGTTTACTGCTTACTGCTTACTGTGGCAGATGCCGGAGATGCACCTACAAAACCAAAGATTCCAAATACACCTGAAGCGGTTGAAGCAGGGAAAAAGATATATTTTAAGAGGTGCAGCTTCTGTCATGGACTTGAAGGTAAAGGTGATGGGCCTGTATCTGAACAGATTCTTCCAAGACCCCGTGATTTTACAACAGGGTTGTTTAAGTTGAGGACAACCGTTAGCGGAGAGCTGCCCGTTGATGAAGACCTATTCAGGGTAATCAGCAGGGGATTACCTGGCTCCGCCATGCAGCCCTTTGATATTGACAAAATAAAGAGCGGTTTGACAGAGGAAGAACGATGGCAGGTAATTTATTATATAAAGATATTTTCAGAGGATTTTAAAGACCCTGATAGAGATCCCACTAAACAATTGGTCAAGGTCTCAAAGCAGATTTCCTCATCACCCGAGAGCATTGCAAAGGGTAAGGAGCTTTTTCAGAAGATGAAATGCTGGGAGTGTCATGGAGAAAGTAGCAGGGGAAATGGACCAAATGCACCGAGATTAAAGACAAAGGATGGAAAGAATGACCCTATTTTACCTGCCGACCTTTCTAAGTTCTGGAGATATAAGGGAGGCAGTACAGTTAATGATGTGTATATGAGATTCAACACCGGATTAAATGGAACACCGATGCCCTCCTTTACAGATTCTCTGAGTGACGAGGAGCGGTGGCATCTGGCGAACTATATAGTATCCCTTCAAAAGACAGAGATTAAAGAGGGTGTTCTCAAGGCAAAACTTATAAAAGGGGATATACCAATTGATACAGAAAACCCTGTATGGAATAGTGCAGAGCCGGTAGATATAATGATGTCAGGGCAGGTGGTTGTAGCGCCTCGATGGGAAAACCACTCTATAGATTTAGTAACAGTGAGGGCTGTTTACAATGATAAGGAAATTGGATTTCTCTTTGAGTGGAGTGACCGCTTTAAGGATACGGCACATAAAAAGGAGATGGAGGTAAACTTTGAAGCATATCAGTCATCTCTGTCTGCAAAACCTGCGGGGTATCATTCCTATATAAAGCCTCTGGAGATACCGAGAGATACAGGGAATTTCAGGGATTCCATTGCGATTCAGTTCCCTGTAAAACCGTTAGAGGGGACAGAAAAGCCCCATTTCGTTAGAGGGGATTCCAACAAGGGAGTTAATCTCTGGGTATGGAAATCAGACCTTCAGGAAGATGGCAAGCCTCCAGTGGAAGACTCAAATGTAAATGGGTTTAAAAAACAATTTACATCACAACCTCAGGATGGACAGCAGGTTAAAGGGGTGGGTGTATGGAAGGATGGTTTATGGAAGGTGGTTATGGTCAGACCTCTGACCACAACTGATAAAAACGATATTCAGTTTGAAAAGGGGAAGTTTATTCCCTTTGCATTGAATGCATGGGATGGCTCAAATGGTGAACATGGGTTGGCAATGTCGGTATCTTCGTGGAACTATATCCTCCTCGAAACCTCAACCCCACCTCATGTTTACCTATATGCCTTTCTCAGTATGGCTGTAGTTGGTGGAGTAGAGGTGTGGCTGGTGAGGAGGAAGCAATGAGTAACGAGCAATGAGCAATGAGTCTTATTACTCGTTACTCATTGCTTTTAATTTTGGAAAGGAGGTGAAAAAATGAAAAGGTTTAGCAGCTTGTTTTTTGTATCCTGCCTTGCAGCATCAATATGGACAGGAGCAGCTTATGCCTATGATGAAGTTGATGTGGCTGATGGCGGGTCAATCATGGGGCATGTGATATGGAAGGGTGGTACTGTGCCAAAGCTTGACCCTGTTAAGGTGCAGAAGAATCAGGATGTCTGCGGTAATGAAAAGCCCTCTGAGGCATTAACCGTTGGTAAGGATGGCGGTGTAAAGTTCGCTGTGGGGTATATAGAGAAGATTGAAAAGGGTAAGAAGATTGTGCGAGGGCAGAGCACACTCATGACTCAGAAGAATTGTATGTTTGGTCCCCATGTCTTTACAATAGTTAAAGGGACAGACCTGGATATCCTGAATTTTGACCCTGTCCTTCACAATATCAACACTGCGATTGGCGGGATACAGCTCTTTAATAAAGGTCAACCCAACAAGGACACGACTGTTACAATCAGGATGAGAAAGGTCGGACAGGTAGCTGTAACCTGCGATTCACATACCCACATGCAGAGTTACTTCTCCATCTTTGACCACCCCTATCATGCGGTGACTGATGATAATGGAGTATTTACCATTGATAATGTCCCGCTGGGAAAATATACTGTAAAGGTATGGCATGAGAGCTGGAAGGTTACAGGCAAGGATGATGACGGCAGACTTATTTATGATAAGCCTGTGGAGTTGAGTCAGGAGGTAACAGTCCCTGCAAAAGGCACTGCCCATGTTAACTTTGAATTAAAGTAAAAACTGTTTGAACGGTTTAAACGGTTTAAGCAGTTTAATAAGGAAGTATCAGATGAAAAAGTTAATGTTTTTTCTGGTTGCTGCTGTTGCTATTGCAGGGTTTATAGTAAGTCCGGCAATGGCATTTAAGCCTGGACTCCCTATAATTACAGTTTCTGCAGTAGAAAGCAAGTAAAATTGGATTTTGTTTGGGGTGGGCAATGCCCACCCCGAATTATTAAATCTTTGACAGGATTTAGGGGGAAATTATTGTGCGGGATTTCATACATATTGGGCTATAATGCACACTTTATGCTATCCACCTCCTTTTGCTTATCAAAAAAACAATAATTTCAATAAGTTAAGGCTCAAAATACCCCCATATCCTATTATTTTTGAGATTAAACATCTAATCAACAGGAATCAACAGAGGATAACTCTCTGTAAATATTGAATTTGCCTCAATTTTAAGCCCTTTTCTGTGGCTTGAATCTGGCATGGAAAATGCATTAACTATAGCTGAAATATAATGTCTTTCTAAATTATGTATAAAAAAGTTACAAAAAATATGCAAAATACTGGAAGCAAAATACAAGAAGTCAGAGACAAGAAGTCAGAGGTAAGATGTTATCTTGCCTCTTTGTTTTTGCTTCTTGTTTCTTGCTTCTTGCTTCTCTCAAGTTCAGCGGTTGCAGGCGAATCTGCTCCAACCGTTACTTATTCATCCACCATTAAGGGCGGTTTCTCTGTGCCTGTCCATGTTGCCGTTGATAATAAGGCAAATATTTATGTAACCGACCCCAGAAATCAACGCGTTCATAAATTCAATCCCCTCGGTGACCTTAAGCTAACTATTAAAGGGATTTCCATTCCCCTTGGAGTGGCAGTAGATGGCCAGGGGAATATATATGTTGGTGATGACAGCAATGACAATGTCTCTATTTTTGATTCTACTGGTAAATTTCTTCGCAAACTCGGTAAGGGTAATGGCGAGTTCGTTATGCCAAATGACATTGCCATTGATTCATCCACAGGCAGAATATATGTTACCGATTCAAAGGCAAATCTGGTCAAGGTTTACAATTTTGAAGGAACCCTTGCCTTTACCATCAGTGATATTCTCTTTCCAACAGGTATTCATGTTGATTCTCAAAAAGGGGAGTTGCTGATAGTTGACCTTATCAACTCACAGGTAAAGGTCTTTGACCTGTCAGGGAAATTTCTTAGAAGTTTTGGTTCAGACGGTGTTGGTACCGGTCTTTTGAGCAGCCCCCAGGGTTTGACTGTTGATAAGATGGGGAATATATATGTGGTGGATTCATACAAAGGATGGGTTCAGGTCTTTGACTCTGATGGAAACAGCATTTCCTTTGTTGGAAGCGGTGACCTCTGGACACCGATAGATGTGGTAATTGACTCTTATGATAGACTTATCGTTACATCTTCTTCTGATGGCAAGTTAGTGCTTTACAGCATTAGCGGCAGCACTCTTCCATCCAACTGGAATGATGATTCCCTATTACCTGATAGTGATGGTGATGGAATGCCTGATGCGTGGGAAGAGGCAAATGGACTCAATCCGAATCTTGATGATGCATCTCTTGATTCTGATAACGATGGTCTTACAAATCTTCAGGAATATTTAGCCGGCACAGACCCCAATAATGCTGATACAGACGGCGATGGTTTAAAAGATGGGGTTGACCCGAGCCCGGGGATGGCTAATAATAATAACCCATCGGCAAATGCAGGTACTGATATGGTATCTGACCCTGCTATTATTACTCTTGATGGGAGCGGCAGCAGAGACCCAAATTCCCTGTCTCTTACTTATAACTGGACCGAGAGTGGGACGAATCCTGCAAAAGTAACCTTCTCGGATAATGGGACAGTAACAGCAGTTAGCCCCACACTTATTGCTGCAAAGGCAGGGGATTATAAATTTACCCTTACGGTTAAGAACAGTTATTTTGAGAGTAAGCCTGATGATGTCCTAATTACAATCAGAAATATCACTCCGACAGCTTATGCCGGGATAGACCAGACTGTGGGTGTTAACACACAGGTAAATCTTGATGGGTCGTGGAGTACGGATGCCAATGGAGATATGCTCACATATAAATGGACACAGGTATCAGGACATCAGGTAACACTTGTTGGAGGCGGAAAGAACAGTGCAAGTTTTACCCCTCAGGAATCAGGGGTATATACCTTCAGTCTTACAGTGAGTGATGGTGTAAATACCAGTGCAGCAGATGAGATAAACATAACAGTTAATGGAACTAATACTGTCCCTGTGGCAGATGCAGGTGATACTCAGGTTGTTTATTTACCTATAACAGTAACCCTGGACGGGTCAAGGAGTATTGATGGTAATGGCGACCAATTGACATATGTATGGAAGCTTTTATCAGGTCCAAAGGATGCTGCGTTATCCAATGCCACCGCTCAGAGCCCCACATGGACAACAGATACCCCAGGTATTTATACCTTTGCTCTGACTGTTTCGGATGGGAAAGATACAAGCCTCTCTGATTATGTGAATATTACGGTAAATGACAGCGGGCATATAGTCCCTGTTGCAAATGCAGGTGCAGACCAGAAAACGGTAATTTATGCAACGGTTACACTGGGAGGAGGGATGAGCTATGACGAAGATAATTCCCCATCTTCCCTTACATATAAATGGACACAGGTTTTCGGAGTTACTGTCTTTCTTAGTGATTCTTTTAGTATGACCCCCACATTTGTTTCAATCTATGAAGGCGTGCTGAGATTTCAACTCACTGTAAGCGATGGGCTATATACCAGTCTTTCCGATGAAGTGGAGATAACGGTGGCAGGCAGTAACACACCTCCGGCAGCAGATGCGGGTAAGGACCAGACAGGTGTAGTAGGTACACCCATCAAACTTGATGGAACCGGGAGTATGGATGAGGATGGAAATAAACTGACCTATCAGTGGACGCAGACAATGGGGGCATCAGTAACACTCTCTGATATATACTCAAAAGAGCCTACCTTTACACCTGCACAATCAGGTATCTATGAATTCATTCTCGTGGTAAAAGACAATATTGCCTTTAGCTCCGATACGGTTACCATAACAGTCAATGATAAGGAGAACTCCCTGCCTGCTGCCAATGCAGGAAAGGACAGGATTGCAGAGGTTAACTCTACGGCAATGCTTGATGGTGGCGGGAGTGATGCCGATGGGGACCCGATAAAATACAAATGGCAATTCGTATCTGGTCCACAAACTGTGACCCTTTCCAATTCAGACGCAGCCAATCCTACCTTTATGCCGGAGGTTACAGGGAATTACATATTCAGGCTTACCGTCCATGATAAAAAAGGTAAAAGCAAACCTGACGATGTCCAGATTTCAGTGGTTTTGGCAGGGGCTATTGTATTCAATGTTAAAGATGGAGAAGACAATCTCCTCACGGCTGCTGACTTATCCACATATCCATGGGTTGACCTCTTAGTTCCTTATGGGGCAATAAGCGAGAGTATGGATATAGCAATCGCAGAAGATAATAACCCACCTTCCCCGCCGGAAGGAATAAAGATGCTGAAGACTGTCCTTGATTTTACCCCTGATGGTGCAAAATTTAATTCAAAACTTACCGTAAGGATTCCATATAACCAGACCCAGTTGGCTGAGGCAGGCATAAAAGACCCTGCGTTTCTTAAGGTATACACTTATAACAAAGAGACGCAAATGTGGGAGGAGATTACCCCTACCAATATTAATGAAGATAGTCAATATATTGAATTTGAGACAGACCACTTTTCTATCTATGGACTTGGAAGCCCTGAAAAGACCGGAAGCTATGTGGACACGGGTGGATCAAATGAAAATATCTCTCCTGTAATTGAACCTCCGGCAAATAATACTGGTGGCGGCAGCAGCAGCAGTAACTGGTGTTTCATTGCCACAGCATCATACGGCTCTTATCTCCATCCCCATGTAAAGCTCTTCAGGGAATTCAGAGATAGGTATCTCCTCCCTTATAGTGCGGGGAGATACTTTGTCCTGACCTATTATCACTACAGTCCTCCTGTGGCGGATATAATCGCAGAGCATTGGACACTGAAGGTTTTAACAAGAGTTATTCTATTTCCATTTTTATTAATTTCAGCCTTTTTTGTAAAAACTACAGTAATACAAAAGATATTTGTTATTATTGTAATTGTTGGTATAATATGCAGGAAAAAAATAATGAATTTTGAATTAAAAAATTAGGGAAAGAATGAAACCACAGATAAACACAGATGAACACAGATAAAGAATTTCTTTACAAAGAATTAACTGGGGAAATAATAGAGGCATCATATAATGTTCATAATGGTCTGGGTTGTGGGTTACTTGAAAAGATATATGAGAATTCACTTGCATGGGAAATAGAATTAAGAAAGAGGAAAGTTTCTTCACAGAGAGAATTTAGAGTAATTTATAGAAATAAGGAGGTAGGTGTGTATTACGCTGATTTAGTGATTGAAGACAAAGTAATAGTTGAAATAAAGTCAGTGGAAAAAATAGATAATGTTCACCGTGCCCAATTATTAAATTATCTAATGAATTTCTGGGTTAAAGGTTGGGTTGATTATAAATTTTGCCAGACCTAAATTAGAATACGAAAGATTAGTAGTATAAACTGTGTTTATCTGTGTTCATCTGTGGTTAATGCATAATTAAGGTAGTTATGAATTGCGAATTTTAAAAATTAAAAATTCTTAAGGAGGATACGAAAGGTGAAGAACTTATATTTATTTGGAGTGCGAAAACTTGCTTTCGCTTTCAAAAGCGGTAGCAAGCTACCGCACTCCATAGGGGCTGCACTTGCACTCACACTGACACTTGCACTAACACCGACATTTGCATCAGTTGACCCCCCTCATTATAATCCAAACGGCACGAATGATATTGATGGTGATGGTGATATAGATGCTGCTTTTTACTGTAATGACTGTCATAAATACAGGATGGGCAGTTCCTCATCTGTTACAGATTCAGACACTATTATTACAGACCTTCCGGAACTCTGTATGCAGTGCCACAATCCTGCCGGCAGGGCAAAGGAAAAATTCTTTGCCAGGATTGACCAATCCCAGATAGGAACAAAAGGAACAACTCACAGATTTGATTCTGAAGGACTGCAATATGTCAAGTTGTGGAAACCCATGGATAGTACGGGAAAGGTAAGAATATATTTTGACAGCTCCGGGAATAAGTCTGTATATACAGGCAACTTTGACACAGAGAATGAGATGGAATATGAGTTTGAGATTGTTGCCCAGGGGGATGTGGGTGTGGCGACATTTAAATATAGGTGCCGCACAAGGAGTAAGCCTCAGCCCACCAATAGCACCCACCCGCTTAATACCCCTGTATGGGACCGTGATGCGGACTGGAGCGGCTGGACATCGGCTTATACTACAGGTGCAAGCATTCCCTTAAACGACTCAATCTGCAGCGGTGATGTGGGTATCTCTCTATCATTTGAGAATGGCTTAGGAAGCCCAAACTCCTTTGATGCAGGAACCTCAGGGAAGGTTTATGTAAAACTCCTTAATAGTCCGAGTGATGATAATATGAAGCTGAGGGTAACGAATAACAAAATAAACTGTTCTGTTTGCCACAACCAGCATTCTATGCAGCTTGACCGCCCATACTTAAGGGCTGGCAATGTGGGGAATGCACTCTGTAAGCACTGCCATGATGACAGGGATAGGAGTCATTATATACTGGAGATGGGGACTGCTGATGATGATGATAATAATGATGGGGACCCAGACCCTAATGAAGCCCAGCTCACAACTTCTCTAACCGATGTATCAAAGAACTGGACAGTAGATCAGTGGAAGGGAAAGTGGGTCTATTTTCAGAAGAACTTCAAAGGTGTATCAGATGTTAGTGCCATAGAAATTCCGTTTGACGAATCTAATCCAACCGGCTATGGGGGCTTTTATCGTAAGATCACCTCCAATGATTCAAATACCCTTGAATGGGATGATACCACCATGTATTTAAATGGTGCATTAAATGCCAAAGTAGAGAATACTCTCAGATACAGGATTGTAGATATCAATAATTACAGCAGTCATCCTGTTGGCATTAAATACTCAGAGATGGATTTTGAGACCCGTTTCAATTCTGATATAAAACCTCTGCCGCTTGATGACAATGGAACCCCCTCAGATACGAGTGATGACACTGTCCAGTGTATGACCTGCCATAGCCCACATTTTACACATTCAATAGATACAGAAGGGGGTGCTGCAACAGAAGCGACAATAGGGTCAGGAACACCATCATTATATTATTATCTTAAAGACACAAATATGAATAGGACACCTGGGACAGTAACCGGATATGAGCTAAGGATAAGAAACGAATATAGAGCAGGAGGTGTAAGTAATCCAAACTGGCGAAGGAAGAGGGCTATAGACTCTTTTGAAGATACAAATAACGATAATATTGCTGATAAAGTTGTATTTACTGAACCCCTCGCTTACCCTATAGAAGCAGGTGATGTTTATGAGATTGTTAATCTTAATAATGATATAGATGGTGACGGTTATCTTTTAAGGAAGCTGAATGGGTATAAAGATGGGTATATAAATAAAGATTTTACAAATATTGATGATGATAAAGTAATCTGTAAGACCTGCCATAAATATAAAAACCATTTTGGAGATGAGACTGTCGGCGGGTATGCCAGAAGCTGCATGGATTGTCATACACCGCACAATACTACCAATAGATTCCTTTTAAAAGAGGTAATAAATAACCGTGAAGTCCGCATAAGGCCAGGGGATAACTATGTAAACTCCTCCCGCACAGGTGTCTGTCAGGTATGCCATACCCAGACAAAACACTGGAGGAACGATGTAGACAATGGGACAGGAGATACTTCAGCCCATTATGCGGAAGGGTGTCCTCAGTGCCACCAGCATGATAGTGAGGAGAGGAGCTGGATTTATATATGTAAGACCTGTCATGGATACCCGCCTGTGCCAAGAGGAACTATTGTGGATAAGAAGGGTAATATCCATACTTCCACTACAGTTGGCTCACTTGACAGTTCAGGTAGCAATCCCTGCACCGATAGTACAGGTGATAACCCTTGTACGCAATATAACAACTTCAATGACAATGTACTGCGTTCATCCTACCGTGTTGAGGATTATGAAGGTGGAGGAGGTGCCCACCTTGTCCATGTGGTAGGAAAAGGACAGGAATTTGAATGTAAGGTTTGCCATGGACATATTGGTTATGGATTTGAGCATGGCGGCAGCGTGGGCAGAAAAATGACTAATCGCATTTCTCAAGAAGATATCAGGAGCAGGGTTACCTTCAATTTCCAGCTTGATTATAGTTTCAATGAACGGTTAGAAACAAAACTTGGGTATCATGAAATAGAGCCACCTGTCTATCCTAAGTTTTATAATAGAGAGGCAGGGTTTTCAGGTGTTTATATGAATCGTTTGCCCCTCGATGCCACAGGTGGTTATGGTCCCGGTCCTATTGACATAGGGGGTTATAACCCTTATGACTATACTCCTCCGATAGATACGATATCCGGAGCCGTTCCTATCCCTGCTGATAAGCATGAATGTTATGTGGGATGTCATAATCCGAGGAGGCTCTATATGCAGACTGAGCCGGAATCTGATATGTTAGATACAGCAGAAAACTCGGTTGTATATGGAAGTGATAGAAAACGATATCGCTCTATTTTAGGGCATACATCAGGGGCAATCAATAGACCTGTAACAGGAGAAAACTGGGCGACTTATTGGGAAGCAGTAGGAACAACAACTGAAGATGAGAACTGGGAAAGCGGAAAAAATTATGTAGCCTCAGATAGAAAGGATCCAATAGATATCGATCCGGGATACGGAAACAAATTTATCTGGACATATACCGGGAGCCCTTATCAGGAACAGATTACCGGACCGAGAGATGAAAACCCCGATGTGCCCTGTGCAAAATGCCATGACGCACAAGGGACCATCATGCAGGGGAATGAGGACAATCCACCTATTTATAAAGATGTCAAATATATCTCAAGTCATCCGGCGGATGTTGGTATCCGTACCGACTGTCTTGTCTGCCATGATTATTACAATGCAACAAAGCCGCATAAAAAGGGGACACCTTATCTGAATGAAAAAGACGGCGGCGCATCCATAGAATTTGATATTACCAATCCAGCATCCCTTGAGCCATTCTGTCTCTCCTGCCATGATAGTAATGGTGCTACTGATGGTAATACTGCTACAGGAAATCCCAAGAGGCCCTTCAGTAAAGAGACAGAAAGCTCCAATGAGGTTCCTGATGTAAAAGTAAGGTGGACAGGCTCAGCACACTCTGCAAATATATCCTGTTTCGGTGATGGCGTGTCCAATGGATGTCACGGTAATCCCATGGGCTCTGCAAAACGGGCACTCCTCGCACCTTATAATGACTCAGTAGGAGAGGAGCAGAAATACTTCTGCTTCAACTGCCATGGGAATAATCGCGACAGGCTCACCCTTGCACCTAATATACAGGACCAAATCCAGAAAAAAGATGTGTCAGGCGGCAGCGGTCATCCAATCCCTGCTGCTGGTGAGCCATGGTACCACAAGCGCAAAGAGTCTATAATCGTGAGTAATAGGCATTCAGAATGTATAGACTGCCATGACCCTATGGGTGATAGGAGCACCCACAGGCTGCATTCGCGGAGATATGTAGATATTGACGGGAATCCCTGGAATCCTAATAAGGATGTAGTGGACTCAACACATCCTATGTGGGGAGGGGATTCAACTACAAATTATGTCCGGCAGCCCTATGTATATGAGGTATGTTTACGCTGTCATGGACCGAATTATGCAACATTCTTTAAAGATTATATGCCCTTCCCTCAGGTTGCAAAAGACAGGGTCGGGATGGATGGGCATTTCAGTGACAAGAGGAAGGAGTTTGACCCAAGGTCCAATCAGTTTGCAGATTATCCAGCAAGCGGGAACCTCGGCGCAAATACAGCTTATCATCCTGTAGCTGTTCCGGGCAGAAATGCAACAGACCCGCTATACAGACAATTACAGGAGGCACTTGATTTAACCTCTGTGGATGATTTAAAGACACAAACCATTCAGTGTCCGGACTGCCATAATAACAATTATCTGGGGCAATCAAGCACAGGGTTGAGGGGACCTGTAACCTACTCCAACCGTCGTACTTATGATGGCGTTCGTGTATTCTCAACTGATAAAGCACCTGCGGTTATAAATACCCCCAATACCTTCAGCAATACAGATAACAGGCAGGATGACAAGAGGATTGGTCCCCATGGCTCAACAAATGAAAGAATCTTAAGGGCGCCTTATAATACAAATGTCTATTACACAAGACAGGCGAGGGGCGATTATGGTGCGTTGGGAACTGGCACTGCAGCGACACAGTGGTTTACACTCTGTTTCCTCTGTCATAAAGAGAGTATTTTATTAGAAACGAATGGTGGAGCAGCAGGGACAAACTTTGGCGGGACCGGCAATGGATGGTGGACAGCAAATCTCCATGCAGAGCATCTGTCCGCACCAACCTACACAGGCAGTGAGGGTGGACAGGCTGTCTGCCATGAATGTCATCATAATGTCCACAGTAATGTTGAAGCACAGAATACCATTTATGGAGATGGACTCGGCGGTATGCTCCCGCCTGATGACCATGATGGAATACTTGATGGCGTTTCATCCACACATCTATTGAACTTTGCCCCATCGGTTCAGGGTGCTACTGCACTCAAGCCGAGGTGGTATTACGACGGAGAATATTACAGATGCGATATGTACTGCCACGGTGCAAATATGAATTATTGCTGGTATAAACATGGTCCGTCAGGTAGTCAGCAGGCAGGGAGTATATCCCAGTGGTGTGAGGATGATTAACTTTGGAGTGCGAGAGCTTGCTCTCGCTTTCCTACTTAACTTTGGAGTGCGAGAGCTTGCTCTCGCTTTCGAAAGCGGTAGCAAGCTACCGCACTCCAAAGGGGAGATGGTTCTTATACCGGAGGGGAAGTTTATGATGGGAAGTCGTGGAGAAGGTGGAGATGAAGGTATATTAGGAGTGGATGTGGGGGTTGACCAACTTCCACAGAGGGAGGTCTTCTTGAAGGTTTTTTATATAGACAAATATGAGGTTACTGTCCAAGAGTATAAAGAGTTTGCGAAGGCGACAGGGCATCCCCTTCCCGGTCTTTTGACAGAAAAGACAGAAGATAAGAAGTTGAGAAGTTTGGAAGATGAGAAAAACCTCTCAACCTCTCAACCTCTTAACCTCTCAACTTCGAAACTAAAGGAGTGGGCAGTTAAATATCCTCCTATAGAGGCTCATTTTCCAATCAATGATGTAACTAATATGGATGCTGAAGCTTACTGTTCATGGGCAGGTAAAAGACTC
>Ga0209343_10000583_pt1 | contig 50970 bp, 51 predicted proteins | sample RifCSPlowO2_02_FD_184026 | JGI IMG/M metagenome (GOLD analysis project Ga0209343, IMG submission 184026) | Groundwater microbial communities from Rifle, Colorado - Rifle CSP2_plank lowO2_0.2 (SPAdes) (version 2) | ecosystem: Environmental > Aquatic > Deep subsurface > Groundwater | place...
AGAAGCCGATAGAACTTCCATCATCACGATTACCCGCGCGAACATATCAAAGGACTTAAAAAACGCTACGATATATTTAACAATATATCCGCAAGCGAGCGAAAAATCCGCGCTCAATTTCGCAAAACGCAAAAGAACTGAATTTAAAAAATACGCGAGAAAAAAAATTAGAATGAAACGAATCCCCTCTTTTGATTTTAATATTGATACTGAAAAAAATATAATATATTGATAAACTTTTAATCAATAGGCCTGGTAGCCAAGTGGTAAGGCAGTGGTTTGCAAAACCTCTATACGCGGGTTCAATTCCCGCCCAGGCCTCCACAATTAGACTTTCCGATTTTTGATCAAAGGAAGCCGCCCCCCCCCCCCCCCCGCCAAATCAGAAATGCAAGGAGTGTTTTTTCTTTCGGGGTTTCCGCCGAGTCTGCGAGGCGGTGGCGGGGCTTTCTCGGAGCGTACGATTTAGGTCATAGCCCACCACGCGCTTCGCGCGTGCGCATTGGCTTCAATTACAAATTTTTGATAAAGTAGGTTCGAGCGCAGTCGTAAATATACTCAAATAATCTGTACCCCAAAAAGTGGGTATTTAATACAAGATTCCTAAGTAATTAATATATTTATAAGTATTTGCTTATTGTGTGCAAATGCCTCTCTTTGCCCATCCGGGAGGACAACTATTTCCTCCGTCAGATGATTCCTCTGTTACGTTGATTTGTACCGTATCGCTTCCAGTTGCGCCTCCGTTATCGGTGACAACAAGGGTAATCGTATGACTTCCCAATGATAGAGTAATGGTCGGCGACACGCCTGTTGCAAGAAATGTTGCTCCCTCATACCACTCATACGACACAATCGAACCATCTGAATCAGACGAACTAGAACCGTCCAAAATAACATTTTCTATCCCGTCTCCATCGGAATCAACTACTGTTTGATCCGCACCGGCATTTGCTTTGGGAGTAATGTTTGCGCCTGCTGTTTGAACCGCCAAAAGAGCGTTCACTAAACCGTATCCGAATTGTGGGTCACGACCAGTTGCTCCAAGATCGGTCGCAGAAGCATCCAGAATCGCACGAACATCGCGATTGTTGGTAACTCCATCGCCATTGTAATCAGAATATCCTGCCGCAATAATCAACGCCGCTACACCAGCTACATGTGGAGAAGCCATTGAGGTGCCCGAACCGTATTTATAGCATTCTCCATCCGGTTGCCAGTCACCATTGATGTCTGTGAGTATTCCCGTACAAACTGGTTGCGGATCATAATATCCGGCATTGTCATTCCATGTTGAATAGACATTCACACCCGGCGCCGCAATCTCTACTTTATCACCCGTGCTTGAAAAACTTGCGCGGTTGTTGCTTGAATCTGTTGCCGCAACCGCAATCACTGAATCATATTTTGCGGGATAAATAACATTATTACCCTTGCCCATCACAGTCCCAGAATTTCCCGCAGCAGCAACAATCACAACGCCCTGCGCTTCGGCATTATCAAATGCTTGTTTTACGATACCACCCGGATCCCGATCTTTTCCGAGAGAAAGATTGATGACATCCAGTTTAAGCCCTTGTACCGTAAGCATTTCTCCAGTGAAAACATTCTTGATTTGCATTTCTACGCCAGTTGACCATCCAACTGCTGCAATAATGTCGCTCCAGTAACCGACTCCTTCCTCGTTCAGAACCCGAAGCGAGTAGAGATCACATTCCGGTGCAACTCCGACAACGCCAAGTTTGGGATCTACGCTACCGATGTCGTTATCTTCTGCACATGCAGTACCCGCAACATGAGTACCGTGTCCATACATATCCATCGGGTCGTAATCGTAATAATAGAAATCGTAACCGAGATTAAGAGGGTCAAAGTTGTCGTTCAAATCTGGGTGGAGGTAATTCACACCAGAATCAATAATGCCGATTTTCACTCCTCCTTCTACATCAGCACCCTTGTTTCCTGCTGCATGAACATCACCACTTTGAATGTGTTTTACGCCCCACGCATTGTCAAGCTCTGTATCAAACACATCTACGGCATATACTGTGTCGTCCGCTTCAACTGCCGTGACGTGAGGATTGTGAGATAGCCCTGCAAGTGAAGATTCCGGCATTTGAGCCGCAATCGCATTCACGATTGAATAACTGTATTTAATCTTTCCGCCATAGGCACGGACGAGCGCCTGTTCGCTTGCTCCGACAGGCTTATCAAAACCGATAATCACGCGAGTAAAATTGTCATTTGTCTGCCCTTGAGCGATTGCTAATATCGGTGCTCCAATAGTAAAGCCAAAAATACCGACTACTAAAAATATTACTAAAAATAATTTTCTCATAGTATTTTTTATAATTTTAATTTAATAATAACCAATAATGACCTTTATTATTTATTTCCTTTTATTTTAACTAACATACACGAAATGTCTATCTAAGTTTCAGTATACTGGAAATGTATAATACTTAAGCGCCTTACTTCCAATTTTTTCTAATTTCCAAATCTATTTCCAGTATATTGGAAATAGATACTTGGGTGCCTTGCTCCCAAGTATATATAGACCTCAGGGTATTATTATTTACAATATATCTAATCCGCATTCAATTTACAAGTGCAACCCATGGATAAAAATTTTTAATGTTTGAACGTAGCGATCTTTGATATAATTTGTTTATTTCATCTTTGTATGCCTCGTTCGGCGTTTGATACCCCAAGCATTTCATCGGACGATTATTGATCAAGTTTTTAATCCGCTTAATTTCCGCATCTGATACGCTATCAGGATCAGCGTCGCGCGGCAGGTAAAATCTCACGGGTCCGTTTCTGTTTTCGTTGATTCCTCTCTGCCAGGACGCGTATGTCTTGACAAAGTAGAATTTCATCCCAACGGTGGCAGTAACGGTTTCGTGAGTGGCGGCTTTCAATCCATTGTCGTATGTCATTGTTCGCCGCGCTTCGGGTGGAAGCGTTCGGTATCGATAGATTGTTAAACACGCTTTCGCTTGCGCCGTAAGGTCGCGCGGCCGAAAAATCATAACCTTGCGGGTTTTGTGTTTAGCGGTGGTAGAAAGCGCTCGCCGATACTGATTGTACACCATGTTATCGCCTTCCTGGTGACCAAATTGTTTCCGCTTCTCCACTATTTTTGGCCTTTTTGCGATATCAACCCGATTGGGGATGCGAATATCTTTGCTGTGTTTCCGCCCGTTCTTTTTCCGCCTTATGCGATGAACGCGAAGCAAGTATTGGCGCAAGTTCTGTTCTCGGCCTTCAAGACTATAGATGAACTGGTAGATACTTTCTTAATTCAGGTACGGTTTATGTTTTCTCTCGAATTACCCCGCGATGATGTCCTGAGACCAGCCGCGTTTCAGAAGCCGAATGATTTTCTTCTTGAGTGCCGGTTGTTTGGCCGTATATCTGTTTGGCCGTATATCGCGTTTTGCGTCCCTTTACTTTCCACCTGCCCACCTTTCGCTCCACGGTATCGGGAAGATACTGCTTGAGTTTCAGATGCTGATTCCTTTGCAGCTCTCTGCCGATGGTTGATTTGTCCCGACCAAGTTTTTCGGCAATGTCGCTGTTGGTCATCCCTTTCTGCTTCAGCTGATAGATTTTTTCACACTCTTTTTGCCCAAGTTGTTTATATGATTTGTTATGCATATACTTTGAGTATACCGCTCAAAGTTGCACTTCTAAATTAATTTTACCTAATCTTAAAAAAATTGAACAAATCTCAAGATATTTGATATAATATTCTTTATAATATGCCGGGGTGGCGGAACTGGTATACGCGCGCGACTTAAAATCGCGTCTCGAAAGGGATGCGGGTTCAACTCCCGCCCTCGGCACCAGATAGGAAAAGTCAAAGAGTTTTGGTTCGCCTCGCGGAGTTTATCCGCCCTTTCGGCGGACTCGGCGAACCTTTCAAACTTACAATTTCCTACTTGGTGCAGTATTCTGTACCCCAAAAAGTGGACACAGATATATCTTAAATCCAAAGTTTTCTTTTGTTAAAATTAGTAATTAATAATTAACAAAAGAATATGAGAACAATATTTTCAAGCGAGGAAATCGCAGAGTTAAGGAATAATCCGTGTGTTTTTGCTGTACGAGTAATTTAATCAATTACACCTACGAATTTAAGAAAAGAGCGTTGGAGCTACATCAAGCAGGAGTAACCGCAAGAGAAATCTGGAAGCGTTCGGGATTTGATACAAATAAGTGGAAAAAGCAATACTTCAAAGGCACACTCTATGATTGGAAAAAGATTGTAAACAAAAATGGTATTGAGGGCCTTCTAAGGCATGGAGGAATACAATACGATCGAGACCCGAATAAAACAGATAAAGATAAATTGAAACGTTTGGAATTTCAGGTTAAATACCTAGAAGCTGAAAACGATTTTTTAGCCAAACTCCGGGCCAAAAGAGCGGAGTAAAACTTAGGCCATGCGAGAAATATGCACTCATCAGAGCGTTAGAAATCAATGTGAGTATTCTTTGTGATTTGGCAGATGTATCTAAAAGTGGTTACTGCAAATGACTAAGAATTGCGGATTTACCGAACAAGGACTACTACGATTACATAAAGATCAAGGAAGTATTTGATAAAGGTAAGGGTAAATATGGTTGGAGAAGCATCAAAATGCGACTTCCTGAGATGAATCATAAGAAGATTCAAGGATTATGAGAAAATACGGATTAGTAGCCAAAGTAAGAAGAAGGAATCCGTACAAAGCGATTATGAAAAAGAGGCTGGAGCGCGGGACATTTCCAAACAAGCTCCAAAGGACATTTGATTAAATCGTACCTCGCAGTGTATTCTGTACCGATATTACCTATCTGCCATTTAATAAAATGTATGCCTACCTTTCTATGATCAAAGATATTACAACCGGTGAGGTGGTGGCATAGAATATGTCATCCGGACTTGAAATAACACCGGTAACGGAAACAATCAAACAAATGGAATCATGCGAAAATACGTTGATTCATTCCGACTAAGGCTTTCACTACACCAGTCCGTTGTTCATCGAGATTGTACAAGAACTCGGGATGATTCAATCAATGTCTATAGTAAAAGAAATTACATTGACAACGCTCCGATTGAATCTTTTTTTGGTCATATGAAAGATAAATTGGATTACAAATCGTGCGTCTCGCTAGAAGAGTTGCGTTTGGAAATTGCGCGATATATGGCATACTATAACTACGAAAGGAAAACAGTGGACTAAGAACAAGATGTCTCCTATTGAGCGTAGAAATTATCTTTTGGCTCAACAAGAAGAGGGGGCAGGTCGTCGGTTCTAAAAGTGTCTACCAAATGGGGACACTTCAAAAACAGAGTCGTAAAATTTTGTAAAGTAAAATATTTAATAAATCCAAACCGCCCATAGCTCAGTTGGTAGAGCAACTCCCTCTTAAGGAGATGGCCGCAGGTTCAAGTCCTGCTGGGCGGATTTTACGAAGTAAAATACGCAAAGAGCAAGCAAACAATTTTGCTTGCGTCAGGACTTGAAACCGCGGAGTATATTTTTCCGACTTCACAGGGAGGAAAAATAAAGAGCGGCCGACCAAGAACACGAGTCTGTTTTATGAGCGAAGCAAAATAAAACAGCCGTGATTCTGGGTCAAGTCCTGCTGGGCGGATTTTACGAAGTAAAATACGCAAAGAGCAAGCAAACAATTTTGCTTGCGTCAGGACTTGAAACCGCGGAGTATATTTTTCCGACCTCACAAGGAGGAAAAATAAAGAGCGGCCGACCAAGAACACGAGTCTGTTTTATGAGCGAAGCAAAATAAAACAGCCGTGATTCTGGGTCAAGTCCTGCTGGGCAGACAGCGTTAAGAAAAACAGCGCCTACGTGCTGTTTTTTAGCTGTCCGAGCCGGAGGAATGTTTTTGTTTGAGCGAAGCGAAAAACAAAAACCGGACAAAAAGCTATGGAAACGCTTTTTGTCGGGGTCGCGAGCGCTTATCATTTTCAGAGCGAAGCGAATGAAAATGATTAGAAGAAAATAATTATTTTCGTGACGATTTGAAACGAAACAAAATCAAAACATCAAGGTTGAACATCGATATTTGCCACTGTTTAAAATTATATAAATATGTAGTAATATAATGTCATAATGCGTAATGTAATATATAAACAAATTAAAATGCCGGGGTGGCGAAATTGGTAGACGCGCTTCGTGCGTCCCACCTTCTGGCTTTGAAAAACCGCTTAGTTCGTTTGTGGTGGGCGATGAGGGACTTGAACCCCCGACCTTTTCGGTGTAAACGAATTGCTCTACCAACTGAGCTAATCGCCCATTTTATATAGAGAAGTATATAGAAAAAATATAAATTATCAATTAATGTATAGTTAATTTTATAAGATGGTTCTACGATTAGGTTTTGTTACCCCCAACCTATGGAGAATGTCACCTCATAAGGTTAATTGTACAGGTTTTTTGTTTAAAGAATCGCGACTCTTGAAATGACAGCATTTGGAGTTTTGTAACTCAAAGAAAAAGAAGAAATTACGCAAAGTTTGATATTGGTGTGTTTATTGTACCAAGCTCGAATCTATTTCCAAAACAAATGATGTCGCACGCGCGAAGCGCGTGGTGGCTCTGAACGAAATTGTACGCCCGACGAACGCCCCGCCGCCCGCCTACGCTAACGCTCCGGCGGCAACCTCGCAGAAATTTTCCCTTACAATTTTTATTTTGCGCGCGTCCCCTGAAAAAAATTCAAAAAGGAAAGGGAAATTTCTGCTCGGTTTCGCCCAAGAAGTTTCCGGGCGATGCGGCGGGGATAGCAATGCTCGCGGGCATATGGAGGTGGGGAGAGGTTCTTTATTTTAAAACCAGTGAATCAAGAATGCGATCAATATCTCTTTGGCGTTTGTCGCCCGCCGATACTTTTACATTCGCGCGCGCCGTGAAGATGCTATGGTCGTCAAGAAACGCGTTATATTCGTAGAAACGAAACTCACTTCTGTCATCGTGATATATTCCCTCGGCGTAATAGGCGGGGTAATCATGCCAGACGCGTTCTTCAAAGATTTCCGGATCATGGTACGGATTTTTTTCTAATTCTTCACGAATGGCGCCGCGGACAGTCGCGTCATCAACGTCATCAGGCGTAGGCAAACGCTGAATAAATACAGTAACGTCGCCCATTGGGTTTTCAAAAGATTCCGCTGGATAATCGCTCTCTGTAGCGTCTATGCGCCAATAGCGAGGCAATGATATTGAATATCCGTACCGTTCGCTTTTATATTGTACGGCGGTTTTGCCGCTATGCGAGGACCATATCCAGTATCCGAAAACTGCTAGCGCGAATACAGTAAGTCCGAGCGCTGTTTTTTTGCCGCCCCAAATATTGATGCGTTTTCCTTCGCGAACCTGAAATTGGTGCCACAAAAGAAGAGCCGCGACATTCCCGGCAAGAAGCAGGAGAATAATCAAAATTGGCGCGCTTTCGTCAAAACGCAAAGGATACGACTCGGGTAGCAGCCGCAGAAGCGCGCCCATAAAAATAACGCTGGCGGCAATGTGTGATATTGCGCCAACGCGGATTGAACGCGACGTATTGAATAAAAACAAAAGAATCGCTCCGGCAATCAATCCGAGGACAATAATAACATCGGCATTCCCGGCCGCTACCAACTGAAAACCGGTATCGCCGCTTATAAATTTTGGGATCCATGAAAAATAAAAAAGCGCGAGCGCGACAATTTCCGTCGCCAGCACTGTGTATCGCAGCCGCTTCATTTTCTCCACGCTCGCTGAAAAATAAAACTTCCGCAGGAGGTAGGTGGAAATTAAAATCAATAGCGACCAGAAAATTACGCGTTCAAACATGTGACTAAATTATTAAATGCCGGCCTTTGGTTTTTTCAATATAGCCATAATTTTATCTTTATTCCGATATGCGAAATAGCCTACGCCAACGACGATTATGAGTATTGCAATCCATAGCCAGGTCATATTATTATTTTCTTGGGTGAGAGCCCATTTATTTCTGGGAATTGCTGTCTGTTCGGTCATGACTCCGTCAGCGGTTACCGTTAAACGCTTGATGGGAGAGCCATACGATGAAGTGATAACGCGTTTTTCACCCGTAATATGACTTAATATTTCAAGTGATCCGTCATAAATTTCCCAAACCGACATATTGGATTCCGCATCGTAACTCGCTCCAAAGTCTGTTCCGACAACCGTCCCCGTGTTTACCGGGGTGCTTACCTTCATATCCGTGCGAAAATCCCCTTCCAGCACCTTAAAACGGATTTCTCCAGTATTAAACTTCAGTCTGCCAATCCATTGCCTGCGGGTCGTTGATAAAATCAATCAGGCGTATTTCTGTGAGCGGCGGCAGCACGATAACGGCTTTATTGGAGAATTGAATCGTTACGATTGAATCATATCCCACCGAAATCATGGAGTAAACCGGAAATTCATCTCCAAGGTTAGCCGGTTTCCAGGTGCCGTCTGGCAACTGCATATCCGCCAGGCCTTCCAATTCAATAACACGAATCGTTAAATTTTCATTATCCTTATTAATCGGCAGATCTGCTTCAGATGGTGTATCGGCAACCAAAGCCGGCACCGGGGCAGTTTCTATTTCTTGTGTCTTTTCAGTGAATTGCGCTAGAGTTTCTTCCACTTTCTCTTCCGTTACGGGAGTAACAGTCGCGCCGCACAATGGTTCCAAGTCAGCTATTAATTGCTCTACTGTCTGGAGTATTTCTTTTTGAGCAGTATTTTGACCATGGTCAAATTCCGGATGTTCATTAATGGCTTCGTTATGTTCAAACCGGTGAAAGTCTTTGTAATTCGGTAAATATTCTTGCCCGGCTACCCCGACACCGGCTTTGCCATTCAAGAAGAGCATGCATTTTCCGGTTTCAGCATAAAACTTTACCCAGGAATTCTGTCTCCCGTTTCTGTCAACTGACGCGCTTTTGCCTTCGTTAAAACCAAATGCGAGCGTTCCTCCAGTAATACGTAACACCTCTTGAAAATCATTTGCGCCGGATGCTTCCAGATTGTTTTTTTGCTCTTGAAGACGGTTCCACTGCGAATTGCCTTGAGTGTCCGGGGACGATTTGATAACTAATTCAGCGCCGACTAACGGAAATACCAATGCGTCCGCTTCTTGGGTAAATGCGGTTTGCGTATTTATGGGCGAGAGCCCCCATCCGCACGATTGATATTTTCCTGACGGATTCTGCATAAAAGCATCGTCACTTTCATATCCATAGGCACCGAGGTGTTTGGAGAATAAAGCATCGCAATCAACTTTCTCCATTGTTTGAGCGTTGCCAAAATTCGCGCCGACCAAGAATAAGACAACGATTCCGGCAATGGCGATAAATTTTACCCTGTCTCTTGAATTAGTAACCATAAGTAACTTTATTATAATGGATATTACACTTGAGAACAAGACAATAAAGCGCTTCTCCCTACCTCTCTATACCAGCGAGCATTGGTATCCCCGCCGCTCCGCCCAGAAACTTCTTGGGCGGAACCGAGCAGAAATTTCCCTTTCCTTTTTGAATTTTTTTCAGGGGACGCGCGCAAAATAAAAATTGTAAGGGAAAATTTCTGCGAGGTTGCCGCCGGAGCGTTAGCGTAGGCGGGTGGCGGGGCGTTCATCGGGCGTACGATTTCGTTCAGAGCCACCACGCGCTTCGCGCGTCCCACCTTTTGGCTTTGAAAAAGCCGTTGAGTTCTGTATTGGTGCAGTATTCTTGAATTAGTCCGAACGCATTTCGTCGCCTGCGACGGCGAGGAATTCCCCCCGCGAAAATTCGGAAAGGTGGCGGAGCCGCACGAATGACAATTTCAAGTTTTTAGGGAGCAAAGCTCCCTCACCAAATTAGTATACTAATTTGGTGCTTTGGCGGCAAATTCTTTTATGAAAATTCAATATCAAAATTTAAGAAAAAAGAAAGGAGCCGTACCTCGAGGGTCGTGCTCCTGTTGGACTCCTAGTTGAGGAGTTTCCGCTGATTCGGCGGTTTTCCCATGACGAGGATGTGGCGACGAAACGCCAGAACCCAGCCATCAAAGGCATTGCTCACGAGCAGGACGAACTTGTCGCCGACTTCCGGCATGACATCGTCCTTAATGGTTGCTGTGAAGCCCGCTTGCTTCAGCATTGCCACCGCTTCTCGTGCGCTTGCCTTGGGACTACTCACTACTACCGAGAGGCCATTGGGGGCAAGCCCCTGCTCGCGGATGACCTGGTCGTGGTGGATGATGACCGTGGTGTTGTCCCACAGCAAGGTCTGATGGGTGGGTCCCGGATCGAAGGTGAATCGTTCCGAAAGTCCTGCGAGTTTGCCGAGAATCGTAACAACGACTCTTGCGGCTTGCTCGTTCGGCACGGCGAAACATCGGTGACCTCGATCGGGGAATGGAAGCGGATTTCGGACGAAACAGAAAATCGTCACAACGATTGCCCAGACGAGAGCAATCAAAAACAGCCACAAGGGAACGCTCATCGCACTAACCTCCTTTTTCAAAGATGCTACCACGATTCTCTCGTGGCGAGAGCCATCAATTTGTTAAGGACAATCCCTAACAAGTTGATGATGTTCGAGTTTAGCAATTTTCTCCAAAAAAGTCAAGAGGCGGTGATTTTCCGCCTCTTGACTAGAGATTTCACTTTGAAAGATTTTTCTTTTCTGCTTCTAACGGAATCGAGAATTTCTTTTTGCCCCGAAAACTCCATACGATTTGGTCGCCGAGACCCGCCGAAGGTGGGGCGAGGCATTGACTTTTCCTGTCTGGTGCTCAATTCTAAACTTTGCACGAACCCATTTTGAGCGGAACGACTGAACCGCCCCGCCGCCGCTCGCTACCACTCGCCACCCAGCAAAAAAGTTTTCTCTGCATTTTTTATTTCGCGCGCGCCAGATTTTTTCTTCTAAAAGGAAAAGAAAACTTTTTTGCTGGGTTCTGCTCTGAATGAGCAGGGCGGCGGGACTGACCTCTATTTTTTGCAAGAACACGGCGGAATTCCCCCCCCACACCCCCCTTCCGCCGTGTTCTTGCGGGGACGGACGGGATTTTTGGCGGCGGTTATCTTATTCCAACTTCTTTTTCTAGTTTTTTGATTATCTCAATAATCGCTTTCAAGTTCAAATTGTCAATTTCTTTTTTACTCTCCACCAAATGATACCACGAATGGGTTTTGTTATTCGCGTCATCTTTCAAAAATTTTGCAAGCTCACAAAGTCTTTCGACTGCTTTGTTTTCACTTCCAAAATCCGCCTTTTTGCTTTTGAGACTTTTCAAGATAATCTCAAAATCTTTCAGTCGTCCTTGCGCAGTATCAAAATATAGTTCCTTATTCTTTTTTATTTTCTCGGGATATTTTGCCTTGAGAATATCAATGATTAAATTTTCCACAATCTTTCGTGCCAAAATAAATACAGCCGTATTACAAGTAAAAGTGTATGCCTTGTTCAATTCCTCAACATGTCCTTTCTTGAAGTGATCCGTCGTAATGTAATCAAAAACTTCTCTAATCGTAAGTTTTTTATTGCCGTTTTTCACCTTAATTCTGATTTTTTCTGGCACGACTTCGGTAGAGGGCAGAGTTGCCTTATCCTCTTTGTCTAGCTTCCTGAAAACCGTCTTTCCATTTTTAGTAGCATAAATCTGAGCAAGAGCATTTTTAGTCAAACTCGGATAACTTTTTTGAAGCAAATATATATTCTTCTTGACCGTCTTTTGGTCAAGCTTTAACTTTTTCGCAAGGTCTTTAACAATTTCCAAACTCAACATTTTCATTGTTTACTTCGTTTCTTTCGGGATTTTCGGTTCCTTAATAAATCTTGTAATTTTTGTCACCCGATTCATTCCTACGCTAGCAATTTTTCGGAGTTCTTGTTTTTTGATTCCGGCTATACCACCTTGGAGAATTAAAAGGTTCTCCAATAGCTCTGCAACAACATCAAGCTTGGTAAGCATTTTTTCCTCCAAATCTTCTTTTTTGTTTTTCATGGTTATTTTTTAGATGACTTTTTATAATGATGTAGTGCAACTCTTACGGTATTAGAAGTTGTTCCAACTATCTCGGCAATTCGCTTTGGCTGAAAACCTACATCACTTAATTCTTTAATAAGTGTAGTTTGTGATACCCCTCTCTTGACCTGAATGGCAAGGAGTGCCGCGACCTCTTTCAATATTGTGATTGATTCTTTATTTTCCATAATAATTTTATTTACGACCTCGCTGGATTGATTTTTGAACTGCCGCGAGCTTTTTGCTAATGATCTTTGCAATTTCCGGCCCCTTAAAACCGGCTTCCGCAAGTAATAATTCGACCTTGCGACTGTTTCCGTTGTCCACTTCTTTTACGCTATTCTCCCTCATTTCAACAAGGATCATAAGTATAGCGGACAGCGATTTTTCTATGTTTTTTAGGGTTTCTGGTTCATTCATGGGATTTTCTATGTTAGGTGGTAAATGGACACCTTTTGCTATTTTACTCCCTGTATAAGCAATAAGTCAAGTGATTTTCAAAAAAATGTCCACCATACATAATGGTGGTGTTTTTATTGTCTTGTGGATAATGTCTTTTGGTTTTTATTTAGGTATCATAGTATAATATAAACATGGCAAGCAATCAGATATTCAAAGCAGTCTACTTTTCTGACTACAAAGAAATGAACCCGAAAGCAAGGGGTGTTGTTTTGGCTTTTGGCGAAAGAAATATAGATTTATACAAAAGCGTAGCTAATCTCGGAAGTAACGAATTACGCAACTTACTTGGAACCGACTCTTATCTTGAGCTAGAGCAACGTGCGCAACAGGAGGGATTGCCGATAAACACTTACTGTCTTTGGTATTTGCGAAAAAATCTCGGAGTAGAAGAAGCAAAAGCGAAAATAGTAAAGCGTAGCGAAAGGGCAATTTCCAACTTTATAAATCAGGTCATTGAAGGAGATTGCTTGGAAGTGATGAAAGAAATTCCAGCAAAATCAATAGATATGGTCTTGTGTGATTTGCCTTATGGCACGACACAAAATCACTGGGACAGTGTTATTCCCATTGATCAACTTTGGAGCCACTACGAGCGTATTACAAAAGACAAGGGTGTTATTGTTCTTACAGGACAAGGACTCTTTACGGCGAATCTGATGCTATCTAATCCAAGACTGTTTAAATATAAAATCACTTGGATAAAATCTAAACCAACAAATTTTCTTAATGCCAAAAAACAACCGCTCCGAAAACATGAAGACATTTGTATTTTTTATAAAAGCCAACCTGCTTATAACCCACAAATGACCTACGGCGAGCCTTACAATAAAGGTTTTAGAAAAGATCAATTTACCGGAAGTTATGGCGATTTCAAAACTGTTGAAGTAAAAAGCAATGGCGAGAGATATCCTACTGATGTTGTCTATTTCAAAACCGCCGAGAGCGAAGGCGAAGTTTATCACCCAACACAAAAACCGGTGGAGCTCGGACGCTATCTCATTCGTACCTTCACAAAAGAAGGAGAGGTTGTCTTAGATAATACTTGTGGTAGTGGGAGCTTCCTTGTTTCGGCAGTTCTAGAGGGGAGAAAATTTATTGGAATTGAGAAAAACCAAGATGTTTATCTGTTCAAGAAACATAAAGTGGACTATATCGAGGTTTCCAAAAAACGTATCAAAGAAGCTGAAACTCAATATAGGGCAGAGAGCAACAAACTAAAGCTATTTTAGATTCCGCTATACGGCTCCTCTTGGAGAACTTGTCTCGCTTTTTCAATTTCACTATCAGTCAGCGCGCCTTTTCCTTTGAGCCAGTACAGTAGGTGAAAATATTGATTCGCGTGTAAAATCGGCTTCACGATTTTAGATAGGCCGGTTTCTTTCTGAACAAAGGCAAGATGTTTTTCCGAAAGTACACCGCGGCCAATGAGATCGTAGGCGATTCTCACTGCGTCAACGGAGGTCAAATTCAGATCACCTTTGTGGTTTCTATCTTTCTCGACGTCTGGCGAATCAATGCTCAATAAATCTTCAACTGTCTCCAGTCCGTTGAGGTTGCGGTTGTAATATTCTATTTCTTGCCCACGATAAGTAAACCATGTTCTTCCTTGTTCGGTTAGAGAACCGCGCGGGAGATAAACGCCTTCATTCGCTACTCGTTCTTTTGATACCCAGCCACAAATGTAAAGTATCCATTTTCTTTGTCTGGTCGTACCCGGAAGCTCTCTTTTGCTGGGAGTTTCGAGGTGGGTCATAATATAAATATCGGCGTCCAATCTTTCGTCATGCATCTGTCGCGCAAAGAAATTATGTTTTGCTTCTCTTGCAATGCCATCACTACTTTCGTATTCCTCTTTGAATGGCAATGCGCCACCACGGCATTTAACATCAACTTTTATGCCAGAGGGAAGCAAGAGGTCATATCCAAGCGGATGATCTTCGGGGTTAATTTCCGGCATACCTAGTTTGTTTCGTATAACCATTTCTGCAAGCGCACCGAATCCTTGCTCCTCCGAACTTCCTCGTTCTGCGCCGGTTCGATTTTGATTTGCAGCAATATATTCAGCCGCTTTTTGCCTCAATCGAAAACCTAGCTCATCGGTGAGCTTTACAACTATTGGCGTCGGTAGATGATATTTGTACATGGTTATTTTTCTTATGATTTTATTCCTGTGTTGCTAATCTTTTTCTTCGTTCATCAAGTGTTTCTCCTTCGTACATCCAATAATCTGTACCAGCGACACCATAATCATACCCGAGTATTTTTTGAGCAGAATTGGAAAGACTCGTTTTTTTACCGTCATACTCTACAGAATGATTGTCAATAACTTTTGCTTTGATCTTTTCATCCCGACTAAAAATTAGCTCTGCACCAACTGGAATTTTTGCCATATTAAAATTAAACTTTTCTCTTATCTTTCTGGCTTTTATGAGTGCTTGTTGGTCTTCTTTATTTTCTACAAAATCCTTCTTCGGTGTGATATTTTCAATTTCAGCTAATTTTAAGGCGGAGACTACACGCTCTGGTGCAATTTGAAAAAATTCTCTCCTTGGGTTTATTCGATTGTTATCAAAAGCATCGTGTAATTGATGTTCAACAAATTGGGCGTCCTTTACGGTGCATGCGTAAAAACATGTAAATGGAATCGGAATGCTGGTGGACGCACTGAGGTCCCGAATCCTTTGTTCGAGATTTGTCGAAGTTCGCCCAATTTTCACATATCCGGGCATTGCTTCGTTTATTAAAATGTAAATAATTTCATTCATATCGTGATATTTTACTTCAATAACTCGTCAGCCGATATGTTAAGCGCATCAGCCAGTTTTTTAATTGTCGCAAGGGTTGGGTTCTTTTTGCCGTTCTCGATATTGCTAATATAGCCCCTATCCACTTCCAACGCTCGCGCAATATCTCCTTGAGACATCTTTTTTCTAGTGCGGATGCGCTTTATATTATCTCCAAGTTTTGCCGAGATTTTATCCATAGTAGTTATGCACATTTTAGCACTATGTTATATTGACAGACAATGTTATACTATAATCCATCATGCTATTTGTATCTAAATTTGTCGCCGCCAAAAATCCCGTCCGTCCCCGCAAGAACACGGCGGAAGGGGGGTGTGGGGGGGGGAATTCCGCCGTGTTCTTGCAAAAAATAGAGGCCAGTCCCGCCGCCCTGCTCGTTCAGAGCAGAACACCAAAGAAAAGTTTTGTTTTCCTTTTAGAAGAAAAAATCCGGCGCGCGCAAATCCGAAAATGCGAACAAAACTTTTCTTTGGTGTGGCGAGCGTTAGCGAGCGGCGGCGGGGCGGTTCAGTCGTTCCGCTCAAAATGGGTTCGTGCAAAGTTTAGAATTGAGCACCAGATAATACTTTCCCGATTTTTGGGGGAGGTTGCCTCGCCGCTTCGCGGCTCGGCTTGGTGGCTTTGCGCAAGGCGCAAAGCCACATAATCCCACGGCACAGAAAACGAAAAGGAAGCGAATAATGAATATCTAAAATCAATAATTTAAGAAATTATGCTCAAACCAAAATATTTTCTCTACGCTCGCAAGAGCACCGAAGATGACGACCACCAGATTATGTCTATTGAGGCGCAACTTTTTGAATTGCGAGAATACGCGCGCAGAGAAAATCTTGAAATTATCCGCGAATTTCAAGAAGCGAAAAGCGCAAAGAAACCCAGACGAGAACGATTTGCCGAAATGATAGACGAGATAGAAAAGAGGGAGGGCGTTGGAATACTCGCGTGGCACCCGGATCGCCTCGCTCGCAATTCGGTGGACGGAGGACGGATTATCTATCTCGTAGATACCGGCAAAATCGTTTCTTTACGTTTTCCGCAATTTTGGTTTGAGCCAACTCCGCAAGGGAAGTTTATGTTGCAAGTGGCGTTCGGGCAGAGCAAATATTTTTCTGACAACCTTATTGAAAATGTGAAGCGTGGTATCCGCCAAAAACTCCGCCGTGGCGAATGGCTAACGCTCGCACCCTTTGGCTATGTGAACAATCCGAAAACACGGCAGATTGAACCGCACCCCGCAAAATCTAAAATTGTAGTGCGAGCGTTTGAGGAGTTCGCCAAAGGAACGCACACGCTCAAAAGTATGTCGGAGTTTTTGACGGAACTTGGCGTTGAAACGAAAAACCGAACGCCACTTGCGAAATGCAGTATTCATCACTTGCTTACCAATCGCGCGTATCTCGGTTTTGTCGCGCATCACGGCGAATATCACGAGGGCACATTTCCTCCAATTCTTTCCCTCGCAACCTTTGAAGCCGTGCAGGAAGTTTTGAAAAGAAAAGCGAAACCTCGCAAATCCAAACAGAGGCACAATTTCCCTTTTACTGGGTTGCTCACTTGCGGCGAGTGCGGCTCGGCAATCACGGCACAATGGGCGAAAGGACACGGCGGACTCTATCGCTACTATCGATGTACGCGGAAAAAGGGAAATTGTGCTCAAAGATATTTGCGAGAGGATTTGCTCGTTTCGCAATTAAAGGCACGGCTTCAAAGTGTTGCGCTTTGCGATGAGTGGACCAAAAAGATGTTAGCGAAAGTAGATGAATGGCAAAAAGAAAATGTCCACTCATCGCAAACATTCGTCCAAAATCTTGAAACCAAAAGAATGGCGACGCAAGAGAAACTGGATAAACTTATTTCGGCGTATATTGACGGCGACATACCCAAAGAAAACTATTTGAAAAAGAAAGAGGAGTTATTGAAGCAAAAAGTTTCTCTTGCGAGTCAAAAATCAGATTTTGGACGAACTGGAAAGAATTGGATTGAACCCTTGCGGAGTTGGATTTTAGATATACAGAAAGCAACAAAATTGACGCAGAGCGACAATTTTGAGGACATTAAGGCATTTGTCCAAAAAGTTGGAACGAACCATCAACTTTTGGACAAATCCGCTTCCTTTTCGTTTTCTGCGCCGTGGGATTATGTGGCTTTGCGCCTTGCGCAAAGCCACCAAGCCGAGCCGCGAAGCGGCGAGGCAACCTCCCCCAAAAATCGGGAGAGTATCATCTGGTGCCCTCAGCAGGAATTGAACCCGCATTACCGGCTCCGCAAGCCAGCGTTCTATCCATTAAACTATGAGAGCGTAATTGTGAGAATAGCATTAAAAACCAAAAAATTCCACAATCTTTTGAGATAACGGTTCGCTATCTTCTTCTTCATCAAGATATTTTATTAAATAATCGCGCACTTCAGAAGGCGACACTTGTTTGATTGGAATTATAATATGCGTAGCAAACATTTTTTTTGATTTAATCAGCAGTTTTGGCGTGCCATATTCTTCATTATCTTCAACCCAAAAGGATTCAAGAGAATTATATAGATAAAGTTTATTGTTAATTATCACACCCCGTTTATTTACTTTGAAATTAATAATGCTTGGTTTTTTTGCGACATTGACAGCAAGAGCGAAAGCGCCCGTTAAGATTACAATTGCAAGCAATATGTTATTAAAAATAATTGAGATTACGGCGCCTGTTATTGTTATAATGCCAAATACCCAAAACCAATCAGAACTTTTACGTATATGTTTATGTTCATAAGAGCTCCATTCTAATAGTGATTGTTCCATATAATTTTATTTTCTTTAATATCTTGAATTACGAAACGCAAAAATTTAGGTCCTCGGGTCGCAAAATCTCTTTGTCTTCTAAATGTTTTTGCTCAACCAGACCATAAATTTTTGCGTTTCGTAATTCACAGTTAATACTTAAATTTGCCGTTAGGGTGTTATTTTGTTTGCGCATCCTTTGGAATAATTTTGTATACCGCTTGTTTCAAGACAGAAAAAAATTACATATATACTGCTTTACGTGTTGGTTTGGTATGTGTATGTATATGTTGGATGCATAGGATCTGTTGGGGTTTCAGATATTACCCCGATACTTTCAAACTCTATGGATATAATATCATTCCCTGTGATTATTGTTTCTGCTACGCTTGTCGGAAATTTATTATTTTGATTCGCGTATAAAGAAAGCGCTTTTTTATTTCTCTAACACCCGACATCCTTTTTGCGTCGCGAGATTTTTGACGAATGCCACTTAGCGAGGTAAATGCTATTGATAAAAGTATTGCGACAATCGCTAAAGACACAAGCAATTCTATTATTGTAAAACCCTTTTTATTTGATAACCTCATTATATTTACGCGTATTGATATTATAATACATAATATCTTTTAATAATACATTTTGAATTACGAAACTCGTTAGCAGGTCTGTTTGTATATCGCGCAAGCAGGCATGGTTTTTGAAAGACACATAAATCAATAATCAATTTATAAGAAATTTTCAATGTCTTAATTTACAAATGTTTAAAAATTATATGTGAGTATTTTAAATTACTGTGAATTACGAAACGCAAAAATTTAGGTCCTCGGGTCGCAAAATCTCTTTGTCTTCTAAATGTTTTTGCTCAACCAGACCATAAATTTTTGTGTTTCGTAATTCAAGATAAATTATGAAATATTTTATCCTCCTAAATGCCCGACATGGGATACTGAATATTTTATACCAAGAAAGAGTTTCGTAATTCACGAATATTTAGGATAAACATAATAATCCTAAGGAGAAAAAATATAATAAACAAAATTAATTTATCAATGGATGTTTTGCTCCTCTGACTTCAAAATGAACATGAGGACCGGTTGAACGGCCTGTTGAGCCGACATAGCCGATAATTTGTCCTTGAATTACATATTGACCGGTATAGACGATATTATTCTCATTGTGAGAATAAAGAGTTTGCGTGCCATTATTATGTTTAATGACTATATATTTGCCATAACCGCCATTCCATCCAGAATTTTTACTTATAATAATCTCGCCTGAAGCGGCCGCCATAATCGGAGTTCCCGTCTCCGCAGCAAGGTCAACGGCATTATATCCGTGAAGCCCTTGCGATAATCTGCCGTAGGTTACCGGCTTGATATAATATCCGCTATATGTCGGACCACCCGAACCCGTTACAATATTTATATTTGAAGAATTGTAGGCAGGCGAAGCAATTTCTCCATCAGGCACAACGATTATGTCGTCAATAGCGATAATAGAATCTTTCGTTAAATTGTTATATTGAAGAGCCTCATCTAAATTGCCGTCGTATTTTTCCACTATGCTTTTTATTGTCTCGCCTTTTATAACCGTATGACGGATTCCTGTTATTGGAAGTACGATAAGTGTTTGCCCTGGAGATATAAAAGAACCACTTTTTATATCATTTGCCCAGATAACGGTATTTGTGGACACATTAAACATTTTCGCTATTTGTGAAAGAGAATCTCCTTCTCGCACGACATATATGCTGATTTGGTCGGATGTTTTTGGTTTTTCTTCTATTTCAGCAAGCGTGCCTGATGGACCAATTTCTGAAAGCAGAGCGTCATTATTAACAATGATTATTTCACCTCCTCCTTTTGACGGGTTTGGGTCAATATTTAATACGGCGCGCAGTATTGGCAGTGTCTGGGAATTATGTGAATTAGTTATTTTAATATCTTTATTTTTTGATAAAGAAAGCATATTAGACACAAAAGAAAACATACCGGCATTAGCGTATATGGGAGCGATAAATATTGTTATAGACAAAACAAACTTTATGACAAAAAGTTTCCAAAAATTTGTTAATGTCGCCTGATTTCCCGCCTGTGCCGCGCGGGTCGCGGCCGGTAGGTTTGAAAATTTATATGTAGAATCAGGGTCTTGATTTATAGGAATTATAAATTGAATTTTATTGCGACCGCGCCAGTATTTCAACCAAATATGGCTTTATTAAGCCATAAAGAAATTACTTTCATATTAGTATTTACTCACTATACTCGTCTAAATATAGAAAGTCAATTACTTTATCCACTTGCCCGTAAAATTCTTTTTTTATCTTAAAAAACATATTAAGACCAAAAATCGCGCGATAAAGAGCGGGTAAAATATGTTATATTACATAAATGCATTTAAGAGGACTTAATACGCGGCAAAGAGAAGCTGTTTTACAAAAAGACGGCCCGCTTTTGATTATTGCGGGAGCCGGAGCCGGAAAAACGAAAACCATTACGCATAGAATACTTAATCTCATAAAATCCGGAGTTCGACCGAGTGATATTCTCGCGGTAACATTTACCAATAAAGCAGCAAAAGAAATGAAAGAACGAGTTAAAGATTTATTAAATAATGACAAAGAGATAAATTTGCCAATTTCTATAAATGAGGAGCCGTATATATGCACATTTCACGCGCTCGGTGTTCATATTTTGAAAGAGAACGCTCGGCGGCTTAATATTACTCGACATTTTCATATTTTTGACAGAAATGATTCATTGCGCGCGATAAAAGAGGCGATTAAAAAATCCAATTTTGACCCAAAACAATATGAACCGAGAGCAATATTAAATATAATTTCAAAACAAAAAGGCGAAGCGATATCTCTTGAAATGTACGAAGAAAACGCGGGCAATTCATACTTTCCCAAAATTGTTGCGGTGGTTTGGCATAAATATGAAAAAATCTTGAAAGAAGAAAAAGCGTATGATTTTGACGACCTTCTTTTGGAAACGGTTATGCTTTTGAAACGGGACGAAACAGTTTTAGAGCATTATCAGAATTTTTGGAAATACATTCATATAGATGAATACCAAGATACAAACAAAGTTCAATATAAATTTGTAAACTTACTTGCGCGCAAACATAATAATATATGCGTTGTTGGAGACGGAGACCAAAATGTGTATAGCTGGAGAGGGGCGGATATGCGAAACATATTGGATTTTGAAAAACATTATCCAGGCGCCACGGTAATATCGCTTGAAGAAAATTATCGTTCTACCAAGACAATTATTCAAGCCGCGAACTCTATTATTGTTAAAAATAAAAACCGCAAAGAAAAAAATCTTTTTACAAAAAATACCGAAGGAGAAAAAATAATGCTCTTTTCCGCGGAGAGCGAAATTGAAGAAGCGCATTTTGTCGCACTTAAATCAAAAGAACTTATTAAATCAGGCGTGGAGCCGAAAGACATAGCCGTTCTCTATCGCGCGAATTTTCAGTCACGCGTCCTTGAAGAAGCGTTTCTATCTCTTTCCGTGCCGTATCAAGTGCTCGGCACCCGTTTTTTTGAACGGAAAGAAGTGAAAGATATTTTAGCATTTTTGCGAACGGCTCTTAATCCTGAAAGCATATCGGATATGAAAAGAATTATAAATATACCACCGAGGGGGATAGGTAAGGTAACGCTTTTGAAAATAGCGGAGGGAAAAGAAAATAAACTGAATGAGGGAATTAAACAAAAGCTCGCCGATTTTAGATTACTTCTTAAAAAAATAGTGGAGACCACTATGAGCGCGAAAATAAGCGAGACAATAAAATTTATTTTTAAAGAATCAGGATTTGAAAATATTTTGAAAAAAGAAAATGAGGAAGATTTGGAAAAATTGGAAAATATAAAAGAGCTCGTAACACTTGCGACAAGATATGACAATTTACCTACGCTGGACGGAATAGAAAAACTTTTGGAAGACTCCGCGCTTGCTTCCGACCAAGATGAACTTAAAGAAGAAAAAAACGCGGAGCGGCTTATGACTGTCCACGCATCTAAGGGATTAGAGTTTGAGTATGTGTTTATTACGGGGCTTGAAAACGGACTTTTCCCGCATATCTCGCGCTCAGATGAGAAAAAAGACGAAGAAGAGGAAAGAAGATTGTTTTATGTCGCGCTTACTCGGGCGAAGAAAAAAATTTTTCTTACATACGCGTCAACGAGAATGATTTTTGGCTCGCAGACGGCAAATCCGCCTTCCGAATTTATTTTAGATATAGACAATTGTCTTTTGGACGAAGCGGTGTTTGAAGACGCTGTTATTGAATAATTATGAAGCTAATGTGGCCAATGAAGATAGTAAAGCTATCAAAACAAATATGAAAGCAAAAAAATTATTAGGACAAAATTTTCTTACTTCACAATCTGTGATTGATAAGATAATTAAAATCGCGAATCTTGATTTAAAGGATATTGTATTAGAAATAGGTCCAGGAAAAGGTATTTTGACCCAAACCTTGCTTGGGACAGGGATAGTTGGGAAGGTTATTGCTGTTGAGAAAGACATTACTTTGATACCTTTTTTGCAAGAAAAATTTTCTGAAGAAATAAGGATGGGTAAATTAATTTTAATATATGGCGATATTTTAGATTTTGATTTTCAACAATATGGACTTGAAAACGATAATTATAAAATTGTCGCGAATATCCCATATTATATTACGGGCAGATTTTTGAGAAAAATACTTTCATCCGATATCCAACCGAACAAAATGATTTTACTTATTCAGAAAGAAGTTGCGGAGAGAATAGTAAAAGCAAAAAAAGAAAGTATTTTATCCATAAGCGTAAAAGCGTATGGTAAACCGAAATATATTCAAACGGTTAAAGCGGGGAATTTTAATCCTGCTCCGAAAGTGGACTCGGCGATTCTTGAGATAAACAATATTTCAAAAGAATTTTTCTTTGACAAAGATTCTAATAATATCTATCTTTGCAAAGAAAATGAAAGACGATTTTTTGAAATTATGAAAGCCGGTTTTGCTCATAAAAGGAAGTTTTTAATAAGTAATTTAAGCATTTTAGAGGATAAAGAAAAACTTCAATCAGCCTTCAGACAAACTGGCATTTCTGACACCGCGCGCGCCGAGGATGTCGCGCTTGAGCAGTGGAAAACACTCGCGCAAAGACTAAAAGACTAATAGGACTTATATGACCAATAAGACTTATAGATTTTATTAAGGAGTAAGACTTGTGCCGACCATTTGAATAATGTGCGGATGTCCCAGGGTGTCAAGTTTTTTTCCGAAACCAAATCTACTTATCAGACCAGAAATATTCCCGATATTTAGACCTATTTGTGGTAAAGTATCAAATCCCGTATTAAAAAATAAACCAATACCGGGGAAAAGAGCATTCATTCCATAACTAATCGCCATAGATACAGCCGTCTTTACCGCAAAACTCCCAGAAAACAATCCACTTTTACCTTTGCAGGTTACGGTTGAAGGACTTGCGTTTCCGAGTGTCCATACACCGGGAGCAAATACGCCATAATCAAATATTTTACTGCTGTTCGTCAAGAGAAATTGCCCTCCCGCTGGACCCCCGATATTTAACATTATTCCAGTAGGCGATTTGCATGGCTGCATGCTTATAATTCTTCCTCCAAACGGTTTAATGCCCGAATATGAATAAGAATACAATGACGATATTTGCGCGGTGGCTGAAATCGGATAAATGGCCGCCGCGGAAAAGAAAACAATCAGTAAAAACAAAGTTATTTTTTTTACATAAAACATATATCAATAATATCACAAAAAAGTAAAACGAGATTTTATTATCCACATAAAAATTACAACATTAACGCTTAAAATTTGTTTATTTGCTATAATTTATATACATTTCAATGAATTTTTTATCGTGGAAAAAATTTAGAATTGCATTCGCCGTTTTGCTTTTAGCGGTGGCAATTGGTTTTCTTGCGTCTCGTTCAAGTCGTTCTCAATATGGAACAATCGGAATACTTTCCGTCAATAATTTAAATGCCGAAATTCAAGCTGAAGCAATAAAAAACATAGCGGGAAAAGACACTGACGGCGACGGACTAAAAGATTGGGAGGAAGCGCTGTGGGGGAGCGACCCGCATAATTCCGACACTGATGGAGACGGGACACCGGATAGCGAAGAAGTGGCTCTCGGACGAAATCCTATTATCGCGGGTCCAAATGATAAATTTGACAATACGCTCGCTTTGAAAAAAAAAGAAGACGATAATAAATATCCCGAGAAAGATTTAACAGCGACAGATTTATTCGCTCAAAATTTATTCGCGGAATATCTATCTTTGCGCGGCTCGCGGGAGCGTATTGATGACACGGATAAAAATATGATGATTGATTCCGTTATAAAAAACGCTTTGGATACAAAAATTAATAATCAATACGCAATTTCCGATTTGAATATCATAGAAGATAATAGCGCCGCGGCATTGAAAAAATACGGCAATGATTTTATTTCAACGACGCAATTATATTCGCGGGATTTAACGCAAGATGAAACAGTTGTTTTTGAGAGAATGTTAAAAGAGGAAAATCAAAAAGACGCAGAATATCTTGAAAAGTCCGCGAGTGCGTATGACTCCGCCGCGGACAAATTGAAACAAATTAAGATACCGAACAATTTAGCGCTTATTCATTTGAATATAATAAATAATTACAGTATTATTTCCGATGCTCTGAAAGATATGAGTTTAACGCTTAATGACCCGATTCGCGGTATGAACGGATTTGCCGTCTATTTTGCCGTTTTAGAAACACAAAAGGAGTTTTTCAAAGAAATTAAAGATTATTTTGATAAAAATAGAATTATATTTAATTCGTATGATGCTGGATATATATGGAATTTAATTTAATAAAAAATGAACAACTGTATTTTTAAAAAAATAATATCAAATATTCTTATTTCCGCGATTTTATCAATCGGATTTTTTGGCGCATTTGACGCGAAAATTTTAAACGCTAATAATCATATCAATCCGTTATTCCTTCAAAAGCCGACAGATGCGGATATTATAGGGGCATCAGTTCCAGTGGAAACAAATTTTTTACGCGATGTGTCTAAAAACGCGGCGGACCAAGACGTTGTCGGCGCATTATCGGCGCAAGACAATACAAAGATTGGCGAGATAAAAGCTAAAACGGCGGGAATTTTGAATATTGGTTCTCTTGGAAACAATATGGTTCCCGTTGATGATAAAAAAAATAATCAGAAAGAAAGAACACTTGATTCAATCTGGATGCTTATGGCAAAAACAACAATCAGACAGATTACCACAAGTACCGTTAATTGGATTAACAATGGTTTTCAGGGTGGACCTGCTTATGTTACGGATGTCCGAGGTTTTCTTTTGGACTTAGTGGACGCGCAAACCGCGAATTTTATAGAAGGCACTGCTCTTGAACTTTTGTGCAGTCCATGGAGAATGGATATAAAAATAGCTCTTTCTCTTCCAAGCGCCGGTTTTAGAGAGGATGTAAGATGCACGCTTTCGGACATAGTGGCAAATATAGATGATTTTATAAATGGCGATTTCAGTCAAGGCGGATGGGCGGGATGGATTGAGCTTACTACGCAAAATAATCCGTATCGCGATTATTTAACATCCGCTTCGGAACTTAATGCAAGAATAGAGCAAGTGCAGGGAGAAGAAATGAAACTTCTTGATTGGGGTAACGGTTTTTTGTCATACAAGAAATGTGAAGAAGGTCCGCGGCCGACAACACAAGGAGGCGGACCCGGCGCCCCAGTGAATTGCAAGATAGTAACGCCAGGCAGTGTCATAGAAAGTCAATTGGCAAATGTTTTAGGGAGCGGAGTTAGACAGCTTGAACTTGCTGATGAGTTTAATGAAATAGTGAACGCGCTTATGTCCCAGCTTATAGTAAGAGTATTTAACAGCGCCAATAATGGTTTGCGTGGATTAAGCGAAGAATCAAGAGGAACTCCTTCATACACAAGCCGTCTTTTGGTTACCGAAGACACAGCGTCAATACAAAATATAATAGCAAGTTCCGAGATTGAGTTTGGCAGAGTAATAAATGAAGAATTGATTTATTTGACAATCAAACAAAATTCGCTTCAAAGCGTTGAAGCGGTGGAAACACAGCTTTTGAGTTTAGTTAAATGTTATGAAGATAAGCTCGCGGACAGAAGTTTAAATTTAACAAATGATGATATGGCAACAGCTCTTGAGAGAAGAAATAGCGCTTCTTCCACCATAGATACGCTTATTATACCACTTAAGAATATTCTTATTTCCGAGATAAATACTGAAAGTGTGCTTATTATAAAATTGGATTCTTTGTTGACTGATATACAAAATTCAACAAATCCTGTTCAGCTTCAAATACCCACAAGCATACTTGAAAGTATGAAAAGACAGGATATTTTAAAAGGTCCGTATGTCTTCGCCGCCGAGCAGGAAAGAGCGGTGATTTCAAGCGAGATGGGCGCGCTTGCCGCGACAACGCAGGCGCAAATTGCCGAATGCCAGGTATTTCCGTCGCCTCCCGAGAATGAATAAAATCTGTAAAAAATACCACGGAGGCAAAGCCTTCGCCACATAAACATAAAAAATGGCAAAATCAAAAATTTTTAAAAAAATAATACCAGGATTTCTGATAATTATAATTCTTTCAATTGGATTTTTTGGCGCTTTTGATATTAATAATGCCGAGGCGCAACTCAGTGTTAAAGATAATAATCCACTATCTACAAAAATAGCTGAAGGGCTATATTTTTTTTCAGGCGCGCAAGGCGCCGTAACTATTGGGAAAGGCGCATACAGTGTATTTCGAGCCACACAATGTTTCTCCGGTGACGGATTTCGCGGATGCATCGCAGGTTTAGGACAAACGGTTTTGGAAATATTCGGATGGATCCTTGCCGTTACAGGATTAGTTCTTAATAAAACGGTGGAGATTACGGTGATTGAAATGGGAGCCAAGGTTGGCGGTATTGGAACAATAGAAGTAGGATGGAAGATATTTAGAGACTTGGCGAATATTCTGATAATTTTCTCACTTCTGTATATAGGGATTATAACGATATTAAATTTAAAATTAGGAGGATATGATGTGAAAAAACTTCTTGTAAGTTTAATTATTGCCGCAGTTTTTATAAATTTCAGTTTATTTTTTACAAAAGTAATAATTGATTCAAGTAATCTGCTCGCAGTGAATTTTTATGAAAAAATAAAAAACGAAGGAATAGGAAAAGCTTCCAACCCGCGCAAGTGGGGAGGAATAAGCGATTCATATATGCAGGCATTGCGGTTCACGGTGCTGTATAAAATAAATAATGAGGATAAAATAGAAATAAGAAATCCCGCTATTGGAACCGAAGTATTTTCAATAGACCCTGAAACAGGTCAATTTAAAGAAAGCAAAATTTTTGGCAGTGAAAAAACAAAAACAGAATTAAACAAGCGACAGATGATATTTATCGCTTTGTTTGGAGTGATACTTTATCTTATTACCGCTTTTTCATTTTTGGCCGCCGCATTTTTATTGATTGTCCGATACGCCGTCCTGATTTTTTTAATGATACTTTCTCCGATTGCTTTTGCGGGTATGATACTGCCTAAGATGAAAACATATTCAAGTATGTGGTGGAAAAGTTTAATAAGTCATTCATTTTACGCGCCTGTGTATTTTCTGCTTACATATATAGTTGTAATTATGATAAATAGCGAAGGTTTCAAAACAGCCATTGGTTTTGAGGAAACAGGAACTTCAGTTATTTATATAATAATAAATTTTAGTGTTATTATAGTATTTATAATTTTAACAGTTCTTCTCTCAAAACAAATGGGTATTTGGGGTTCAAACACCGTCATTGGATGGGGACAATCCGCGCGCAAATGGGGACAGGGAATGGCGGGTGGCGCCACATTCGGTATGGGAGGCAGAATTTTGAGAAATACCGCGGGAAGGAGAGCAAGCAAATGGGCGGATTCTGAAAAAATCAAAGAGCGCGCGGCAAGTGGCGGCATAAGAGGAATACTTGGAAAGATGCAGTTGCGCGGACTTCGCGGAGTTGCCGGTTCAAGTTTTGACGCTCGAGCGGCAGGTGTCGGAGGAGCGGTTCCTGGAGGTTTAGGCAAAATGGCCGGCAAAGGAGGATATGAAGCGAAATTACAAAAGCAAGTTAAAGAGCGCGAGAAATTTGCTGAATCTTTGGGTAAGGAAAGTTATGACGAACAGTTACACAAACAAGGATTAGTTTTAGAGATAGGAGGTTTGGATGGTAAGAGTGGCAAACAAAAAGAATATAAAGATGCGCAAAAAATGGAGAAAATTGCAATAGATAATTTCGAGCAAACGACAGAGCAAAATAAAACAAAAATAAAAAATGCTAAAGAAAAAATGGATAATGCCAAACTGGATACATATAAAGATATATATAAAAAAGAATATGAAAAAATGCTTGAAGACACAAAGGCAGAACAGGATATATTAGAAAACACAAAGAAAATAAGAACCGCGGAAAGAAAAGCAAAAGAAACAGCGTTAAATGAGGCGAAAGAGACGCTCCAAGATTATAAGCCGGGTGTTGATAGGCAAAATCAATACGCAGACACATTGGAAAAAGAAAAGACCGCAGACACCGCGTTTATAAAAATTTCAAGAAAGAACAAAATCGCATCTCTCAAAATAAAGAAAAATATAAAAGAATTTCCGAAGAAAAAAGCGTTAGATTATATTACCGAAGCATTAAAAGAAAATAAAGACAGCGTGGGTGAGGCAAAACCGGAAGATAAATCAAGCGCCACGGTGTAAAAAATAATATGGATGAAACACAAGAAATAATAAAAGAACAGCTGAAAAAACTTCCAGATGATGTCAAGAAAGCATTTGCCTCTGTTGATTTGCGCGCTAAAATTAAAAAAATTTCAGAGAAACATCACTTGCATATTGACCAAAGCGGAGAACTTGAAAATGAAACAGTTCTTGTAATGTTGGGGCTTGAATCGGCTAATGATTATAAAATAAACTTAAAGAGAGGATTGCAAATTTCCAATTTGCGCGCGCAAGCGATTATTTTTGACATAGATAAAGAGATTTTTATGAACATAAGAGAGTCGCTTAAGAAAATCAGTCAAGAAGATGATATGGAAACAGAGGATAGGAAACAAGACTCAATCAATCATCCGTCGTTTGAAAAGGAGTCCGACTCGGAAAATAAATTCGCAGACATTTCGGTGGACACGACAAACTCTCTAAATAAAGAAAAAAATACCGAGGAAGACAAAAAAGTTGAAGAATCCGAAGAGATAAAAATGGAAATTGCAAGGTGGCAAATCATAAAACCATCTGTTCCGCCGCCGAATCTTCCGACAGAGAAAACAGATGAACCGCCTCATTCCGGAGATGAGTTTTCAAGCAAGAAAAAGCCGTTTCATATAGACCCGTATCGCGAACTGATAGATTAAAAAATTATTATTTTATTATGAATTATGAAATTTTTTCTTGGCATAGTTTTTGCAAGACATACATAAAAAATCTGTTGATTTTTTTATTAGGCCTGCCTGTGCTTTGTCGCATAAAGACAGGCTCGGAGCCGCCCACACATTCGCTTTAATTATTTAAGGAACTTATTTCCCAATTATCTTGAATTACGAAATGCAAAAATTTACGGTCTGGTTGAGCAAAAACATTTAGAAGATAAAGAGGTTTTGCGACCCGAAGACCTAAATTTTTGCATTTCGTAATTCATAGTAATTATGAAAAATATATTAAGGAGGTATAATAAAAGCAATACAAAAATTAATTTGAGGACATGCGGAGCCTCCGCAACGTCTTTCAAAAACTATGTCCGTGACAAGTTTCGTAATTCATAGTATTTTATAAAATATTTTATGAAATTTCAAGTTCCGCAATTTATAGAAGTAGAAGATAAGATTTTTGGGCCATTGACCCTGAAGCAGTTTATTTATCTTGCCGGAGCGGGAGGAGTGGTATTTATGTTATGGAGAATACTGCCGATTTTTATCGCGATTATCGCCGCCACTCCCATAATAGCGCTTGCCGCCGCTCTTGCTTTTTATCAAGTCAATAAAAGACCGTTTGTAAGAGTGCTGGAAGCGGCTTTAAAATATGCTATGAGTAGCCGTCTTTATATATGGAAACATAAAGATATAAACAAGATAAAAAGACGGCAAGAAAGTGATAAGGAAACAAAAAAAATACTACTCCGCGTTCCAAAAATTTCAGACAGCAAACTTAAGGATATAGCGTGGAGTTTGGATATTAAAGAGAGTATTTATTCAAACGAAAAACAAAGAAATTAATTAAATTTATTTATGGTAAAATCAAAAGCAACGCAAGATTTTGTGGAAATAAAAGAAATTCGGGACGGCATCATTGTCTTAAAAGATGGTTCTCTTCGGTCTATACTTATGACATCGTCGCTTAATTTTGCGCTTAAATCGGGAGACGAACAAATGGCGACATTGTTTCAATTTCAAAATTTTTTAAATTCTTTGGATTTTTCAGTGCAAATATTTGTTCAATCAAGAGAGCTTGATATTCGTCCGTATGTCGCGCTTTTGGAGGAGAGGCATAAAGCGCAAGTAACAGAACTTATGCGTGTTCAGATACGGGAATACATAGAATTCGTGAAAAATTTTACGGAGAACGCAAACATAATGTCAAAAAGTTTTTTTGTCATAGCGTCTTACTCACCATCAGTTTTTTCTGGAGGAGACGGAATTTTTGGCGTTATCGCAAGAAGAGGAAAAAGCATCAAATTGAATGAGAAAAGTAAAAATTTTGAAGAAAGCAGAACCCAACTTGAGCAGAGAATGTCGGTGCTTGAACAGGGACTTTTAAGAACGGGCATAAGAGTTGCGCGGCTCGGCACGGAAGAGGCGATAGAATTGCTTTACAAAATGTTTAATCCGGGCGAGCTGGAGAAACCGATTTCACTCAATAATTAAAAAATATGTCTTTATTTGATTTTTTTAAAAAGAAAGAAAAGAAGCCTGTGGAAACCCTGTCTCCTATTTTACCGCAGGAAATATACGAAGCTGGCGTTTTGGAGCTTGGTGATATTATAGCGCCATCGGCGCTTAAGATAACGCCAAGAGAACTTAATTTGGGAGATAAAATAATGCGGACATTTTTTGTCATATCGTATCCAAGATTTTTATCAGAGAGCTGGTTTTCTCCGATTATAAATTTAGACAAGATGTTTGATGTTTCTATTTTTATTCATCCTATAAATACTGCGACCATATTGCGAAAATTTCAAAAAAAGGTGGCGGAAGTTGAAAGTCAAATACACACAAGAGAAGAAAAAGGTCTTGTGCGCGACCCCATTTTAGATACGGCGTATCAAGATTTGGAAGATTTGCGCGACAAGCTTCAGCAGGCGCAGGAGAGGCTCTTTGATGTTGGTCTTTATATATCAATTTATGGCGACACAAAAGAAGAGCTTGATAAAACTGAAACGGAAATAAAATCAATTCTTGAATCCAAACTTGTTTATATAAAGCCGGCGTTATTTCAGCAAGAGCAGGGTTTTAAGAGTATGCTTCCAGTCGCGACCGATGTTTTGAATATTCATTCAAAACTAAATTCGGAGCCGCTTTCAAGCATATTTCCATTTATTTCTTTTGACCTTACTGCGGATAAAGGAATTTTATACGGAGTAAACAGACACAATTCCTCTCTTGTTTTGTTTGACAGATTTACGCTTGAGAATTATAACTCGGTAGTTTTTGCCGTTGCTGGTTCGGGAAAATCATACGCGATGAAACTTGAAATTTTAAGAACCTTGATGTTTGACACCGAAGTTATTGTTATTGACCCCGAGCGAGAATACGAATATCTGGCGGAAGCGACAGGAGGAAGATATTTCAATATTTCTCTTAGCTCGGAGCATCATATAAATCCGTTTGATTTGCCCGTGGCGCGCGAGGATGAAGCGCCGTCTGATATATTGCGTTCAAATATAGTGCATCTGGTGGGCTTATTCAGGATTATGCTTGGAGGACTTACTCCGGAAGAAGACGCCATTATAGACAGAGCAATTACGGAAACATACGCTCTTAAAGATATTACACCCAACTCCAACTTTGCAAATGTAAGTTCTCCTCTTTTGTCCGATTTTGAATTAGTGCTTGCCGGTATGGAAGGAAGCGAGTCGCTTGTTCAGCGATTGTCAAAATATACAAAAGGGACTTGGGCGGGATTTTTAAATCGTCCGACAAATGTTGATATAAATAAAAAATTTGTTGTTTTTTCGGTTCGTGATATGGAGGACGATTTAAAACCTGTGGCTATGTATATCATAACGCATTATATATGGAATGCCATTAGAAAAAATTTGAAAAAACGGCTTTTGGTGATTGATGAAGCGTGGTGGATGATGAAATCCGAAGACACGGCGTCTTTTTTGTTTAGTATGGCAAAAAGAGGCAGGAAATATTATTTGGGACTCGCGACGATTACGCAGGATGTAAGCGATTTTTTGAAATCGCCATACGGTCTGCCTCTTATAACAAACTCGTCAATTCAGATATTACTCAAACAGTCCCCGACGGCGATTGATGTAGTCCAGCAGACTTTTAATTTAAGCGATGAAGAAAAATATTTATTATTGGAGTCCGATGTCGGCGAAGGAATATTTTTCGCGGGATTAAAGCATGTGGCTGTTAAAATTATAGCGTCTTATACGGAAGACCAGATTATTACATCCGACCCGTCGCAAATTCTTTCAATAAAAAAAGCGCGAGAGGAACTAAGCGGCAAAGAAGAAGAAGGAAAGCAAGCGGATACGAGCAGGATTAAACAAATGAGACAAGGGTTCACGCTGTAATCAAAAAAATAAGAGTCATACTAAAAGTTTGATTGTATATATTATGAATTACGAAATGCAAAAATTTAGGTCCTTGGGTCGCAAAACCTCTTTATCTTTTAAATGTTTTTGCTCAATTAGACCGTAAATTTTTGCATTTCGTAATTCAAGAGTAGATATGAAAAATATAGCAATTACGGAAAAAAGAAAAAGAATAGGAGCAATACAGATGATGCTTATGCTTGGAGTTGCTGTAATGATTGACATAATACAAATATTTTTTTTGTTTTTCTTTGGCATAGGGCTTATCGTAAATAGATTTATTACTATTTTTGCATTTATGACATTTTTTTTATGGTTTGCATTAAACGGTGTTACTTTTTTAACAGGTAAAATGTCTAAAGAAAAAATGTTTAGATTTTTTGGCGTGGCGTTTGGCGAGTTTATTCCAATCATTGGTTCATTGCCACTGTGGTCATTTGGAATTTATTTTACAATCAAAAGTGTAAGAAAAGAGGATGAAATCGGATAATATTGTTGTATAATTACTTTGAATTACGAAATGCAAAAATTTAGGTCCTTGGGTCGCAAAACCTCTTTATCTTTTAAATGTTTTTGCTCAATTAGACCGTAAATTTTTGCATTTCGTAATTCAAAGTAACTATGAATAATCTATATAAGAAAAATTTTTTAATAATTCTGATTTTTATATTTGTATTTTTTGGAACGGGAGCGGTTTCATCGGCTCAATTTTCGGATTTTGGAGATATTATTTTATTAGAAATCAGTCCTGAAAATCCGAGACCGCAAGAATTGGTAAGAGCAAGTATTGAGAGTTTTTCTATTGATTTAGACAGAGCAAGTCAGATAACATGGTTTCTTAATGGAGAAGTGGTAAACCGTGGCGTAGGAGTGAAAGAGATAACGTTCAATGCAGGCTCGCTCGGCTCGCGCTCATTTGTTGAAGTGATTGTTCAAAGTATTGAGCGCGGAACGGTTAATAAAAGTATTACGATAAGGCCTACGGAAGTTGACTTGCTTTGGCAAGCTGATTCCTACACGCCTCTTTTGTATAAAGGAAAAGCTCTTCCCGCATCTGATACTGAAATCACAATAATCGCCATACCTCAATTTATAAATTCAAACGGAAGAAAACTAAAAACAAATGAGCTTATTTTTACTTGGGAGAAAGACGGCAAAATTTTAAGCAGGGAATCCGGTAGAGGAAAAAATACAATAAAAATAAGGGGTCCTAAAATATTCAGACAAACCGTTATTCGGGCTGATGCGTCGTCTCTTGACAGCGCGCTTCAGGGAAGAGGTTATACTCTTATTTCGCCGGTCTTGCCTAAAATAATATTTTATGAAAACGACCCAATATTCGGTATAAAATATGAAAAAGCGATAACAAACACTTTTAATCTTTTGAATAAAGAAGTTATGATAACGGCGCATCCTTATTTTTTCTCGTCGCGGGAAAGAATAAGTTCGGATTTTGATTATTTGTGGAAAGTTGATGGTTCTAAAGTTTCAGGTTCGCCCGATGATGAAAGCAGTATTGTGTTAAGACAAGAGAGTGAAGGAGAAGGCGTGGTAAAAATAGCGTTTTCTATACAGAATATAAAAAGAATATTGCAATCGGCGCAATCAAGCTTTTCCGTGATATTCGGTGGTTCAGATAGAAATACGCTTTTTGATTTTTAATTTATGAATAAAGTATTCAGTAAAAAAATAGTAAAAACTATTGTTTTAATCATAACAATTATGATTTGTTTTTCCGTTATAACAGAACAAATTTTCGCTGATAAAGTATCAGACACTGAAGGATTATATTACACAGAGAATGATCCATTACTTGAAAAAGTTAAAGAAAGAATCAAAGAAGCGCAAACCAAATTACAACAAGGCGAAAGTATAGAAGAAACAACAGCTGAAAAATCAATAAGAGAGAGTCAAGAAAGAGAAATGTTAAAACAAGGAAACAAATTTTATAAAGAAAAAATAAAAATAGACTTTGTTCCTCTTGCGCCGATTCCGGGCTTAATAGATAAAGATACGGCAAAAGACCCGTCAAAATTTTTTAACGCTTTATTTACATACGGCATAACGATAGCGGGGCTTTTAGCTGTTATAATGATAACGGTTGGCGGAATACAATATATGAGCAGTGACGCTGTAAGTAATAAAACGGAAGGGAGAGAGAGAATTACTTATGCACTAATGGGACTTCTGCTCGTATTATTTTCGTGGGTTTTGCTTTATACGATAAATCCGGAGATTCTTAATCTTACTTTATTTAAATAACTATGAATTACGAAATACAAAAATTTAGGTTATTGAGTCGCAAAAACTCTTTATCTTCTAAATGTTTTTGCTCAAATAGACCGTAAATTTTTGCATTTCGTAATTTAAGATAAATAAATAAATTATGTTCAAAAAAATACTCATTATCATAATAATTATTCTTGCAATAACGCTGATAGGGCTTTTTGTGTGGGTATTTCTTGTTTCAAGACAAAGCGAAGGCGAGATGACCGTGCGGGAATCATTTCACGAGATTTTTCCTTTTGGAAGCAATAATGAAAACAGAGATTTTTTTCAAGGACAGAATTTTGGCGATATAGGCGCGGATTTACTTGACAGAAAAAATTCGGAAGAAAATAAAAATGATGATGCGGTAATTCCGAGATTAAGACAAATAGCGGATTTTGCGGTTGCTGGCGTATCTGTTACCGAAAATGAAGAGGGGAGACAACTTATTAAATATATTGCCCGCGAGAATGGACATATTTTTGAAACATTCGCGGATTCTTTAACGCAAAAGCGAATTTCCAACACTACGATTTTACGTATTCAAGACGCGCTGTGGTTTCTAAATGGAAATGCTTTTATAGCGCGATTTTTAGATGAGAGCGGCTCGGAAGTGGAAAGTTTTTACGCGGAAATTAAACAAAAACAGATTACATCAACAACCACAGATTCAGAAGGCTCGCTTTCCGGCTCATTTTTGCCTAAAGATATAATTGATTTATCTCTGTCAAAGGATAAGAATAAATTATTCTATCTTATTAAAAGTGGAGACGGTTCAGTTGGAATAGTTTCTGATGCGGATGGAAGTAAAAAAGTTCAAATATTCAATTCCCCATTTTCTGAATGGAGCGCGCAGTGGCCATACGGCGATATAATCGCTTTGACGACAAAGCCGTCCTCAAACACCATCGGGTATCTTTATTTTTTAAATAGCAAAAATGAGGATTTCAAAAAAATATTATTTGGAATCACGGGACTTACGACTCTTGTGAACGAAAACGGAACTAAAGTGTTATTTACGCAAAATAGAAGAGGACAAATTTTTTTAAGCGTAGCAGATATAAAAAATGATGAAATTATAGATTTACCCATACAAACTCTCTCCGAAAAATGCGTATGGAGTAAAATAGACGAAAATATTATATATTGTGGAATGCCAAACACTATTCTTGACGAAGACACTCTTGACCTGTGGTATCAGGGGCTTATATCTTTTTCAGACAGTATGTGGATAATTGACACAAAAACACAGACGACAAACATACTTATTAATCCTATTGATGTTGTGGGTAAAGAAATTGATATTATAAAACCAATTTTGTCTCCTGATGAAAATTATCTATTTTTTGTTAATAAAAAAGATTCAACCTTGTGGCAATTAAGACGCTCTAAATAATCGGCTCAATATACGCGGTAATATTATTTATTTTTATTATATTTTAAGATAATTCTTCTCATTTTTCCTTCGCCTTCGGACTCGGTATTTATTTCAGGATAATTCGCGAATGCCGCGTGTATAATCATTCTTTCATACGCGTTCATCGGACTCATTTTTATATCTGACTTGAACATCCGCGCTCGTTCCGCCAATATTCTTGTTTGATTTTTAAGAGTTTCTATTTTACTTTCGTAATAGCCGTTTATATCAAGTGAAAATTGCATTTTATTTTTCGCGTCATATTGAGAGAACCGTTTTTCAAAAATTTTTTTTATTATATGATTTAGAGCGCGCAGACTTTCACCGCTATTGCCTATAAGAACGCCGGAGTCTGTTGTTTTTATTAGAAATATCGGACATATTTTGTCTTCCGATATTTCAATATCGCTAAACTCTACGGTTAGTTTATCTAAAAAATTTTTAATAATGGATTTTAACTCATCATAATATTTATCGGCATTATTTTCTAATATATTTTTATTTTCTTTAATCATAAATATCACTCAATTTACTTTTTCCGAAATCCATTTGTTTTCATATTTATTTTTAATTTTTTTTCGCACGAATACTTCTTGACCTATTGCAAATAAATTGCTTGTAACCCAATAAAGCGCGATTGCTCCGGATATAGCATAAGCCACCACCGTTACGATAATAGGCATTACATATCGCATTTGTATATGGAAGCTTCTTGCGAGGTCTTCTTTCATAGACGGCTTATCGCTTCTCTCTTTTAGGGGAGGAAGAGAAAACTTAATCTGAAAAAATTGAGTAATGCCAGCAAATAGCGCGAACACAATACTTTTCGCGGACACATCCATAAGTCCCAAAAAATTCATATTTATATTTTTTGGAATTGCCGTAAAAGAATATAATATATCAGTGTTTATTTCAGGCAGTCCTCCGCGCGAAAATACAAAATAAAGGGCGAAAATCACGGGGATCTGAACTAAAATTAAAAGAAAACCAGAAAATGGATTTACTCCTTTTTCTTTATATAAAGCCATTGTTTTGCGCGCTTGCTCCTGTCTGTCATTTTTATGTATTTCTTTTAATTTTGTTATTTCAGGTTCCAATTGTTTTACAGCAAGTTGTGTTTTTACCATTTTAAGCGAAAATGGGAATAGTATTAATTTTACGAAAACAGTAAGTAATATAACGGCCATTCCAACATCGGCAAACGGCACAATGGAGATTAAAAAAATAAGTCCGTTATAAAGCGGATTAAAAAATGTAATGGTAAAAATTTCAGAAATCATTTTTCTATTGTAACCTGACTAATATTTAAATTCAAGATTTAAAATGATAATGTCCACACACATATGGCGGTTTTTGCCTCAAGCCGTTAAGGTAGAGGCATATCAACAAGTTGTTTTGACGGAGGTGCGACCTCCGTCAGGTTAGCGTTTCCTCGACGCATATATGATTGAGGCGCATTATCTACACTATTAAAATCGCTTATGTTATGAATGAAACGGATATTTGCAAGAAAAATTCTCCTTTTTTCCACGCCTCTATTAATTATGTAAAAGATATTTTTATCCATAGCATTAATACTATATAGAAATTATATGACGGAGGTGCGACCTCCGTCAATTTGACGCTTCTTAAAATACAAACAAGCCCCTGCCCACGCTCGGCGGCTCGAAAGAGAAAAAGCAAAAAAGGAAAAAAGTCAAAAAATTCAAAAAAGGGATCAGGTACCATTTTCTACAATTTTGTGATAGTTAAAAAACAATGTTAGTTGAAAAAAAAAGAAGTATACACAGGTTTGCGTATTTATTATTTCTGATTCTCTAAAAGTTGAAATATTTTTTCATTTGTGAGTACTGTCTCCACATATACGCGAACATTTTCAGGTCTCGCGTCTTTATAATGTTCAAGAATATGGTTTACTTCGTGTTTTATATTTTCTTCCGGCACAGATATATTTTCTTTTTTTGCTATTTCATTTAACGATAATTGTATTTTTGCTCTTTTTTCCGCGTCGTTTTTCCACTCATTTCGCAATTCGTTTTCAGTCTTTTTTATTTTCTCGAGATACTTGTCAAATTGAACATTCATTCGCGCTATATCGTCCTTAAATTGAGCAAGCATTTTATCAAGCTCGCTTTCCACGAAGATTTTAGGTATATCTATTTTTGTGTCTTCTATGATTTTTTCAATTATCTCAAAACGTCTTTTTTCTCTTTTCTTTGCATCCTTTTCTTTTATAAGATTTTCTTTTATTTTATTTTTAAAATCCGCCAAATTTTTGAAATCACCCAAAGTTTTTACAAAATCATCGGTTAATTTCAGTTCTGTGGATTGCTCACTATTTTCTTTTGAATTATTTTTTTTAGATTTATTCTCCGCTATGCCTTTTTTAATTTGTTTTATAACATCATCAACTTCTTTTTCCGAAACAATCGCTTCCGTTTTATCTAAAATCGCAATTCCTGCGATTTTTTTATAGTCAGGAAGTTTTATCTCCGGCATAATTGCCGTCTTTATGGTAAACCCGACAGGATTTTTAGGAGCAAGTTTTGTGATGAGAATATCAGGTCTTCCTATGACATTAAGATTGTTGTCAAGTATAATGTTTGGATAAATATCGGTAATAGCAAGTAATGCTTGTTTTTCAATAATAGTTTGTTCCCCGATTTTATCTATAAGGATACTTTTTGGAATATGTCCTTTTCTAAATCCTTTTAATTCAATATCTTTACTAAAATTTTTAATAATTTGTTCTCTGTATTTGGATACGATATTTTCAGGAATTTCAGCTTTTATTTCTATTTCAGAATTTTCTTTTTGTTCTATTACAAGATTTGTATAATTTTTTTTCATTTTTTGTTTTTTTGCATAATTTTTGCAGTTTAACTATATCTTTATTTGTGAATTACAAAATTAGACGCGATAAAATACCGCGTCTAATTAAAATTTTATATTTCAAATTTTATTAAAAACTAAATTCAACATCAATATTTTCAAGCTCTTGGTCAAGCCCTTCAAGCACGGTATCGTTTAGGTCAATTTCAATATCGGAAATTTCATCAGATTCGTTTTGCGCTTGGAGCTGTTCAAGCGCTGCATCCGGCTGATTTTCAATCATTTCAGCGGTTGTATTATCTAATTGCTCTTGAGTTTGCTGTTTATTGATTTGAGCTCCCCAGTAATATAATCCTCCAAAAATCAATATAACTATAATTATTGCAAGACCTATGATAGAACCAATTGATTTAGACCGTTCCTCATTTGTTTGCGGCGCGTTTTCTGAATATTGGTTTTCAGAAATTTCAGGATTTATATTATTCATATTTTGATTGAAATTATTTTCTTCCATAATATATTTAAGTTAAATATAATAAATATTATTGACCCTCTTCGTCAGAATCGATTAAATTTTCAGAAGTTGTTTCTATTTTACTCTCATCATTTCCAGTAGGTGCCGGTTTCGTATCGTTAATTCCCGCTTTTACCGCTTTAATCGCTTCAACCAACGCTCTATGCGCGTCCTTTACTGTTGATACGGTATTTTTTATAAGTTCTTGAACTTTACCGAACTCTTTTCTTGGATTCTCTGTATTATTTAGTGTTTCATCCACCAGTCCCATTAGGGTTGATATATTCGTTTTTGCCAAGTTAATTTCCTCTCTCGCGCCTACAAGGAGTTTTTTTGCATTTGATAAATCAAGCGCTCTGTCTTTAAATCTTTCTTCAAGTTTTTCTATTCGGGATTCAAGCCGCCACGCTAATTTTTCAAGCCGTTCAATTGCGGCGTTTAATCTTCTGACAATTCTTTCCGTGTAAGCGTTTATTCTTTCTCTTGCTTTTTCATTGAGTTTTTTTGTTATAGCGGCTCTTTTTACTTCAACTCTCTCTTGAGTGTTTTGTTTTTTATCACTCAGATTTTCTCTTACATTTTCAGCTCTATCTTTTAGATTTTCTCTTTTGTTTTGCGAATTTTCCACCGCTTCTAATCTTTTTTCTTGGAGATTGTTGGCCGTATTTACGGCGCGTGTTTTTTGAATATCAATTTTTTCTTTTATAATTGCCGAACCAGCGGGTATAACTCGCGAAGAATCTTCCTGCTGAGCATACGTGAAAGAAAAACTGAATAAAAATACAAACACAAATAATCCACAAACGTATAGGAATTTTATACTTACATTTTTTGCTGAAATATATTGATTTGAATCCATAATAATATTATTATTAATTATTAAATTTCTATCTATTATTCTTGAATTACGAAATGCAAAATTATGGTCTATTTGAGCAAAAACATTTAGAAGATAAAAAGGTTTTGCGATAAGAGGACATAAATTTTTGTATTTTGTAATTCATAGTATTATCTATAATTATAATATATGAAAAATTTCAATTAAAGAAACCGCTTTTGTTGATATTTGTTGATAACTATCAAAATGTTTTGTTTATTTACCGAATTTTTCTTTATACAGTTTAATTGACCTACTTATCGCTTCAATAGCTATATTTTTATCTTTATATCCGCGCGCTATTACGGGACTTTCAGAACCTTTTAATTGTTTGTATGTTTCAAAGAAATGTTTAAATTCTTTAAGCGTATGTTTGTTAATATCATCTAATTTTTGAACATCATCCCATCGTCTATCTTCCACAGGCACAGTGATTATTTTATTGTCTGATTCTCCCGAGTCGGTCATTTCCATTATAGCGACAGGACGAACTCTTACAAGAACTCCGGAGTTGAGCGGAAATGTTGTAAGAACTATTACATCAAGAGCATCGTCATCATCCCATAGCGTCTGAGGAGCAAAACCATAATCAAACGGATATGGAGCGAAAGAATAATTCGTCCTGTCAAGCGCTATCAGTCCGGTTTCTTTGTCTATTTCATATTTGTTATAAGACCCTTTTGGAATCTCAATTATTGTATTAAATTCATCAGGGACATTTTTGCCAAGCGATATATCATGCCAGAGGTTCATATATTTTAGAATTAAGAATTATGAATAATAAATTATATTTCATTTTATCTTTTGTTTTGTTTTTTCACCTTTCCCTTTTTTTATTTTATTCGCATTACTCGTCATTTTTTCTTTAGATATATTTATATTGTCGCTTTTTCGTTTATGTCATTTTTTTCTTTTTGCTCCGTAGTTTCAGTCAATTTTCCTATTGATTTTATATCTATTCTCCAGCCGGTTAATTTCGCCGCAAGCCGCACATTTTGCCCGCCCTTTCCTATAGCAAGCGATTGCTGGTCTTCATCCACTTCCACAATCGCCTTTTTTTCATTTTTATTTATTTTTACGCTTAAAATCGTTGCGGGCGAAAGTGCGTCTTCAATAAATCGCGCAGGATCTTCAGACCATTCTATCACATCTATTTTTTCACCGCCAAGCTCGCTCATTACGGTTGAAACACGAACTCCTCGTTGACCAACCAAAGAACCGACAGGGTCTATATATTCATCATTGGACGCGACCGCGATTTTTGAACGCGAACCTGCTTCGCGCGCTATCACTTTTATTTCCACGGTTTTATTGTTCAGCTCGGGCGTTTCTATCTCAAAGAGTTTTTCAAGAAATTTTGGATTAGCGCGCGAAAGCCGCAAGAAAACTCCACGCGGACTTTCTTCAACCGAATATAAATAAGCCCTTATTCTTTCTCCTTGTTTATACCTCTCTCCTTTAATCTGCTCATCATACTGTAAAAGACCTGTCGCTCTTCCAAAATCAACAAAGATATTTCCTCGCTCAGTTCTTTGCACCGTTCCGCTTACAATTTCACCCTGTCTTTGTCCGAATTCATTAAGGACGGACACTTTCTCGGCCTCTCTTATTTTTTGCATAATTGTTTGTTTTGCTGTCTGCGCGGCAATGCGTCCAAAGTCGTCTTTTGATTCAAGCGGAAAAATAAGCTCACCGTCAATTTCTGAATCCTTTTTGATTTTTACGGCATCTTCAAGAAGAATATGATGTTCCGGATTAAATCGCACTCGTTCATCCTCCGCCATTTTTGTTTCAGTCGGCAAATCACCTTCTTTTTTTTCAGTAATTTCTATTTCTTTATCTTTTTCTTCGTCTTCCATTTTAACTCGCGATTTATCAACGACGATTTTAACCTGATAAAATTCGGTTTTTCCCGAATTGATGTCAAATTTCGCGCGCACAATCTGTCCACGTTTACCGTATTCTTTTTTGTAAGCGGTTGCGAGAGATGATTCAATCGCGTCAATTGTTTTTTCTCGCGGTATTCCGCGGTCTTCTTCAAGCTGGTTTATGACTGAATTTATTATTTTTAAGTCAAACATAGTTTTATATAAAAGACATTTTATTTGTCTCGGTTTTTAATTTCGTTAAATATTATTGTTGTTTTTATAAAAAAATTATCCGCATTCAGGCGGACGGATAATCAACATATTTCAACATTAATAAATATACACGATAAAAACCGATATGTCAATTTTATTACCCCCGAGTTTAATGTTGAACTGCAACGTTTAGTAGTAAAATATTAAGCCAATGACCCAAGCAAGGTTTAGGTCAGAATCTACAAAATAGAAATTTTATATATTTAACCCGTCCAAGGACTGTCCTTGGACGGGTTAAAAGAATACTCAATCTTATACGAAGCGATATATCAATTCATCTACTTTCAAGTCCGTCGAGATGGAAACGGAAAAGTAAAAGAAGGTTGTGAAGACCTGAGACCATATCTATCTATGAGGCATACAGGAAGACAGAAAAAGGCTTTAGGAAGGCCAAGAAAACTGAAAGAGCGGCACTGCCGTCAATCGATAACCGACCAAAGGCTGTGGAGAAGAGAAGAGAAGAGAAGAGAAGAGAGATAGGACATTTCGAAGGCGATACTATCGTATCGAGAGAAAGCAAGCCTATGTTGAAAACACTGAACGAAAGATCATGTGGTGTCGTTCTCATTGGCAAAACGAAGGATGGTACTACCGGTGAATGTAACCGAGTTACCCTTGAGAGACTGACTGAGTTCTCAGAGGAATACAGAAAAACTTTAACTCAAGATCGAGGAACCGAAAACTTTGATTACAAACCATTGGAAATGGGGTTGAAAATTTCATGCTACCTTGCCCACGCTTACTTGTTCACAGGAAAGAGGCTCAAATGAAAATCTCAACGGACTCATTCGTAGGTATTTTCCCAAAGGCATAGACTTTTCAAAAATATCTGACGCAGAAATCATGCGGGTCGAAGGTCTGCTAAACAATAGACCACGAAAAAGATTTGGGGGCCTGACACCCTTCTGAGGTATTATTTATGAAAACTGACGTTGCGTTAAAATATTGAATTCGGCGTTTTATAATCTATAGTTAAAATATTTTTTTCCAACAGTAGTCGGAATTATTTTAAAAAATTTTTAAATTTCTTTTTCCGTTTTGGATTTTGGGCAGAGGGTTGGAGGTGAATGCCCAAAATTCAAAACTCCTATATACTTTTAATATAATGAGTTATCTTTTCAATAAACATCTCGTAATTATTTAGTATTATTGTATTGCCAAATTCACTATTTATATTGGTTGATAGCTGTATCGGGGAATTAGGTATTTGATTTAAATAGTATCGTTTATATTTCGTTTTCGTTGTTATGGTATTATGATCGCAATTCAGAAATTTAATAATGAACAGCAGGGTTTTGACGGGCGTGTGAAAAAATATGCCAGTGTTATCTTTGGATAATGCTATGTATTTATCAATATTGTGAGCGGTAAGTTTTTCCCATTTTATTATTATGCCTTTGTTGTTATAATAAGGCATTTCATCTGGCAATATTAAAATTTGAAAATAATCCTTGTTATTTGTTCTGATATTCGCAGTTTCACCAAGCATATTCTCAAAATAGTTGTTTGAATTTTGAGAATAGTTATTCATCACAAATTTTACTCCAATACCCGCTAAATCATTTCCGTTTTTTGAAATTAATATATCAATCGTTTTTTCCATGTATCTTCCGTCAAGTTTTCCCTCTTTGCCCTCTCCAATCCCAAGCGATTTGATTTTATATTCATCGCCTAGTTTATCTTTTATATCTTTCGCTATTGCGCCATGCAATACAATTAATTTTTTATTACTCCTTGAATGTGTTTTAAGAAATTTCAGGAAAGATTGTTTAGTTATTTGTAAAAATTGATTATTGTTCATATTTTTTGGTTAAAATAATGCTGGTTGAGATTTATAAAATTGAGGGTGTACAAAATCTTTCAAAAAGCTTTTTGCGTATGATTTATATCCTCCGCGATAACTTTTTGAAACCAAATTAATATACTCACCCATCAAATTTGAATTTAGCGCTTCGCATAATTTATAAAGGTCTGTGTTGTTTTTTGGCTTGACGCAATATCCAGCATAGAAACTGGTTTTTTCATCTTCAATCACATAAAAGCGAGGCGAAAGATTCATGGTGCTGGTTATAATTTTTTTGCCAAAACTTGTTTTTAGTCCTTGGTTTCTTCCAAAAGCGTAAAATTCTTCATAGTTTTTACCACCGCCCTTATCTCGCATCGATAAAGTGTCTTTGTGATGCAAAAAATATTTATACGCTTCAGGATAATTTTTTTGAAAAATATTATTAGGAATTATTTTTTCGTTTTTATACGGAAAAATTAAAAAAAGATTTTGATTTTTTTCCTTGTATGTTGAGGCCTTAATGATTGGAACGCACAAATCTTTTTCAATTTTAAAATTATTAAGAAAAAAATAATTTTTATCTTCTTCGTCAGGCGAAAAAATATAAATGTTATCTTTTAATGTGGCTATTCCGTAATGGATATTGGCAACTTCTTGAAGAGTGGCATATTTTTTATTAAGTTTAACAATTTTATCTAAATATTTTTCATCAAAAAATTCCCACCTTTCCGATCTCATATGCTGTGTTGATATTTTTTTATATTCTAAATTTTCAAAATCATTTTTGAAATTTTCAGTGTACAAAAAATTTGTAGTTTTTTCATTTTGTAAAAATGTAATCGCGGTATATGCGGTAGCGTCTTTAAATACCTGAAAATGATCAAAATTTATTATCTTAATTAAATGCGGAAGCATTAGATTGCGCAGATTTTTTCCCGCCGCTGAATGAAAATGGGAATTGGGTGTTATAAAGGATATTTTGCCATTTTTATTTAGCAAATTTAATGCTTGTTCAAAAAAACAAAAATACAAATCAATAGAACCATTTGAGGCGGTAATATAATTTTTTTGCAATTGTTCTTTTCGGCCATTTAAATTTTGTATGCGAACATAAGGAGGATTGCCAATTATAAAATCAAACTTTTCATTAAAATCATGAAAACAAAAATCATCTGTGATTGCGTTGAATTTTTTAATTTTATCTTTTGATAATTTTTGCAAGTTTTGTTTTGTCTTTTCTATATATTCATCTGAAATGTCGGCGAAATAAATATTTCGTTCTATAACCTCGCTTATATTTTTGCCTGTTAATTTTGCAAATCTTTGTGCGGCGATAGTTGCAAATACTCCTTCACCACAGCCAGCATCTAGGATTTTTTCATCACCTGATATTTTTTGGCTATCAAATATTTTTTCAATCATAAAATCAACCACCCATATAGGGGTAAAAACCACTCCATTTTCTTTTTTAATAAGTGCGTTCATGTTTATATTATAGTGTATTTTAGATTAAAATAAAAATTGTTTTTTCTGCGATTCCAGGAGCGGAGAAAACATCCTATATCCTCTATAATTAAAGAAAAAAATTTTAAAATTTTTTAAAATAATTGAGCGTCTATCCGTTTCTGACGGGATAATTCAAAAAAGGAAAGGAATATTTTAGTTAATTGAAAATTATATTAAATTGCAGTGAAGCGTTATGGAAAAAAATTTAAGAGCGTGCGGATAATCTCCACATAAATAATCCGTATATCGCGTATATTAAAATCGCCACCCATATCGGAAAATGGTTTATTTTAATCGCCGCAAACGGAATGGACGCGAATATATCCACCACCTTAAGCTGATAAGTAAGAAGCATATTTGTTACAAAAGCAAACGGAAATGAAAGAAGTATTGACACAAAACCGACCATACCGGTCAAAAATCCCAAAAGCATTGTTATTGGAATAAATACAAGTATAAGAAGATTCACGGGAAGCGCCACAAACGACAATGTTCCCATTTTATATAAAATAAGAGGTAAGACAAAAATCTGCGTGGCGACAGTCGCGATAGCAAACTCGCGGAGTTGAAATTTTGTCGGAATTATATGAAAATATTTTTCAATTTTTGGCGCCAAATAGATAAGCCCCACTGTCGCCATAAAAGAAAGTTGAAAAGAGGAATCAAACGCTAAAATTTTTGGATTATGCAATAACATAAAAAAACCAGTTATAAAAAGTGCTCGTGTTATTGCGTAAGTTCTTGAGGTTGAACGCGCGAGCAAGACTAAAAGAGCCATAATTGAAGCGCGAACTACCGTCGCGGAAGCCCCTGTCATAATGGCAAAAAATATTATCGCAAGCGCTCCGATTGAAATACCGAAAATATACGGAAGAAATGAAAATAAACGCATTATTGCTTCCGCAACTATTGTTACATTGTAACCGGAGAGAACGACAATGTGTATAATTCCGGTTTTTCTGAAATCATCCTGAAGCTTTTCTCCGAGCGACTGTTTTGCTCCAACAACAAGACCTCCGAGCAGAGACACTTGAGGATCGGGAATGACTCTGCCGACTCTTTCAAGAAAAGAATTTTTAAACGCGAACAACACTCGTTTCACTATATTTCCATTTCCGCTTTCAATCAATTCAATTTTTGGATGAAACATCTGATAAAAAATCCCGTCTTTTGAAAGATATGAAACATAATCAAAAACTTTCCCATCATCTCCGGTGAAATTTTTTGACTTTTGAAGCTCTCCTTTAATATAAATTCTGTCTCCGTATGAAAATTTAGGATAAATATCCGCCGTGATTATCGCTTTACCGCTTATGGAATTAGCGGAGGAAGAAAAGGGAGAAATTATGTTTTCAAAATCAATGATTAATTTTGTGTGATTTTCTCTTTCATCCGGTTCATCCGCAACAATACCATAAGCGTCAATTTCTTGTCCGACAATCGCATCAAGCGCGGGATTTCCTTTATTTAAATTTGCAATATCAAACCGCAATATACCGAGGGCGAAGGATAATATAAAAAGAGCGATGATAATTATTTCCGCAGAAAATAATTTACGATAATATACGCGATATAAAAAGAAAAGCGCGCTCGATAATGCGATTAAAAAGATTGAAAATGAAAATCCAAAATCAAAAAAAGAACGAAATAGAATCCCGATAGCAAAACCTGCGATAGAAATATATAAATAATTTACTCTCATCGTCCCGAATCCATTGCTTTATTTGCCAACCTGTCCGCTTCTTTGTTTTTCTCGCGTGGAATATGAGAAAATTTTATTTTTGGGAAATCCTTTACTTGCATATTGTGGATTTTTATAAATTGCGGGAAAAGCGTTTCTTCTTTTATCTGATATTCGCCGGATAATTGGCGCGCTACAAGTTGACTGTCTAATTTTACTTCAATATCCAATTCTTTTAATCTATCTTTGCTAAATAATTTTTTAACAGTTTGAAGTCCTATTATAACCGCTTCATATTCCGCGAAATTATTTGTTGTTTTACCGAGAAATTCCGACACTTCTTTCAAAACTTTTCCCTCGTCGCCCACAATCACAATACCTACTCCCGCGGGACCGGGATTTCCTCTTGCGCCACCATCCGTAAAAATAATAATTTTTTCTTTCATAAACAATCTTGAATTACGAAATGCAAAAATTTAGGTTCTCGAATCGCAAAACCTCTTTATCTTCTAAATGTTTTTGCTCAAATAGACAGTAAATTTTTGCACCTCGTAATTTATAGTAAATAAATAATAACACCAAAATCTTCGCTCATCAATAAATTTAGAACTTGCCGCGCGAAATCCCGATTCCAGCGAGAAGACTTATTTGCAAACATTTATAATATATCAACTATTTTTAAACGCAGTTCGGGGAAATTGCGAAATGTTGATTTTTCAATTGACGCAATCAGATTGATTTTTTCTCCTTTTTCAATGAGCGCGTTAAAACTTTCATTGTTTTTAAAAAAACATATAGCGGATATTGTTTTATTGTCATTCTTTTTAAAATCAAGCCGCAGATGATTTCTGTCTTTTCCGAAATGTCTCGCTTCGGTAATTTTAATATTTTCAAAAAGAAATAAAGGCTTCGGATTTCCTAAACCAAACGGAGCAAGTCTTTCAATTATTCCGTATGTGTTCCAATTTATATCATCAATTTCCAATCTTTTGTCTATATATATTTTTTCATTATCACCACACCTCTCTTCTTTTGCTTTTATATAAGATTTATTTAATATATCCTCAAGAAAATAAACATTCTCTTTTGTTATAGAAAAACCGCCGGAATAAGCATGCCCTCCGAAAGTGACAAAGGTCTCTTTGACCATTCCCATCATATTTACAAGATTCACACTGCCGTCTGAACGGCATGACCCTTTTAATGTGTTTCCGTCGTCTCCTCCCCATAAAAATACAGGCTTCTCGTATTCATCAACAATGGAATTCGCGGCAAGCCCTAAAAGAGCAGGTCTCCAGAGCGGATTGCCCATCACAATCACTTCTTTTATTTCGGCAAGATTCTCAATTCTTTTTTTAATTTCTTTTATGATTGACGCGACAATCCCCTTTCGTTCATTGTTTATTTTATTTAAATAATCGGAAAGCTCGTCCGCCTCCGTTTCATCATCGGTAATAAAAAGTTTGAACGCGTCATACGGTATATCCATACGAGACGCGGCATTGACGCGCGGCGCCAGCATAAAACCTATATCATCTTCATTTATATGCTGTTGATTGATTTTTATCTTCCCACATAATTTTATAAGACCAGCGCGCGGGGACTTACGAAGAACCTTAATGCCGTAATAAGCGAGGCATCTATTTTCTCCGAGAAGCGGCACCATATCGGCGACAGTTGCAATACCTACCATATCAAGCAGCCACTTTTCCCAGCCGTCTATTATGTCAAAAACTCCTTTTTTTATAAGCCCCTGCGTGAGCTTAAAAGCCAATCCTGCGCCGGATAAATCTTTATATGGATATTTATCGCCATTTTGTTTCGGATTGATAATCGCATACGCATTCGGTAATTTACCGACAGGAAGATGATGGTCGGTTATTATTACATTTATTCCCAACTCATTCGCGCGGTCAACAGAATTTACATCAGCAATGCCACAGTCAATAGTTATTATCAATTTTACTTTTTCTTTCGCGAATTCTTCAATCGCGGATTTGTGAAAACCGTATCCGTCTTTATGTCTGTGGGGAATATGATTTTTTACATTTTTATATTTGATTTTTTTGAAAAAATCGTGAAGTATAACGCCGCCGGGTATTCCGTCGCAGTCATAATCGCTATAAATTATGATTTTTTCTTTTTTGTCTATTGCCGAAAAAATTCTTTTTACGGCTTTTTCCATATCTTTCATAAGAAACGGATTATGGATATGGTCGTCATAATTTGGATTAAGAAATTCGTCAGCTTTATTTGCTGTCTTTACACCGCGATAAAAAAGAAGCTCTTGCATAAGCTCAGGATATTCTCTTAACTCGTATAAATCACTTTCAGGTATTTTTTCGCGAACAAAATATTTTTCCATTTGTTTATTTTATCATATTCTTGAATTACGAAATACAAAAATTTACGGTCTGGTTTTGCAAAGACATTTAGAAGACAAAGAGGTTTTGCAAACCAAGGACCTAAATTTTTGCATTTCGTAATTTATAGTCATATAATAAAATGATGAGTGGTTGTATATTTTGCAAAATTATAAATGGAGAAATTTCTTCTTATAAAGTTTATGAGGACGAGTATTTTTTAGCATTTTTGGATATCAATCCGCAATCGCCCGGTCATACGCAAGTAATTCCAAAAAAACATTTCAGATGGGTATGGGATATGCCGATATGCGGACAGCCAAGCCCGAATTTCTGTGATTATTCATCTCTGATACAAAAAATAGCCGAAGCGATACAAAAAACATTCGGCACGGATGCCGTATGGTCAAAAGTTATGGGTGATGAAGTCCAGCACGCGCATACTTGGATTTTTCCAAATCCACTTGAAGCAATAGGAGATAAAAACGATTTTGAAAAAAACGCGGAAAAAATAAGAGCAAATTTATTTTAAAGAGCGAGTTTTGTAATTTATGGTTTTATAGAATCATTTACATATTAATATATACAAATGACTTTTGTTGTATAATTAAATCAATGTCGCTTTTGACTAAAAATTTCGCAAAAGTTT
>Ga0209343_10000585_pt1 | contig 50904 bp, 55 predicted proteins | sample RifCSPlowO2_02_FD_184026 | JGI IMG/M metagenome (GOLD analysis project Ga0209343, IMG submission 184026) | Groundwater microbial communities from Rifle, Colorado - Rifle CSP2_plank lowO2_0.2 (SPAdes) (version 2) | ecosystem: Environmental > Aquatic > Deep subsurface > Groundwater | place...
AAGATCCAGCTAAAAGAGTACGAACATTGCTCATTTTCTCTAGCTATTACTAGGAAAAACTAGCTTATAAATGTTTTTATTCCTTTAGAGAGACAAATCCTATCAACTAAAAGGTTGTTTTTGTTCTGCTCTATTTATTATTTTAAATCAGCTCTTCCTAACACCCTTTTCCCTTGTGCAAGGAGCTCTGTTGTTCTTTGATAGCTTATTTCATACGAAAGATTCACTTTTCGTTCTCTTTCTGATAGAGGAGCATCCCTATATGCCTGAAGCTCTTCTTTTCGTCTTCGGTTATGACGAATCGCTCTCTTTGTTATCTTTTGCGTATTCAATTTCTTTCTTGCTAAAGTACAAAACTCATCACCACGAATGACTGTTCCCGTACTCAATGCTTCTGTAATAGAAATGTCAAACTTTTCTACAAAATCTAAGAACTCAGACTTCTCTATTTGATAAATGTCTAGCCAGCCATTAAAGAAATTCCTAGATGGTCTTGAAGAAACAATAAGAAGATCAATATCACTATAAGGTTTTTGTGAACCATACAGCAAGGCAAGATCAATGTCTTCTCCATCAGAAGCGTACCATCTCTTGAGAAGACCATCCAATGTTTGTGGGGAATAATATTTTGGAAAACCCATTTGTGCTATGAGACCAAAGCGTGTGAGAATTTCCTCACCCTCTTGAAAAAGTTCAAAGAGTGCACGATCTTTTTGCATTAGACCTTTATGTTTCTGTTCCCAAGTTCTCTCCTCTTGCACTTCTCTACAGAGCTTTGCTTCCAACCATAGGGCAAAGCCTTCAAAATTATCAAGATTACTTGCAGCAAATCCCAAAGAATTTTTTTCTCTTATTCTATGGAGATATTCATATGCTTTTTCAGAATCAAGCACAGCTTCTAGTTCTCTTCCTAGAATAGAATGCTCGTAGAATATGCCATGACCAAAATATTCATGGAAAAAATTTGGAATAAAATAAGGAGAGCCTGCATGAAGATATGCGGTATGGATTTTTGGGACGTAAACGGCGCCACCTTCACCATCAAAATGGTTTTTCCTACAAAATTCTTTCCAATCCTGTTCAGAATAGACTTTTATTTGTGAACGTTCGGGTATACAATGAAATTCCCTTTGTATATATTGTTCTCCTATTTCTTTGAGAAGTTGTAGGGGAAGAACCATGTTAAAGGTTTATTGTTTTTAACTTTTTGATCAACTCTTTTGCTTCTGTAACTGTTGGAGCCTTATCACCAGGAAATACATTAGGATAGGCTATACAAAATAATTTTCCTACAGCTTCATTTATTTCAGATCTTAATAATCTAGATCCAGGAGTATATTCATTATAGACTCTTTTTGCTTTTTCTTCCATTTCTTTATCAATCTTTTTTTTTGTAATATAACTATTATAGACCCTTAGTAAATCCTCAATAGCCATCTTTTCTAATTCTTTCATTTAAGTAAACCTCTTAAAGTTATTTTGTAAAACTATATCTAAAATTGCACTCTCATACCCATTAAATTCTTTTAGTGGATCTCTACTTCCTTGTAGTTTTACATGAGAATGAGTTAGTCTTGTTTCGCTTATGCCATGAAAGCTAACTTTTACTCCTTCACCTAAAGCATACCCAAATTGAAAATCTTCTGCATTAAGCAAACCTATTCCTTCCCTCTTAGGAGGTTCATAAAGAGATATTAAAGGTTTGGACTCTTCTAATAAATCTCTATAAGCCTGAAATTTAGAAGGTTCAGTTTTTGGAAACTCCCATTCTGGTATTTTTGGAGGTTCATAAGGGGGTATTTCAAATAAAGGTTTGGGTGGCCCAAATGGTTCTGGATCTAAATAAAGAGAAGGAGGTTTATAACGGGGTGTTTCAAATAATGGTTCAGGATCCTTAATATATGTTGCCCTAAACATCTCTAAAGGGTCTTGCCTATGTAATGAGGATTTTCCAAAATGAGAAAGAGGACTTTCTGATTCTCTTAAAAGATTAGGAAACCCTGGAGATCCAAATGAAGATTCTTGCACAAAAGGAGGAAAAGGATACTGAGGGGTTTCCAATAAAAGATCAGGAGGTGTTCTATATGTTTCTCTAAAATTATCCAAAGGACTTGGAAGTGTGGGCGATTCGTACATCTTTACTTCTGGAATATTGAATCTAAATTCTGGTATATCTTCAGGAAGGATTGGTGTATGAGCATAAGGTGCTGGTCTATATGTAGAAGTGTCTAGATATATCACACCAACTATAGCCAAGGAATCTTGTTGAGAACTTAAAGGTGGAAGACTCGAGTCTCTAAAATCTTCCATAGGATTTTTGACTCCACCGCAGGTTCCGCAAAAAACTGGACCAGGGGGTCGAGAAGGAGGGGTATATAAAACAATAGTTCCTAAATTAAAAGTATCTATTTCATTTGATACTCTCTCTTCGAGACATTCCTCAAACAGTAATCTTTGCATTTTTATCATCCTAAACTTAATTGATTTAAGGTATAGAACACAACATTTATATAGTTATTGCTCTTTTTTCTGTAAAATATTCAGATAAAATGGCAAAATATGAAAACTTTTCACCTTTACTAGACAAAACTAGTGAAGATATTATTTACCTTCTTTCCTTAGATTCCCGCCAATCTATCTCTGATCTTGCACGTACATTACATATATCCAGGCGTATTGTTGAACAGCGTTACAACAAAATCTTTGCTAAAAAATATGTCAAACCTCTTTTAATCGCAAACTTTGCTAATACTCTCAAGGTAACAGTTTTTCTTAAGTTAGTTCCATTTGATACAAAAATACTTGAAGAACTAAAAAAAATAAAAAGTTTAGTAAAAGCAAAGGAAACTCTTGGGCAATATGATCTTTCTCTTCTTTTTTTCCCTAAGCACAAGGAAGAACTGGATACAATCCTCCACCATATAAATACCCTTTGCCATGAAAGTTTACAAAATATTGATGTTGTCTTCCATGAATTTGAAGATACTTTAGGATACAAGTCTTTTTGCCATAAACCTCTTTTCTTGTCTAAGTACAAAATGCTTACTTCTCAAAAAATTACTCTTGGAAAACAAGATTTCATTGTTGTTGAAGAGCTCCTTCGGAATCCATTAGCAAGTACTAAAGAAATTATGAATCAAACACAATTGGGTTATAAGACTATTACAGACACCTTGCATAAATTCAAAGAGCAAGCATCTTTGCGGTTCTCTGTTGATCCAGACTATGGAAAGTTAGGGTTAGAATTTCATAATCTTCTTGTAAAAATCAATTTAGGGAAGCAATCTTTGTTTGAAAATAATATTGTTCGTAATCAAAGAGTACATTGGATAAAACGAGGAACAGGAAGTTGGGATTATATTTTGTCTATTCCTGCTCAGAGTATTTCTGAATTTATTGATATAACGCGAGATATTCGCGCAACAAACAGAGAGAGTATTCTTCAATGTTCTGCATTGATTTCAAAGATTCATGTAGAAAGAAAACTATAATTTTTTAAGGATTTCTTCACAAACAGTAAAGGAGTTTACTGCTATCTTTTCTTTAAAGGTGTTATAATCCTCAACTGCTGTGCCATCTGCTTTATCTGAAACGGTTCTAATAATCAAGAAAGGAATAGAGTTAATATGGCATACTTGGGCTACAGCAGCACCTTCCATCTCAATACAATCCCCCATTAATTCTTCTACGAGATATGTATGAGTTTGTTTGTCTCTATGAGTGAAAAACTGATCCCCAGTAAGGACTCTTCCAGAAATAATTTTTTGGTTTGGAATTTTTGCAGTTAAAGCAAGATCTAGGAGTTTCTTTTCTGCTTGGAAGAAACGATACTCTGTATAAGAAATTTGGCCTCTCTTAAATCCAAGAGGGCTTGCATCAAAATCATGATGTACTGAATCAGTGCTTACCACAACATCACCAATATCTAGTGTTTTATTTAATGCTCCGGCAACACCTGTAAAAAGTATAGAATCAATATGGTATACATCAATGAGAATTTGGCAGACCATTGCAGCAAATACTTTTCCCACTCCAGATTTTACAAGTACAACTTCATGATTTTCAAAAGTTCCAGTATAGAATAGAAATATCTTATACTTTTCTTCTTTGAGATTAACAATTTTTGGGATGTACATTTGGATTTCTTCATCCATTGCACCAATAATGCCTATTTTCATAGACTTTTTGCAAGACTTGGGTATTATAAGTCTTTCTTTTTCACTCTCTGTCGCAATAAAGGGTGATGATTCTTAAGTCGAATGCGGGTGATGAACAGTTTTTACTTAAATTTCACCATTTTTGAATAATATTACAAAAAATCCGAAAACTTTTCGGTTTTTTCTAGGAAACACATATTAAACTTAAACATAGATTTTATTGGATGGGGCAATATTTTATTATAGTAAACCTAGAGAAAAGAGAGTATATTCATCCGCATGATCTAAAGCGCGGTGCAAAATTATTAGAACTTAGTAAGGATCCAATTATTTATAGTTTAATGTCCTATTTACAAGTCAAAAATAAACCTAAAACTACTTCGCATGTTGGTTCTTGGGCGAATGACAAAATACTATTTATTGGCGACTCTGAAGATTCTTCATTTTTTAAACAAGTCATTGTAAGTTTTAAGAACATATCAAAAGAAGCCTATAACGAATACTTAATTTCCTCTAAAGTGGGTGCATATTTATAATTTATTATTTACCCACCCACCCCTTAGCAATTAATTCTGCTTGCTTCAAAACTGTTTCTATTGCGTTCTTTTCTTTATCAGGAGGATAACCATATTTTCTTAAAATCTTCTTAACTTTCAAACGCATTCCTGCTTGCACGCTTTCTCTTTGAGTCCAATCTATTGTTACACTATTTCTAATCATTTCAGTTAGTTCTAATGCGATTTTTCTCAGAGCATCATCGCCTAAAATCTTAACTGCACTGTCATTGACTTCAAGAGCATCATAAAATGCAACTTCATCATCATTCATATTGAGTTCTTTGCCTCTGCCTTTCTCATCTCTTACTTTTCTTGCCAATTCAATTAATTCTTCTATAACTTGGGCAGCTTCTATGCTTCTGTTTGTATATTTCTTAATGGTTTTATCGAGCAAATCCATAAATGACTTAGCTTGAACCATATTTTTCTTTGACATGATTCTTATTTCATCATTGAGCAATTTCTTCAATGCTTCAAATGCGAGATTTTTCTGGGGCATTTCCTTGACTTCTGCTAAAAAACCTTCAGATAAAATGGAAAGTTCTGGCTTTTGAATTCCTGCTGCTTCAAAAATATCGATAATCCTATCAGAGATTACTGCTTTTGATAAAATCTGCTTAATCGCTGAATCAAATTTATCCTGTAATTCCCTCTTTGTTTCTGTTGTTTTAGTAATAGCAGATTTTATTGCTTGGAAAAGTCCCACTTCATCTTTTATTTTCATTGCTTTATCATGAGGAACAGCTAAAGAAAACGCTTTGAGGAGTGCAGTAACTTCTCTGGCAAATCTTTCTTTTTTATCTTTCTTTTTGAGAATATGCTCCATTGCAGACGGAACAAAAGATACTCTTTCTTCTGGTCTAAGCTGGAAGAATTTTTTATAGTTGAAGCCATAGAACATATCTTTTACAACTTCATATTTTTCTAGCATGAGCTTAACTGCCTGCTCTTGGTCAAAAGTCGGTTTTCCTTTTCCACCACTTTCAGTATAATTCATTAATGCTTTTTTAAGTTCAGCTCCAACGCCCATATAATCTACTATCAAACCGCCTTCTTTTCCAGGATAAACTCTGTTTACTCTGGCAATTGCCTGCATTAATGTATGCCCTTTAATTGGCTTGTCTAAATACATGGTATGAAGAGAGGGAGCATCAAACCCTGTCAAAAACATATCCCTAACAATCATTAATTTAAGCTCATGTTTGTCATCTTTCAGGTTGTCGCCTATCTGCTTTCTTCTTTTTCTGTTTCTGATGTGCTGTTGCCATTCTTTCGGATCAGAAGCTGAACCAGTCATAACTATTTTTATGAAGCCTTTATCATCTTCTTCATTGTGCCATTCTGGCTTTAATCTTATTATTTCATTGTAGAGTTCTACGCAGATTCTTCTGCTCATTCCAACAATAATTCCTTTTCCTTCCAAAACAGATATTCTTTCCTCAAAATGCTTTATTATATCTTTGGCAATTCTGCTTATTCTTCTTGGAGAGCCTGCAACTTTTTCTAATCTTGCCCACTTACTTTTAAGTATGTCTTTACCTTCAATTTCTTCTCCTTCTGTTGCTTCCTCGAAATCGGTGTCTATCTTTGGTCTTTCTTCTGGCTTTAATTCAAGTTTAGCTAATCTGCTTTCATAAAAAATTCTTACAGTAGCTCCATCTTCAACTGCCTGCTCAATATCATAAACATCAACATATTTTCCAAATACTGCTGGCGTGCTTCTATCTGATTTCTCAATCGGAGTTCCAGTAAACCCGATAAACGAGGCATTTGGCAGGGCATCTCGTAGATATTTTGCATATCCATACGTGATTAATGCTTTATCTTTCTTGTCTAATATTTTCGCAGAAAATCCGTATTGGCTTCTGTGTGCTTCATCAGCTATAACAATGATATTATCTCTTTCTGATAGAATAGGATATTTTTCTCTATCTTCATCATCCTTATGATCCAGGATAAATCTAAAGCCTGTTTCTGAGTTATAATCCGCTTCTTTCTTAAAGTTACTATGGCTTTTAACAATTTCTGGAATCTGCCCTAATATTTTTGATAAGTCCTTTTTTCTACTGAAAAGCTTATTTTATTCAACTATACTAACCCACGTTTTTGTAACGTCCGTCTTGTTGTAGAGCCCTGCGGCGACTGAGCACTGGAGCGAAGCGACGACAAAAGTTTTATTCCTGCTTTTCTCGTTTCATGAGAAAACTTGTTGCTTTTTTATTGATAGCAAAAGGATCTTGTATTTGTTTTACTCCTTTGAATCCCAGTTCTTTATGTAATTTTATAGAAGCATCATTGTGCACATTCACTAATGCAAGAATAGGTAGATTTCCTACAGCTACGAAGAGTGTTTCATAGAGTCTTTTTCCTATACCCTGATGCTGCCATTTTGGGTGGATGATAATGTCCTCTACATATATTTCTTCTTTTGCAGTTTTCATTGCAAGAATAGTGCCAATGATTTTATTTTTTTCTTTGGCTACAAAGACATATCCAAATCGAGTAAGATACGCATTTTCATATTTGCCTGTAATATCCTTATCTTTCCATACCTGCTGTTCTAGTTTTTTTATTGCAGAACTCTCATACACTTTTGCTCGAGAAATTGTTACCATTCAGGAAAATATAAGAAGGAAATATAAAAAGTTATCTCCTGCCAAAAACTGGGCCTTTCTTTCTTCCAAAGCTTGGACCACGACGTTCATCAGACCTGCCTCTTGCACCAGGACTTGGTCTTCCACCAAAGCCACCAGAAGAAGGACCTCTTCCAAATCCACCACGGCCACTCCCTTGTCCTGGTCTTCGATTATCAAAGTCTCTTTCTTGTTTTTGGAAAGCTACCTTCTCAAAAGAGGGAAGCTCTTCTTTCTTAATAGTTAGAGATCGATCTGAAAGAACATGGTTGAAATTATCAAAATCATGATCAGAAAGAAGTGTAATTGCATCTCCTTCTGCCCCTGCTCGTGCAGTTCTTCCAATTCTATGTACATATTCATCTGCAGTTTTTGGTACATCATAATTATAGATATGAGAAACATTCTTTATATCTAATCCCCGTGCAGCAACATCAGTTGCAACAAGGATATTTATACTTTCTTTTTTCAAATTATCTAAAGCATACATTCTCTTACTTTGTGTCAAACCACCATGAATAGCCATAGCTTTTACTCCTTGTGTGCGGAGATTTTTAGTAACTGAATCAACACCACGCCGTGTTGCACAGAAAACAATTCCCATGCCTGAAGGATTTTGTTTGAGTAACATCATGAGCAAAGAGAATTTTTCATGCTGACGAACAACATAATATCTTTGCTTTAAGAGGTGCTTTGCAACATGCACTTCAGCCTTCACTGTTACTGGATGCCGTAAGTATCTTTGCACTAATTGCTGGATACTTGAGGATAAGGTTGCAGAGAACAAAAGTGTTTGTCTTTCTTTTGGAATATGCTTCATTATTCTTTCTACATCTTCAATGAAACCCATTTCAAACATTTTATCTGCTTCATCAAGGACTAAAATTTTTACTTTGTCAAAATTAATCGTTCTTCGTTCTAGGTGATCAAGAATCCTTCCAGGAGTTCCTACCACTACATCTGCCCTTTGAATGGCATGGATCTGCGGACCAATGCTTACTCCACCATAGACAGAAACAATACGTGTTCCAATGAATTTACTAAAAGAATATATTGCATCGCTTACTTGGACGCATAATTCTCTTGTTGGTGTTAAAATAAGGATTTGTAATCCTTTTCCATTTTCTACTTTTTCTAATAAAGGAAGGCCAAAAGCTGCTGTTTTTCCAGAGCCAGTACTAGACTGTCCTACAACATCTTTGCCTGCTTTAATTTCAGGTATACATTTTGCCTGAATTTGCGTCGCTTCAACATAACCAAGCGCTTTTATTGCCTTGAGAATATTGTGATTTAAATTTAATTCTTCAACTAACATTTTTCTATTTTACCTAGTCTCTTGAGATATTTTCCCCTTTATAAAGTCTTGGTTGCCTTTAAAATAGTACATATTGTGCTACATCTAGGATATTTGCAATAAAATAGGCTATTTGAAAGCTGCTCAAAATTGCTTTTTTATTCCTATTTAGATCGCTATAGACTATTATAGCAAGATTTATAAGCTTTGATTTTTCGATTTGTTTCTATGGCAAAAAGATTATCAGCAGAGATAAAAGAAAAGATTACACTCTTATATGATAATGGTAATGGATTGGACATTTCGAAAATAGCTCAACAAATTGGAGTTTCTTATCAGGCTATATATAGTTTAACAAGAATTAAACAAAGAACTAACCCAGAAACAGGAAAATTATTTGAATCACGAAATGAATATAATGATTATCTTATAAGACAAAGAACGAACCCAGAAACAGGAAAATTATTTGAATCACGAAATGAATATAAGGATTATCATATAAGACAAAGAACGAACCCAGAAACAGGAAAATTATTTGCATCAGAAAATGAATATAATGATTATCTTATAAGACAAAGAACGAACCCAGAAACAGGAAAATTATTTGCATCACAAAATGAATATAATGATTATCATATAAGACAAAGAACGAACCCAGAAACAGGAAAATTATTTGAATCACTAACTGAATATAATGATTACCATTCAAGACAAAGAACGAACCCAGAAACAGGAAAATTATTTGAATCACTAACTGAATATAATGATTACCATTCAAGACAAAGAACGAACCCAGAAACAGGAAAATTATTTGAATCACTAACTGAATATGATGATTATCATATAAGACAAAGAACGAACCCAAAAACAAGAAAATTATTTGCATCACGAACTGAATATAATGATTATCATGAAAGGCAGAGGACTAGTAGGCCTGAAAATCAAGAGTTGAGTGATCTCATAAAAAAACGGCTCAAAGAATTAGGAAGAAATCAGTCTTGGCTCGCTGAAGAAATAGAGGTTACAAAGCAAAGAGTTTCGCAATATGTACAAGGAAAGTCTTTCCCTAAAGAAGATGTACTGCAGAAATTATACTCTTCTCTTGAAGTCCCATATAAAACATTAGAAGATTTTTTGGATGATAGAAACACTGAATAAGTCTCTTTTTTCTGTTACAATAAAATATAGAGCATGTATAGCATGCCTATGAGATAAATTCCTATCAATAAAATATTGAGAAAAATGTTACTTTTTATGCTATATTCTGGTTGTCTTTCTGATTTTTTCTGTGCAGCCCTATGTGTAAGGACGATAAGAATACCTTCTAAACCACCAGCGAAAGTTCCCGTTATTGCAAGGACTTGTACAAAGCTAGAATAGTTTGAAAATGCAATGATAAGGGGGATAGTCAATGTTAGAGCCCAAGCAAGGATTTTTTTCATCTTGTAGTCATAGTGATACATCCATAAGAGCGCCAATGCAAGAAGAAGAAAACTTGTTCCCATTGCAAAGGCTGCAAAAATATTTCCTAGAAGAAGCATATGCAAACCAATCTCTTGGCCTAAGCCAACAGTTGCCAGTTCTGTCGAATTGATGCCAGTAACACCAACAACAGCAAAGGCAAAAAGGAGATAGAGACAGAGAGGTATTATAGTCCCAATAAGAATTGCCTTTTTCATGAGTTTTTTATTTTTTTCTAATTCCATTTTTATATCTGGAATTGCTGCAGAACCAGCAAAGGCAAAAAGGACGACACCGTAAGGGATGAGAAGTTTTGCTGCATCAAAGCCCGTATAATTTTCTGCTTGTATTCCTTGGAAAGATAAAAAAACAATCACCAAAATTATTGCAATAACAAAAGTATTAAGACAAAGTTCTATATTTTTAATGAGCTTTAAACCACGAAAAACAATGATAGCCATAAGTGCAAAGAATATGAGCATGGGATAAAGTGGAGAAATGTTAAGGATTGCTGCCCATGCCACACCTTCACCAATAATATAGCCTGTCAGTGCTCCATAGACTGTAATCATCAAAGAAATCATCATAAAAAATTTTCCTTTTTTCCCAAGATATTTTTCTACATATCCAGGAAGCTGGTGCGTCCCTTTTGTTCGCAGTGTTATCTCTCCAACATACAAATTCATTAAGACAATAATTAGCCCTAAGAAGAGAATGATAAAGACGCCTGTGAGAAAGCCAGCCTGTGCAACAACATAGGGAATACCGAGAATGCCTGCACCAATGGTGAGACCCACCAAAGTTGCAATTGCTTCAATAAGTTTTCTTTCCATTCTTAGTCATATCTATGTGTTTTCAAATATGTTTTTATATCTGAGATCAAAAGATTTGCATCTTTTGCAAGTTTGTTTGTATACCTTGCCCATTTTCCTTTGGTCACCATTTTATCATAGATCTCCCGCATAAGTGCACGATAGGGAGCTTCTTTTTTTAAAGACCACTCTGCTTCTATATCCTTTTCTATATATGTTGCTATTTTTATTGTGACTGTTCCTTTTTGTGCAGTTTTCTTTTTTTCATCCTGCAATTCAATTTGTACATTTTCTGCTTCAGCTTTGAAATCAATACTTACCATAAATTTAGTATAATCATCAACGCGCTTATCACAGATCCAATTAAACGCATAAAGTTTTTTACCATCAGCAAGAATTTTTTCTGTATAATCTAATTCTGCAACATCATAGCCACGTTCAGAAAGCCATTTTTGGAGATAGCGATAAAGTTCTTTTTGATCATACACTAAAGTACTATTAATTGTCTTTGGTGGACTGAGAAAATCTTTTACACCCATTTTATAGTTTTAAAAGCTTTGCGCCATATAAACTTTTCTATTCCTTGAAAGAAGACTTATAAACAGGGCTTTATTTTTAAAAATTATGGATACTCTTGAAGAAAAAGTACGCTGGACGAGAGAGATAGCGAAAACACATGACCCGCTTCTTTTTTATGAAGAACACTATACTGGAATAACACGAGGGATATTACAAAAAGAAAATAAATCTCTCTACAATCGATTAGAAAGAGATGGACTCCTTCATCGTATTCCCACAATTCCTAAAGCAGATTTTGGAGAAGATCCTGTTGCGTATTATCATCAAAATTATGAGGGACTCACAAGGGGGCAAGTCAAGAAAGAAAACCCCAGTTTGTACACACGGTTACAAAGGGATAAACTTTTGGACAAAATACCATTACTTCCAAGAGCGGGCTTTGGAGAATATCCTGTTGCATATTATCAAGAACATTATAATGGAGTAACAAGAGGAGAATTGGAGAACCAAAATCGCAGCCTCTATAATCGATTGCGGAAGGAGGATGTACTAAAAGACGTTCCTCTTGCCATACATGATTTTGGAAAAAATGCCTTTGAATATTACAAAAAGCATTTTAATGGGGTAACACGAGGAAAGCTCAAGCTCTTATGCCCGAGTTTGTATACGCGATTACGAAAAAATAAATTATTGAAGAAAATCCCTGTCTATCCCAGAAGTGATTTTGGAAAAGATCCTTTAGGATACTACCAGAAAAATTATGATGATCTCTCCCGAGGACAACTCGAGAAAGAAAATCCCAGTTTGTACACACGATTACAAAGGGATAAGCTTTTGGACAAAATACCATTACTTCCAAGAATGGATTTTGGAGAAGATCCTGTTGCATATTACCAAGAACATTATAATGGAGTAACAAGAGGAGAATTGCAGAAACAAAATCGCAGCCTCTATAATCGATTGCGAAAAGACGGCTTATTAGAAAATATTCCTAAAAAAGCTTCTTGATTTAGGGTTATTTTAAAAAGGATTTTACGGTGCTTATTAAATCACCTGACTCTACGACTAGTTTTCCAAGGTGTTTTTTTATATCCTCTTTGATTATAAATCTCTCATACAGCTCACGCAGAATCTTTTTTTCTTCATATTTCTTTTGAAAATCTTTTGTAAGCTTTGCAGTAACACTTATGAGTACTCTCCCCCAATAGACCTCCTCACCAGTTTCTAAAACTACTTTTCTCAAGTCTTTTGCTACGATGGTAATATCTATTGAATATCGGATATATTCTGTCACATCTTTTACTGCAGTCCATTCTGATTCTATTTGATCCCCTGTACCAATATCCTTTTCCGAAAGGCCTTTTTCAAAGAAGAGATAGCCCATAGAATTAAACCATGAAGGAAGAGACCTTAATAAACCAATAATATCTACATAAGAATGATGTTTAATTTGTGCATCATTAATAACAGTTATTGGACTTGGAACTTTTTCTAAACCCATTCTATCTCTAGAGAGAATACAATTAATAATAGTTTCGGTTATTCTTCTGCTGACTTTGCACTCTGTTCGTCACGGCATTCAGCGCACATATATTGATCATCTACTTCATACAAGCGTTCAAAATTTTCACAGACTTCACAGCTTCCTTCTACATATTTTTCTTTTTTCTTTTCTAAGCGTATATTTCCTTTTTCCACCATTAGATCAAAAAGGGCAGGCTGTAATTTGAGAATATCATTTAAAGTGAGCATACCAACAAGTTTCTTTTTATTTATTACAGGAAGTCTTCGTATTTTTTCTTTTTTCATTCTCAAAAGAGCATTATACAAATCTTCTTCTGGTGAAATTGTGAGAATCTTTTTTGTCATGACTTCGCGTACTTTTGTTGTTTTTGGATCAAGGCCTTTTGCAAGGAAATGAACCAAATCTTTTTCTGTAATGATCCCTTCAAGGATTTCCTCTTTTATGATAAGAAGGCTTCCCACCCTTTTTTTCACCATAATCTTAGCAGATTCAAGAATTGTTTTTGCTCCAGAAATAACTACAGGGTTTACTGTCATTGCATCTGCGACATGTATTCCTGTTTTCATAGGTTTTCCCATGTTTCTTTTGTTTTTAAATTTTATTATACTCCTTCTTAAAAAGAAAGTCTTTTAAATATTTAAGACTCCTTTTATTATATAAAAGAGGATATGTGATGAAAGAAAAAGTTAGGGGTTCTTATTTTTCTAGAAGTTATGATGAAAAAGCAAGGAATCTGAGAAGCTATGGTGTTCATGTTTTACAAAGAGAAGAAATACAGAAAAGTAAAAGATCTCCTCTTCTTTTGGTTTTGCTTTTTCTTTTTTTAGCAGTTTCTTTCTCTACACTTTTCTTTTTTCCTTCGTTTACAGGTTTTGCTTTTTTAGGAAGTGAAAATATTGTTACTTTTTCTCTTCAAGAAGGATGGAATCTCAGCGATGGATTTGCACGTATTAGTCAGAATTTAAGTGTGTATGATATTTCTCCTTTAGAACCTTATGTTCAAGATACTACTCTTTCTTTTGATTTAGACAATTACAATCTTTCTGAGGGCTATATCTATGTTGACCTTATTCTTAATGAAACTCTTGTAGATAGTGCATATGTATATTATCAAAGGCAATATATCAGCCTCGAAGAAGAGCTTGTAGAAGAGGTTATTGTTGTAGAGAATGTTACGGAAGAAAATGCAAGTATTGCTATGCTAGAAGAGCCTGTTGTAGTACAAGAAGAAAGTGCAAGCATACTCACTGCATATTCAGGATTTTTTGTTGGAAATAGTAGTGGAGCATATCAAGTTGATTATGTGAATGTAGAAAATGAAACTCCTTATTTGAGTAATAATATTATCCTTACTTGTGCAAATGGATCCATAAGCACTGACGTCACTTCTCTTTTGTATCTTTGGTATGTGAATGGAAATACAATGCGACTACAAAATCAAAGTACTCTTGCAACAGGAAATGTTAGTGTTCATGATAAGATTGAATGTGGTATTATTCCTCAAGTTGGAAATAGCCTTGTTGCATATTGGGCTTTTGATGAAGGCATTGGGACTGAGTTCCATGAATTTGTAAATAATTTTTCTGGCTCCAGCAACCAGTCTAATTGGACTACCGGAAGAAACTATTATGCTATTGTTCCAAATGGAACAAATAATTTTACTGTTGGGAATACTGCATCACTCAACTTTACAAAGAACTTTACTCTTGAGATGTGGGTTTTTGCACGAGAAGCAGCAAATATGGAACTCTATCATCTTGATCAATTTAGAATTCATATTGATGGTAACATTTTAGAAATTGATTTTCCTTTAGGGGCAAATGGCACTTCTCAACAACTTGTTGGCAGTGGGCTCTTTCCTTTGAACACATGGAAACACATTGTATTTACTTATGATAACAGCACTCTCTCTTTGTATATTGATGGCAGTTTAGACAACTCTACAAGCGTCTCTGGAAGACTGGGAAATTATTCTGGTCTTCTTTATTTTGGAAAAAATGATATAGGCTCAACAACCCATTTTCGAGGGTTTATTGATGAAGTTGCAGCTTATAATGCAAGTTTATCTGCGGCGGTTATCCACGACCAGTATAAAAGAGGAATTGTACGGCTTTCTCGACAAAATACTTTAGAAGTTGAAACAACACAAGCACAATTTGGAAATGGCACTTGTAATTATGTTAATTGTAGTTTACAGATTGGGAATATTAGTCTTTTGAATAGCTCTAGTACTGCATACTTTGTCAATGGAAATTTTACTTCACAAGTCCTTGCCCTTCCAAATGGACATGATGACCCTCTTCTTCGTTGGTCAAACTATACTCCTGCAGGAACAAATCTTTCTTTACAAGTTCGTACAGGAGTACAAGGAGATAATGGAACAACAAACTGGGCAGAATATTCTGGACCTGATCCAACACATTCTAAAGATTTCAATATGATTATTGGAGTAGATTTTTCTGAGGGAAAGGGGAATATAAGTTTAACAAAAGGAGAATTAGCTTCAGAAGCAAACCTTTCTAATAATGATTTTACTCCTTTTGGGAAACATGGCTATGGTGTACGGATGTATGGAGAAAATGGTGTTGCTATTGCTAGTGCAGTTGCTCTTCGTTTGAATAGTCCAAAAAACTATAGTATAGAACTTTGGGTAAAGCCAACAAATAATAACACAGGCATTGCATTATTTAGTAAATCTCAATACACACTTTATACAAATAGAAGTGGAACTCTTATTTTTAATGTAAGCAATGATGATGGGACTACTAAAACAACAGAAGGAGTATCTTCTCTTCTCTTAGAAAATTGGACACATATTGTCGTTACTCGAGATGCTGATAATACCACAAGACTTTATGTGAATGGGAGCCTTGAAAAAGCTTCAGTTACAAATGGGAGTATAAGCACTGGAACAACAGCTCTTACTATTGGAGATGGGCCTGGTCTTAATATTTTTAATGGAACACTTGATAGTTTTGTCATCTATAACAGAACGCTTTCTGCTGCTGAAATCCTTTCTCATGCAGAGGATAGATTTACTAACTCTACCGGAGGAGAATATACAGGAGAACTTCAACGATTTATGCAGTATACAGTCTTCTTTGCATCTAATAGCAGCTTTCAAAGCCCAACTCTCTTTGATGTTTCCTTCCAATTTTTTAATTATTCTGCATATATCCATAATACTAACACAGGAAATAATTCTCTTTTAGCACAAAACAATAATTCTTTACAAACATCAACGAATGTTACTTTTAATTGGACGCGTGCAATTGATTTTGAAAATGATACTGTTTTTTATGAGTTTCTGCTTGCAAATGATTCTAACTTTAGCAATGTTCTTGTGAGTACACTTGCTATTAATAATCTCACAGAAGTAGATTATAGTGATGATAATCAGACAATTTTTGTAGAACATTTTGAATTGAAGGAAACTTTACGTGATCATGGATTTCTTGGGAACTGGAGTAATACACAGAGTTATGGGAGATGGGGAAATGGCTTTGAAATCAAAAATAGTGGACAATTCCTTCGTACACTCCGACCAGTACTTAATGATGGTATGGGGACTATTGAATTTTGGGTGCGACCTAATTGGAGAGGAAATGATGGTGGAATAAATTATTTTCTTGCACAAGGAGATAATAGACTTGCTCTTAATCGTACAGGATCACTTCTTTATCTGAGTATGGATCGGAATAATTCTGTTGTTTTGAGTTATAATATTACTCTCTGGACTGCACAAGAATGGCATCATATTGGAGTTTCTTGGCAGAGAAACAAAAATTTAAGTTTATTTATTGATGGAACTCTTGTGAATAGGACTACTGGGCCTAATTTAACGGCAGGGGTTAGTGGAATGATGGTTTATTTTGGAACAAATGGGAGTTTTTCAGATGGAAATATTGTTCTTAACGGAACCATTGATGAACTTCGTATTAGCAATGTGGCAAGAGAATCAATTGAATATTTGAACAGCACGAACTACACGCTTACTCTTGCAGACTATGCTGATAATACGTATTATTGGAGAGCCCGTGCTCACCAAGCTATTAATGAAAGTCTTGATAGCGAAAGGAGCACAAGCATTTGGAATTACCGAACAGTGCGGCTCGATACTCGGGTACCAACTTTAACTGCTATTGATGATCCTATTGCTGTCTCTTGGGAGAATACTACTTCATTAAATGTAACGACAAATGAGCCTGCATACTGTGAATACAAAAATAAGAGTGGATCTTATGGCCCAATGACATTTACTTCTGGACTTAGTCATGGACAAGTTATTAATTTGAGCAATGCCGCAGGCAACTATACCTATTATATCAATTGTAATGATACTGCAAATCAATTTGTGAATACAACATTGAGCTTTTATGTTTTTAATAGAAGTGCACTTGTTCTTAGCCAAAATACAACTAGTTATAATTTTACTGCAAATACTGCTGTTATTATTAATTTTACAAATAGCCTTGGTGACAATTTTGCAAGTATTAGTCTTACTACACGAAATAATATCAGTGCTAAAATTTCTGCTGTTGTCCATGCTTCTATTACAAATCCTGAGAATACAAGTACAAACTTAGAGAGTGAAATTGTTAATTTTTGGACAATTATCCCTGATGATCACCTTGTAGGAAATTTAAGTGGAAATGCTACTGTGGGTCTTTCCTATGTGTCTGATGCAGTTAATACCCTTTATTCGACAACTTTCAAGCTCTTCCGTTTTAATTACGCCACTTCTACGTGGGTTGTACAAACAGAAACAAATGAATGGAATAGCTACTATATCCCTTTTAGCACAAATGTCTTTGGGACTTATACTCTTTCCAATACGCCTCCAGCTCCACCTGGAACAACAAGTGCTGCTGCTAGTGATGGAGGAAAAGCAGCTGCTGAAAAAGAACCGTTCATTGATTTCCATGAAGAGGAATATTTGCTTTATGAATTTCCTTTTTTATTCCTTTCCACTGATGTTGAAGAACGTATAGACATGTATGACTCTGCTGTCGCTCTTTTTTCTGGATACTTTGCATCTAACAGTGATTTGAAGGATATTATTCTTTATGTTCAAGGTGCTGATCCAGAAGGAAATTATAATCGTTTTTCTATTTTTTCTTCTACATTTGATACAAGTCAACTTTCTTATTTTACTCTTGAATATACTTTTGAGAAATCCTTGCTCGAAGAGAATGGATATTCACTAGAAGATCTTCTCTTTTTTGATGAGGAAGGGACTTTTTATGATATCTATTTTGTTGATGAGGATGAGGAATATTATTATCTGGAAAGTGATGTGAATCGTTTTGGGACTTTTACACTTAGCACACAGACTCTTTATGAAGAAAGCGTTACTGCTCAAAGCCTAAAAACAGGCAATGCTCCAGAAGAAAGTGAAGATAATGGTACTTTTGCTTCTTTAGGAGAAGTACTTTCTTCTTATCCAACAAGTTCTTCTTTCCTTTTTATCTTTGTCTATGTGGTACTCTTTTCTTTATTGCTTTACTACTTTGCAAAAACAGGCGTCTCTTTTTATCAGCGAATACGAAACAAAAAAATTGTTCCTGAAGAAGTTGTTGAGGAGAAAAATCAGAGTATTCTAAAACGGTATGTGTACCTTTATCAGGATAGGGAACATCTTCGAGAAGCTTTACTGAACCAAGGGTGGAAAGAAGATGCTATTCAAAAAATGACTCTTGCAATAAAAAAACTGCCTCAAGGGCAATTTGAGTCATATATTTACAAAAGAATTTGCCTGGGGCATCATGAGGGGGATATTTTCAATGATCTTATTCAAGGAGGCTGGGATAAGATGAAGATACAAAAAGAAATAGAAAGGTTTAGAACTCTTTAATTTTCTGGTTTCATTGTTGGGAAGAAAATAACTTCGCGAATAGAACTTGCATTGGCTAAAAGAATAACCATTCTATCAATACCAATACCTACACCGCCAGTAGGAGGCATTCCATATTCCATTGCACGGATAAAGTCTGTATCCATTTGATGTGCTTCTTCATCGCCACCACGACCTCTTTCCACCTGTTCTTCTAAAAATTTCTTTTGCAGAATAGGATCCGTTAACTCTGAATACCCGTTACCAATTTCCCAGCCATTAATATAGGGCTCAAAACGTTCTATTAACTCTGGATCTCCCCTTTTTAGTTTACATAGGGGAGTTGTTTCTCGAGGATGGTCTGTAATAAATATTGGCTGTATGAGCTTTTCTTCACAGAGCTGTTCAAAAAGTGCAGCTATTGCAAGGCCTCTTGTAAGATTATGTGCATCAATTCTTTGTTGTTCGATACATTTGAAAATTTCTTTATCGGAAAGTTTCTCTACATCTATTTTTGCCATGGTTTTTAATGCATCAGCCATCGTAAGCCTTTTCCAGGGTTTTTTTAGACTTATTTTTGTTCCTTGGTAGACAATTTCTGTTGTGCCTAATACTTTCTCTGCAACATATTCATAGAGATCTTCTGTTAGCTCCATCATATCATTGTAGTCAACACCACTCCAATAACATTCCATCATCGTAAACTCTGGATTATGCGTTTTATCTACACCTTCATTTCTAAAATTCTTACAGATAGTATACACTTTTTCATAACCGCCTACAATCAGTCTTTTGAGATATAATTCTGGTGAAATAGATAGAAATAAATCTAAATTCCATGCATTAATGTGCGTTTTGAAAGGACGGGCATTTGCTCCACCATAGACTGGCTGCAATACAGGAATGTCTACTTCTACAAAGCCTTTTTTATCAAGATACTCTCTTATTGCACTTACAATTTTACTTCGCAAAAGAAAAGTTTTTTTTACTTCTGGATTTGCGATAAGGTCTACATATCTTTGTCTGTAACGAATCTCTGTATCCTGTAATCCATGAAATTTATCTGGTAATGGCAAAATGGATTTACTGAGAAGAACAAATTCTTCTGCCCATACTGTAATTTCCCCTTTTTTTGTTTTGAATACATGGCCTTTTATACCAAGAATGTCCCCAAGATCAACTAATTTAAAGACATCATAATTTTTTAATTCTTCTTCTCTTATGTATACTTGTATTTGCCCCTCTTGATCTTGTATGTGTGCAAAAGAAGCTTTTCCCATTTCCCTTAGGGTCATTATTCTCCCCATGATTGAAACTTTCTCTTCTCCTTTTTCTCCTTCTTTGAGATTTTGATATTTCTCAAGAAGAACTGAGCTAAAGACATAGTCTTTGTAGGAATAGGGATAGGGATCTATGCCCATTTCTCGCAATTTTTTTACTTTTTCTATCCGTTCTTGTGCGAGTCTATTGTGTTCCATAGGAAAAAAAGAGTTCCATGCATATTTAAATTTTTCTAGAGTGTGTGTTTTTGGTGTAGTATATCAATAGGCTGTCTTCCTACAAAACCTTCATTAATTTCATGCCAGTATTTTATTTCTTTCTCTCCTATTCTCCAACAGAGGTGAATAGAACGCCCTTCATATTTTGCATAGAAATCAACAATACCAAGGCGGATATCTTTTATTATTACTCCCATGGTTAATAATTCTGTAAGATATTTATGATAGAGATATACCCTTTTATAATATTTCATATTTAATCTTGTAATAATAAGATCCACATCAGGATTGTCTGCTTCATTTTCTATATTTATGCTACTGAGAAATTCTAAGGCTTTATGGATTTTTCTTAGGCGTTGTATTTTTTCCTCTACTCTTGGCAAGAGGGTTTCTGCCTCTTCTAGAGTATAGTAGAGGGGGTATTCCATATATTGGTATAGGATTTTTTGCCTTATAAAACTTTGGAAAATTACATCCCTGAAACTTTTAATGCTGCAGTTAAAATAGCAGATTTCATTTTTCCTTTGAAACCAAGACCTTTATATGTTATGTCTTTGTCTTTCAATGTTGTTTTTATATTCGGCTCTTCACCTGTATTTATTTTTTCAAAGACTTTATCAGAAACATAAACCTCAAATGTAGGATTGGCTATTTCTTCATTTTGTATTTCTACCACTTTTGTATCTTCTAATACAATACCCATTACATAATCATTCTCAAAATATATATTTACCTGTACATTTCCTACGACAGTTTTTAATATGCCTGGAAGAGACGTTGTAAATGCTTCAATTTCTTTTGTAATGAGATCAGGATTATTTGCGAGTACTTCTTTTTGTGCATCGATTCTTTCTTCTCCTGAAAACTCTTCTGTTCCTTCTAAGAGTAAGGTTTCAAGATTTTCTTCTGCGGCTACAAAAAAAGACATGCATAAAATTGCAATGAATGTTATAATGAATATTTTGTTCATTTTTCTTCTGAAAACTTTTTCCTATATAAACTTTCCGTATGCTTTTCTGAAAAGATAGTTTTTTAAAGAATATTAGCCTTCTTTTGTGTATGAGTGAAAACAAAATATTTATCATTAAATTTATTGTTAAAGATGGAAAGATGGCAACGAAGATGAGTTCTAAAAATATGGCTCCACAAGAAACTGTAGGTCTTTTGGAAATTGCAAAGCAGCAAATTCTCGATGGGCTTAAAGAAAATAAAAAAGAGATCTTCCGAGGATCTAAAGATGTCTAATTGCGTTTTTTGTAGTATCATACAAAAAGAAATTCCTACACAGATAGTTTATGAGGATAGTTTTAGTCTTGCTTTTTTAGATATTCATCCTGCAAGCAAAGGGCATACACTTGTTATTCCAAAAAATCATTATGAATTTCTTTCTCAAATACCAGAGCATGAATATATTGCTTTTATGAAAACATTGCAAAAAATTGCCAAAGGTATGATGCATTATACAGAAGGCATTAATATTCTTCAAAACAATGGAAAGGATGCAGGACAGCTTGTGCCGCACGTGCATTTTCATATTATCCCCCGAAGACCAGGTGATGGAATCAAAATTGAGACTTGGAGAACACAGCATGATCCAGATTTAGACAAAGTTCAAAAAACCATCCAAAGCCTTTTAAAGGACTAATTTTTCTCAAAGAACATTTGGCACAGTAGTTTAACCTGGTAGAACACGAGTCTCATGAGCTCGGGGTTGGGGGTTCAAATCCCCCCTGTGCCATGAAAATATTTAAAAAGACTAAGTTTTTTTTATTTTGTTTATGAAAGAAATTTCTCTTGATGAAGGGCTCCTTGTTTTACAAAAAGATATTGGTCACATGCGTGATACAACTCCTCTTATTACTGTAGCTATTGCAGGGGGTTCTGCTTCTGGAAAAAGCCATCTCGCTCGCCTTCTTTGTGAGATGTATAATGGGCATGCAAGCCATCTTCCCTTAGATGATTATTATCTTAATGAGAGTGAGCGACCAGAACATTTAGGAGATAACTATGATCATCCTGCATGCTTTGATTTTCCTCTTCTTGCAGAACATCTTCATCTCCTTAAAGCAGGAAAAAGCATTGAAAAACCTATTTATCATTATACAGGAAAAAGAGAAGGCTATGAACTCTTTTTTCCACAGCCCCTTATTGTCTTAGAAGGCTTATACTCCTTGCATGAATCTTTGCTTTCTCGTTTAGATCTTAAAATCTTTATTGAGGCCCCTGAGAAAGTACGCTTGGAAAGGCGCCTTCTTAGGGATATACATGAGAGGGGGAAAAGTTTTGAAGGAACGAAAAGGAGATGGATTAGAACAGTAGAGCCCATGTATCAAAGATATGTTTTGCCTCAAAAAAAGTATGCACAGTTTATTCTTCTTAACTCCCATTAAAACCCTAAACTTTATAACATACAGAAAAATTTCTTTTTTTTATGAGCATCACACATTTTCTTCAAGAAAAAATTCCTGTTTCTCTTCAAAAGAGATGGAGAAATCACCGAGATGCAATTGTTTTAGAAGATCTTGAAAGATCTTTTGTTTCTGCGCGGGATATTTGTTCTAGTGATACCTATCTTCCTGCAGATTTTTTATTTATTCTGGCTTCTTATGCTTTTGCAAGAAGAGAAAAAGATAAGGCTATAGAACTTTGTGAGAGCATTCAAACATCCTATCCTGGGTATGATCCTTCCAAGCGATTTTCCTCTCTTCCTTCTCCTCAAGATGATCTTGTCACTCTCATGAAAGAAGCTCATCTTGCTCAAGATGCAGAAGGCTTTCTGAAAAGATTTCTTACAACCTATTCAGGCTATACTTTCTCAGATTTTTCCCCTTATTTTCCCTTGGAAAAAGACTTGAATAGAACTATATTCCTTCGACTTCTTTTATCTCCCTAAAAACTATTTTTGCCTCATGCTTTCTCTTAAAATTGCAAGATGCTTCAGTTTCATTTTTTCTAAATCTTTTTTATTATGAAGATATTTCCCCAGCAATCCAGAAATAATCTCTCCAGACTTTACATAAGGTACAAGAACGTAGTCTGCCCCTGCATCATACAGGGTTATTGCTTCCTCTACAGTCTTTGCTGTAAGGATAATTAAAGCCTCTGAGCGCAGGTTTTTCACGTAATCCATTAAAAAAAGATTATCTTGCTCTCTTTTTACTGTAGAAATAACTACTTTTGCAGATTTAAAATTTATTCGTTTCAAAATTTCTATATTAGTTATGTCCCCATACATACAAGGAATTCTATTTTGTTTTAATTTTTCAATAATCTCTGGATTAAAATCTACTACCATTATTTTTAATTTATTGTGATGATAGGTTTTGAGAAATGTACCACCAACACGATTTGCACCAAAAAGAATCATATCTGGATGGTCTCTATATTCATAGCCTAATTGTTTTTTTCTTTTAGAGAGTTTTTCGAAAAATGAGAGGAAATAGTTTATTTTTGTATAAAAACTTAGTTCATATTTCATAATATATGCAGTGAGTGCAATACTTATCACTCCTAAAAGGATTGTAATCGAAAATAATTCTGGAGAAATATTATCCACTGATAATGCAAGGATTAAGCCAAACTCGGATATTTGTGCAAGTGCTACTGAAGAAACAAAGGCATTTCTTTTATCATAACCTAGGAAACTTAGAATTATCATAACTATTATTGGTTTCAAAAGGATAATGACAAGAAGGAAAATGAAAAGAGGAAAGAATATTGTGCTTATATTGACAAAAACAAGCTGCAAGCCAAGAGATACAAAAAATATTGTTGCAAAGAAGTCTTTTAATGAGCTTATACGAGCAATAATATTAAGATTATACGGGAGATTTGCAAGTGTAATTCCTCCAAGAAATGCCCCTATTGCAATGGAAAAATCTAGGAGATATGCGCCAAGAGAAAAAAGAAAACATACCGCTACGGATAAAAGAAAAAGTAGTTCACTTGATTTTGCTGCAAACTTAAATAAAGAATGTACGATAAAACGATTTAAGACATAGACTGCAAGAAGTAATGCTATAAATTTTTCTAACGTTGTCAATAATGTCATTACTGTTAAGGAATCTGCACTGAGTAATACTGTTAAAGCAATAATAACTATAATGTCCTGAATGAAGAGCACTCCTAAAATAATCCTTCCATGCAACGTATTCAGCTCATCTTCATCTGAGAGAAGTTTAATGACAATCATGGTGCTGGAAAATGCAAGAATAAGACCTGCATAGACTGCATTTATTTGGTCAAAGCCTAGGAGAAGAGCAATTGCATATCCTGCAGCAAAGGTTAAAATAACCTGAAGAACACCTGTGATGACTGTTACTGAACCTAATTTTTTTAACTTCTGCAAATCCATTTCTAGACCCACAATAAAGAGAAGAAAAACTATACCTATCTCTGAAATACTTTGAATAAGCTCTACATCTTGAATGAGTTTTAAACCTATGGGGCCTAGGACTAATCCAGCAATAATATATGCAGGAATCAATGGTTGTTTGAATATTCTTGCGATATATGCAAAAAATGCTGCCGCAATAAGGATAATGCCTATAGAGAAAAGTAAACTTTGATCTACACTTTGTAAAAATTCTAGCATTTCTTCTTTCATTAGGAAGAAGAATTTATAAATCTTTTTAGATTATTTTTCCCAAAATGAGTTCTGTGATAAGAAAGAGAATGTAAAAAAGAATGAGAACAACCCCTTCTTTTTTTGAAAGCACACGATCTGTCTTCATAAAAAATATAACTAGGGCTGCTGCTATAATCATTGCTACCCCAGTGGTATATATTACTCTTGGATCAAATATAAAAGGGTGTATCAGAATTACGACACCGAGAGCAAGGGTTGCATCATTGATAACTTTTCACTAAAACACTTAAGGAAATAACAAAAAGAAGGATTGTTATTATAAGCATTATTTTTTAGATGCTAAGAAACTTTATAAGTTTTCGTAAAGTTTTTGAAGAAAAGAATATTTTTATCTTTTATGACTTTGTTTACACGATGCATTCTTTCCTCAAGAGATCTACGAGATGGCTTACGTATTTCTGTGATGAGCAGGCATACTTTAGAAGATGGTATTACTCCAGATCCAAGGATACACCATACTCTTTATGATGAATGGAATAGAGTTCTTTCTGCTCCAGCAAAATTTGTTGGTGCATACTATCGAAAAGAAATTGATTGGAAACTATTTGAAAAGAGCTATTTAGAATATCTTAAAGAACCAGTTATTGCATATCATGTAGAAAATATTGCACGAATCGCTTTTAGTCTGCCCATTACTTTGCTTTGCATTGAAGAAAAAGCGGATAGATGCCATAGAAGACTGCTTGCAGAAGAATGCCAATGGCATATGCCAGGACTGGAAGTCATACATAGATAAAAAAAATTATCTTTTGAGATATATCTCAATCGTAGAGACACGTACCTGCCTTCCTTCTTTATTTGTAAACTGCTGACTGTCAATCAGGATTTTCTCTGTCTTTACTTGATTTTCTAAAAAGCGTTTCATTGCCACTTCTGCAATATCCACTGCTTTTGCAATGAATTTTCCTCGTGCTTTTATCACTACTTCAGGAGCCCCTAAAGTGGTAAACTGCATGACAACGCCTGTTACATAATTCATAAATGGCTTTTCACCAATAAAGACAACATTATCATTGGTTCTTTCTTTTTTCTCTGGATCCATTGCGTCCTCCTGCAACTTGTTATTGCTACATTCTACTAGGCTAAAACTCTTATAGAGTCTTCTTTTTTATTCTTCTTTATTCATTAACCTAGTAATATAACCTGTGAGGACATTTTTTAGTTTCTTAGAAGGTACTTCTACAAATTTTGGGACAATCACTTTATTCTCTTCAAATGTTTTTTTGAAGCTAGCTCTATATTGATTTACGAGTTTATTTCCCACACGCTTAATCATGGTTGTTTTAATTCTTCCCATAGTCTTTATTATTTAACTAGGGTATATAAAGGTTTTGGATAGCTCTTGATATTGTAGAGCCCCATTATTTTTAAGGTTTCTTTAATTAGATTTACTAGACCCAATAAGTAGAAACTCATTAAAGCATAAACCCTTCTTCAGATAGTCCATGAATATAACGAAGAATTGCATAGAGATAACCCATAAGTTCTACCTCTTCTTTATTCTTGGCGCTTTCTATGTCTAGCTTTATCTCGATCTCATGGTATTTCTTTTTGAATTTCCCAATGTTATTTGACCATGTTTCTGATTTACTTTCTCTTATAGCCTGTAACATTTCCCCAAATGAAACAAGTATGCTTATGAAAAAGTCTTTGTTCACAATCCTATTAAACTTTATTTTTTTGGCTATGTCTTCATAAATATCTGTTATTCCTTCCAAACTCCTTGTAAGGAAATAATAACTTGCTGCCACCTGAATTTGATTTGTTTCTTGGAGATTGATTAATCTTCTACAAAAGAGATCTAATTTATTTGCAAGATCCTCTATTTGAATCATGAGTTTGTAACTTTCTTTGTTGTCTTTTCTCATTCCTTCAATAAGATATTCATTTACTGTAAATACTAAGTTAAATAATCTAAAAAATATTTTTTCAAAATCCTCTCCTTTCTGTTTTGTAATGTTTTCTACTATACAATATCCTTTTCCTTGCTCTACTATTTCAAACCCTATTACTGTATACATATTTTCTTCAATCTTCTGAAAGACTTTTGGATCATTTGAAGTAAATTTAATTACATCATAGCCTTGTATATAAGGCACTTGTATAAATCTTCTTGAAAAATTGGTACTTGAAGGAATATCTATTGTTATCTCTTTCTTTTCTTCATTCTTTTTTTCTGAGGAGAGAATAAGCTCATTATTTTTTTCTGTAATTTCTAGCTCTTCTCCCTTTTGAAGATTATTCTTCTTTACCCAAGAAGAAGGGAGACTTATTGTTAATGTTCCTGTTCCTACCAAGTTTATTTTTCTTTTCATAAGGTAATTATAAATCTCCTTGTATATATATTTTTATCTTTCTTTCCGTTTTGGATTATTCTAGACCCTCTCTGAGCTCTTTCAAACCTTCGGTTAAGGGATTAAAATAATCTTTTTCTAGTGGCAAATCCTTTATCCAGTCAGTTAAAAATCTTCCTGCTTCTTCAGCTGTTTTGAGTATTTCTTGTCTTTTTTCTTTATATTTAGGCTTTTTCCTCTCGGTCCACGCCCCTGATAAAGTAATTGCCCTGTAAATCGTTGCTATCTCTAATTCTATAAAGAATTTATTAAGATCTGTTATGAGACCTTTATTACCAAATATTTCATATTGCCTAAAACCATCTTCTATTTCACTCATTTTATCCATTATGTTATCTACATTTGTTTGTGTTGGGCTAAGTCGTACAATCTTTGCTATTTTATGGACCATTTTTTGGTCTTCATTCTCCATGAGAGAATAATTATTATAGAAATAAGCATACTTATACAAGATAGCAATTTTCACTGGCAAGCTAGAAAGTATTGACTTCCCAAGAAAATTAAGTAAATTCACAAGATCAACTTGCTGTGGGATCATATTCCTTACCTCACAATCTATTCTCTGTACAGTTTCTGGATTTCCACCAAAATCATTTACAAACCAGTTTTCTGGGTGGGCATCTGCATTGATAACCCAATTGCAAGAGTTTTCCAAAAGATACAAAATCGGCTCAAGATGATCAGAAATCTTTTTTACTGCAATACTGCTATCTTTTTCTGTATCTAATAAAAGTGTATTCAATCTCTTCTTTACTTTTTCTTCTAGGTTTTGCCTTTTAGAGATCTGGATTATATTTGGAAATTCCTTTATGATTTCTTTTTGAATAGTTCTATCTCTATATGGAGTTTCTTGAATACCTTGAATCTCTTTTACTAATTTATTTCCCATAACATGAATGAAAGCTGTGTATCTAACTATGCTATTTAAGTTTTGAATGTTGTCTTGTGTTCTTTTTTTGGACTCTTCATCCATTTCTTCTATTTTTTGTTCTAGGTATTTTTTGCTTCTCCTCACTTTTTCTGCAAAATTTATGCCTGTTGAGCAAACTTGAACGTGAACTGATTTACCATCCTCAAGAGGAAATATTCCAGAACTCCCTGGGACACTAAAATTTGTTTCATTCAATTGTGTTATAGTACTTTGTAAGTATCGCCCAATTGCGAATTCTATTTCAGCAGAAATGGGATCATCAAACACTTTAAAGATAAACCTTCCCCTTCCACGTACTCTTCTATCTTCAATATTCTCTATTGTATAAATGGGTTTGTTTGAATCTGATAGAAGAGTTGCTTTTTTATCAATAATAACCATTTTTACTAGCCTTTGTATGTAATTGCGCCAGTTTGTTTCAAGAGATAATGCTTCTTTATATAAACTATGGGCTAAAGCTAGGGGATCTTGATTATATTGAGAGCTGTACTCATCTGCATGTCTAGCAAGCTGAAGGTATATTTCTGGATCTGTAATAAGCTGTTTAAACTTAAAATTTTGAAAAGGAAAGTCTTCTACCATTTTTATTACTATCTAGAAGTGGTTTAATAAGTTTTCTTCATAGTTAATTATAATTATATTTGGAGTAATAATAAATATAATTAGTAAAAGTATATATAAATTACCTACTCTCATAGTTATTGGAGATATGAGAACGAGAAATGAAAAACAACTACTCTTTTGTAAAACACGGAAAGACTAAATTTAATGAAGAAGGAATATTTATGGGAACTCTGGATATTCCATTAAGCCAAAATGGTGTTCAACAAGCACTTGCATTAGGGACTACTTTTGACCCTCATTCTTTTGATGTGGTATACTCTTCACCTCTTCTAAGAGCATATCATACAGGAATCATAAGTTTAGGAATGGCTAAACCTATTTTGAGTGAATATGAAGATAGCTCCAAAGAAAGTTATGTTCTCATTTATCCAGATAGATATGTTTCACCTAAGGGAAAACTATTCATTGTTGATCCTATGTTAGCAGAAAGAAACTTTGGGAATTTACAAGGCCATCCAAGAAAAGATTATACAGAAAAATTCCTAGAATATAAAGGAAGAGATGTTTTAAAATCATTTAATGATAGACCTACAGAAGGAGAGAACTTTGCTGATTTAGAACTGAAACTTCGCCATTTTTTTAATGAAGTGGAATCTCAATATGAAAATAAAAATATTTTGGTCTTTTCTCATAATGGGCCTATACGAATTGCGAGAAAATATTTTGAAGGGCTTAGTGAAGAAGAAACTCTAAAAATAAGCAACCCTCATTGTGAGCTTATTCAATTTGAGGATAGGAGAAAAAAATGGCAAATCTAAAAAATCTCTCCCTCATTTGTAAGCAATGTGGCACCAGCTATCCATACAGATTTCAGTTACACTGCACCAAGGAGAATTGTAAGGGATTTATTTTTCCAGAATTTTCAACGAATAATATTCATTTCCAAAACAAAGAAAATCCTTTGGAGAGATTTTTTGATATTCTTCCTATTCCTTCTCTTGAAGATGCAAAATATTTTGGTGTACAGAATACACGACTTTTGCATGCAAAAGAATTAGGAAGAAAAATAGGACTTGATTCTCTGTATATTAAATGTGAAGGAGATTATCCTACAGGTACGACAAAAGATAGGATCAATGGAGCTAATAGGGCTTTTCTTGCATCTCAAGGAATAGAGTCTATTGCTTGTTCTTCAACTGGAAGTAATAGTAGTTCATTAGCTGAATCTATACGACAAAAACCAGGTTTAAAAGCAACATTTATTTTAGGACCAGAATTTCTGACTAGGCATCATCAAAGTAATGATATTGCTGATGTGAAGCTTTTCCTTGTTGATGGAAACTATGAATTTTCTGCTAAAGTCGCTAAGAACTACGCAAAATCTTTGGGTTTAAAAACAGATGGCAGAGCAAGGAATTTTGCAAAAAGGGCAGCTGCTGGTACCGCTGTTCTTGAGGCAATAGACCAAGTTGGGCATACCTTTGATTGGTTCTTCCAAGCAGTAAGTAGTGGTATGGGGCTTATTAGTAGTTATGAGATGTTTCAGAGTTATAAGGATTTAGGGAGGATTGCAACTATTCCAAGAATTGTTGCTTGTGAAGAAAATTCAAATGCTGGTATGTACTCTGCTTGGAATGAAGGTTCTCCTATTATTAGGGAAAAGGATAAAATAAAAAATCCTAATGGATTAGTTAAAGCTATACTTAGAGGAGATAAAACAGAAACTTATCCAGAAGTATATGCTGCTTGTAGTGCCTCTGGTGGAAACATTTCTATAGCAAGTTCTATCCAGATCCTTCTCGCGCAAAAATTAGCCCAAGACTATGAAGGTATTAGCATGGGAGAACCTTCAGCATTGGCACTTGCGAGCATTATCCACATGACAGATTCTGGAAAGATTAAACAGATGGAAAAGGTTCTCTTACTCTCTACAGGAAAATATATCCCTGAGGAAGCCCCTTCTTACTCTTTTTCAGTTTTTCCATCTCAGGATTTTACTCCTTGGGGATACCCAAATTTCCCCTAACATCTTTGATGTAAATAGAGGATATTATCTGAAAAGAGAGTTCAATATGAATATAAAAATTGTAGAAAATGAGTGTAGAGATAAGGAAATTACTATATTAGATACAAGACTGCCTTATTTTTATGCAAAAGTCAGCGAATTGTTTTCTTTAGAGCCAGAAGAAGTGGAAGTTGTTCTTGTTGGAGATAAGAAAGAGTTCTATACCTTACGCGGTGAAGAAACAGATGAGGGAGCTTTTTGCATGAAAAATACTATTTATATTTATGAGCCTAATCAATTTGGCATTGCAACTTCTATTGCGCGGGAACATTTCTATGAAGTGCTTTACCAAGAGTTAATTTATCTTTTCTATAAAACGAATAAATTTGATGTAGAGGAAAATTCTTTGAATTAGGATATCTAAGAAAGAGATTTTCTTTCTTAAAATATTTTTTATTTTTTTATAACCCAAATCTCTCTCAGGATTTTTGAAGTTGGAGAACTATACAAAAAAGGGCCTTCAAAAGGTATACCTTTTTTATCAAGAAGAGGAGCAAGATTGATAGGAACTTCTTTTTTTGCAGTTGTACGAAAACGAGGTGTAATAAAAACAATTCTCTTTTTTGTTATTTTTATAAGATTATATAATACTTCTTGATACAATGGAAGCAATTCTTGTACAATTCTTTTTGCTTCTGCTTCTGAAGGATATTTTTTTAGAAATGGACCTAAGTAAGGCTCGGTTGCTACACAATCAATTGTGGAGAGATATTTCCCTAGCTGCCGTGCATCTGCATGTACTAAACGATATGAGCTGGAGCAATTATACTCCTTTCGTATCCAATCCAAGTTTTTTTTACTTGCCTCAATACAAAATTTATCTTTGTCTATTCCTATTACATCTATGCCCATAATCATCGCTTCTTGCAAGACTGTCCCAATACCAGAAAATGGATCTAGGAGTGTATCTCTTTCTTTTGCTGCAGAGAGATTAATGAGTATTTTTGCCAAGCGGATAGAAACTGTATGTAATGGCCTTTGTGCAGGTCTTTTTGTGTCACGAAATTTATATTCTTTAGGGTTGAATACTGCAAGTACTTTTGCAAGGTATTTCTTATATTGAATAATCTCAACAATATTTTGTGCTTCTGAAGGATCAAGATACTCTTGTTCTTCACGATGTGATTTTTTTATTGTTGCTTTTATTTTTTCTTTTTTGAAATATGCTTTTATTTCAGATCTTAGATCATCTTTTTCTTCCTCTTCCTCTGTTTGCTCCTCAATTCCTTTTTCTCCATATTTTGAGATGGCATAACGAACTTTATTCTTTGTGCCCATATAGAGATTATCAAAGGAATCAATGACTTGTGCAATCTTTTGTGTGCCACCAAGATCTTTGATACATTTTTCTGGAGAAATAGTTTTTATTTCAAGAACACAAGCAATATCTGAGCACTCTTCTACTCCATAAGAGATTTTTCTTGCTTCTAGATAAGAAAAAAGTTCTTTTTGCGAAAGTTCTGGATCTCTTCCTAAGATAAAAATATATTTTGGCATGGTTTTCAAGAAGAATCTTTATTTATAAGGCTAATGGCCATTGCTTACTTTTCTTCCCATAGCAAATCCTGTATTTTCTGGCATTTCTAAGCCACGATTATATGCCCCTCTATATTGTAAGGAATCCTGTGCTGCACGAGTGCTATTTACCAATACTTCATAGGGGTCGAGACCAGATAAAAGGTCATCAACTGCTACTGCATAAAAGGCATCACCTGCTCCGATGTCGTCTACCATTTTTAGGGGGATTTTGGGATCAAGACGCATACAAACACTTTTATTATTCCTTCCAAGAATTTCTGCACCTTCCTCCCCTTTTGTATGAATAATAAATTCAAGATTAGGATTATCCAAATTAAAAAGATCCGGTAATTGTTTTAAACTAAGCCCTTCTTGTATTTGCAAAGCTTCTTTTTTATTTACTGAGAGAATATGCGTTCTTTCTATAATATCCCTAAAATGGGTTTCTTCAAATGAAAGGTAATCAAAAACAGGACCAGGATTATAGGCAATGTTTTTCTTAAAATATTGCAATGTTTTTACTGCAACTTCAGGATGTGTTACAGAGAATACCAAGACATCTTGTGCATTAAAGAATTCTGGAAGAAAATCACTTTTGGGAATATATGCTCTTTCGGAAACATTTCCTCTCCAAATTGGAGGAAGCTGATGTTCTGGATTATAATAGACATATAAACATTTTGGCATGGATCCTTCTCTTTTATGTATTCCTCGTATATCGACACTTAAGTCTTTTAAGATCTCAAGATATCTTTTTGATTCAGGATTATTTCCTACAACACTAATTGCTGCAACTTCCTGTCCTTTCGCACGCAAATATTGTGCAATGTTTAATACAGGCCCTCCAGGAATTTTATTTATCCTTACTCCCCTATTGTTTCTCAATATTGCCCGTGCTTTTCTATCTTCAAGATTAGGATCCAGCCCAAAGTCTAGTTCTTCCTTTGCGACAATAGAACAGAGCCGTGAATACTGTCTTTTGGTTGGTAAGAGAATTAGATCTATTGCAGAATCAGCAACAATAAGATATTTTTTTCTATTTTCTTCGGTACCCATACTTCCTACCATTCCTTTCCCATTAAGGCAACCCTATAAAAAGTGAACGGTTTTGTTATATTCAACTTTTAGTTGAAGATTTTTATTTCTTCCAAGATGCTCTTTGCAAATTGAGAGTCCTTCACTACCAAGACTCTAAATTTTCCTTTTTTTTGGATAATATCTGTTAATCCTTTCAAGTCTAAATTTCTTAATTCTTTATATTTTATAAAAAAATCATTAATATCTTTGTTGATGCTATCGTCTCCGTAAAAACTAAATATAAGGTCACCCATGACATTTAAATGCCAATGTAAATGAGGATTATTCACATAAAGAACTTTTATACCTATTCCTTTTTCAAAATTAATACAAAACTTATCAATATTTGAATTTGCACCACAAAGACAATAAATTTCTGATTTTAGTTTTGCAACTACTTCCTTTTCGCGTAGAGGATACATTAGTGGCCACCAGTTATGAGAATAATGCATAAGGATTTTTTTATCTTTTTCAAAGAATTCATTAAAATAATCAATAAGCTCTAGGAAATAATTATCTAACTGAGCATAGGATTCAAAATCAAAGGATAAAGAATCACCATCATTTTTTAATTCTAGGAGTTTATTAATAGAATGTTTTTTTTGGGAAGTATAATTTGAAACAATGAGATCTGAAAATAAACCTACTTGTTTAATCCATTCTACATTTAATAAATATTTTTTATTATCATTAATAATAATTTCATCACTTATTAAATGATTAAGCTCTTTATGCACAGATTGATAGGAAACAGATACATTAAAATTAGATTTAATTTTTAGTTTTAAATCTTTTACGGTTAAAGGGAATTCTGAGGCTAAAAGAACTATGATTTTCTCCTTTACAGTTTTTGGGGTCAATTTTGGGAGTAATGCTCGGATAATCATAGTTAGAATATATATTTAGGCCTATTTAAATGTTTTTATTTTTAAACTGATTGGTTTAAAACAGCCTTACCTTGACCTTTAATAAGAAGTATAGCTCCAGGTAAGTTATGAACATGAAACGCAAGAAAAGTGTTCGTAGCGCTCTTTACCTTTCTAGTAATCAAATTGCACATGAGTATTTAAGTACAAAAGACTGCTCTTATGCTCCATTACAAGAGAATTTTCTTGAAGAGGCTAGTTAATGGAAATGCATATAAAAATTGTGGAAAATGGCTGTAGAGATAAGGAAATTACTATATTAGATACAAGACTGCCTTATTTTTATGCAAAAGTCAGCGAATTGTTTTCTTTAGAGCCAGAAGAAGTGGAAGTTGTTCTTGTTGGAGATAAGAAAGAGTTCTATAGCTTACGTGGTGAAGAAACAGATGAGGGAGCTTTTTGCATGGAAAATACTATTTATATTTATGAACCCAATCAATTTGGGATTGCAACTTCTATTGCTCGAGAACATTTCTATGAAGTGCTTTACCAAGAGTTAATTTATCTTTTCTATAAAACGAATAAAACTGTAGAATGCTCTTAGATTCTAAAGAGCTTTCTACTGTTTATAATTTCTAAAATGTTTTTCCAATTGTGAGCTCTTTCAATGAGATGGCTTGTACTCTCTGTCTGATTCCAAGGAGCATCATAAAGAATTACTCTTGTTCCAAGGCTACTACACTCTTTTGCAGTGTCTAAAGAATCTTCTATCAGCAAAGGAATGCCCAGAGCGTAACAAAGATGAGATTTCCTATTATTTCTTATACTACCAATAAAATATGCCTCAGAAAATCTTTCTGGAAAATATCTATTTATCCAAAAAAGAGAATTTTCCCTTTCTTCTTTTGGAAGACCGCTTATCACAATGAGATCATTTTTTTCTGCAATTTTTGGAATTATTTCAATGGCACCATCCTTGGGTGGAATTCCTAGATACTCAGGACTACTATAGAACTGTTTTAGCCTTTCTGTTTCCTCTTCTTTAGAAATTTGAAGAATTTCTGAGAGATTAAAAGAAGAAAATTGAGAGAGAGTATATGAAGTTTCATACGCTCTATTATGATATAGAATAAAATGAGACATAAAATCTCTTAGAACATCATCCATATCTACGCCAATGTACATATGTTTAGGAATTTTCCTTATCTTTATTAAAATTATGTGTCTAGATGCCTGCTCTAGAGACTCTTTTCTTTTCCTTTAAAAAGCCATTTCCTCTCCTTTTCTTTGAGGTGATGCTTTATCCGCTAGGTGAAAAGAGAAAAAACAGCCCATCTTTTTATTTTATTTTTATAAAATTCATCCCTTTGAGATTTTTGATCATATATTCTCTTGCTTTTTTGGTAATGTCTCCAGAAGATAAATACAATGTAGGCAGTTTTAGATTCTGCCCCTCTGTAAATGCTAATAATAAATCCCCTTCACTTAAGCTTTTTTTATACCTCGCTTTTACAAAATAGGTTAAATCACCTGCATTTGAAGGGATTTGTACAGTAAAATTTAACTCTTTGTTCTTTGCAATTGCAACCTTATCAAGGATTTTAATTTCTTTTTTCTTCAAATATTGAATAATTATGCTCTCAAAATCACTATCACTCTTTTCTATTTTTCCTTTGTCAAGCAATACTTCCTGCAAAAATTTCTTCTTTTTTCTTTTTGGCTCTTGTTTTTCTACAGCTTTTAGGATAGGCTCTCTTTCTCTTTCTTCTTTTTCTTCTGTTTTTCCAAGAGTTTTTGCAACTTGTATAAGAACTGCTTCTTCTTTTTTTGGAGCATAAATGCGTTCAAGGGATTTTTCAATACTTTCTTTTGCTTCTTGATCTGGAAGAAGGTACCATTTCCAAAATATTTCTTCTACATCGCTTATTACTAGTTTTACAGGAATTGCAAAATCTTCCAACTCTCGCAGAGCAACGCGCTCAAAAGGAAGACAATCGCGATCACGAAGCACTTTCTTTTCTATAAGAATATCTAATGCCTCTCTTTGTTTTTGCCCAAGATTCCCCCGTAATAGTTCTACAATTCTTGCTTCTTGATCTTTACAATAGTATAAAGGTGAACCCCCTATTTTTGCCCGCGTTAACTTTATACGCTTGTTTGATATGAGTTCAGAAAGCAAAGCAGAAATAAAAATATTCGTAGAACGAAACTCTTTTGCAATCACCGCAGGTAAAACAGGACCATGCCTATTTACATATTCATACACCTGCTCTTTTAGTTCTAGAATCCTATTTGTCATAGATTTTTTTTAAGAGTAACAGGGTTTAAAAAGTTTTATGTACTTTTTTTCCATGAAATAAATTTTTCATCTTTTTTGTTGCTTTTTTCTTCTTTTGGATTATTTTAAGGTCTTGTCCATGAAATGCTGTAATATGTGCAATCTCCCTCTTCATCTACAATTGCAATGAGAAGTTTTTTCCTTGTAGAATGTGCAACTCTGTTTTTTGCAGAGAACTCGTACCACGTAAGCATAGAAGACTCTGAAACTGGATACATAATCCACTTTGCATGATCATCTCCAGGCTTTACTCCACGATCATACACACGAAAGTCTGCACCAAATTTTAATGCAGTCTTTACAATGTAACCACGATTACGCATATCTTTAAATGCAGCATAGCGTACAAAAAAATTTGCTTCTATCTTCTGTGCAATTTTTAAAAGCTGATCAAAAGAAAGTTCTTTTTTTGCTTGTAGCAGCTGTATTTTTCCTCTTTCTAAAAGATATAATGCTTCAACTAAGGAATATTGGAATTTTTTCTGAAAAGGTTCACCATAACGGCTTTTCTCATAAAAGTCTCTGCTTGCATCTGTTGCTTCCGCAAGTACTTTGCCATCGCAATACTCCGCTGAAATCTTTTCTTGTATTTCAAGCTCTGGAGTGGCGTCCTTCGGCTTTTTTTCCATACGCAGTTGAAAGGTAAAGTATTTAAAAAGCTTTTCTTTTAAAATAGAGTATGGAAATTACACTTTTGGGTACAAGTTCTATGGTGCCTACAGAAGAGAGAAATCATTCAGGAGCATTGCTTCACTATAAAGAGGAGAATATTCTTATTGATTGCGGTGAAGGAACGCAAAGGCAGATTCGCAAGGCTGGACTCTCTGCGATGAAGATTACAAAGATTCTTATTACTCATTGGCATGGGGATCACATTCTTGGCTTGCCTGGATTATTTCTTACTTTAGGATCTCAAAATTATTCTAAAACTATTGAGATTTATGGCCCTTTAGGAAGTAATGAATATATTCAAAGGATTATGCAGGCTTTTATTCCAAGAGAACTTGTGAAATATACTGTTCAGGAAGTTGTATCTGGAATCTTTTTTGAAAATACAGAATTTTTTCTTGAAGCAATTCCTTTACAGCATGGCATACACTGTCTTGGCTATCGATTTGCAGAAAAGGATAGGAGAAGAGTAGATATGAAAGCCCTGAAGAAAATCGCTGTGAAAGAAGGGCCTCACCTTAAAGAATTGCAATTAGGGCATGATATTGTGTACCAGGGAAAGAAAATTAAAGCAAAAGATTATACTACTATGATTCCTGGGAAAAAAATAAGCATTGTTACTGATACCTTGTATTGTGATGCAGCTATTCGTATTGCAAAAGATGCTGATCTTCTTTTCTGCGAGAGTACTTTTCTTGGCGATCTCAAAGAGCAAGCAATAGAAAGAAAACACATGACTGCAACACAAGCAGCAACTATTGCAAAAAAAGCGAAGGTAAAAAAATTAGTATTAATACATTTCTCACAGAGATATAAAGATCTTCGTCCATTCTCAAAAGAAGCAAGAAAAACTTTTTCTTCTGTTATTATTGGTAAAGATCTGGATACATTTACTCTTTAGTTTTTTCTTTGAAGCGTAAAAAAACGTAGATCGTTGTCCAAAGGTCTATAGTAATGTCAATGAGCATGTTTAGTACCATCCAAAGTGCACTGAATACAGTTGCTATGCTTACTAAAGATACAAAGGATACAGCAACACCTACAAAGGTTCCAATGATATAATTTGCAGCCCAAAAGATAATAGTAAGAAGAATAACAATGAGCCATGTTTCCCCAACATATTTAGGTTGTGTTTTTAGATATTTATACGATTCTTTGATAATTTGTATAGGATGTTTTGTTTGCTCTAGAAACATAATAGGATAACGGAAAAGTATTACTAGTTTCAGATATATTAGTGTTATAACGCCTAAACAAATCCAAACTATAAAAGCAATAGACAAGGCAAGATTTTCACTGAGAGAAAAAAGCAGTGCATAGATGGCTAGGCTTATGAGGGATATTATGAGTATAGAAAGAATGCTCAAGAGGTACACAAGTATTCGTAAAAAAACTACTGGCCAAAAAAAGCCCTTTTTTTCTTTCCATGACTTTAATAAGGATATTTTTTTTCCTGTAAGCATTTCCCTAATCATAGAAAACTTAAAAATAATTACTCCTACTCCAAAAATAAATGTTACTAAGATAAAGGTTATTCCAGATATAATAATTTCTTTGAGATTTTCCGAGAAAAAACTTTTTATGAGATCTAAAGAAGCAGCTTCTGTTTGTATTAAAGCTAAAAAATCTGGAGCTCCAGTATAAAGGTAAAGATAATAGACTAAAATAGAACTTATTGCAGCCATGAAAATATCTGGAATATATAAGATAGGATTTTTTTTGAGAAAGTTTAGACTTTCTTGCATGGTTTTAATGTGCATTTTTAGAAGAAGTATCTTTTTTGTTTATTAAGCTTACTGTATTTTCTTTTATTTTGAATTTTACATCTAAGAATTGCTCAATCACTTGTATATTTGTTTTTACATGGTTTGTTATTTTAGGGATTTTATACGAGCCTCCAGCAAGAGCAATATACGGTAAAAGCATATCTGCAGTATGTATGTCTACTGTTCCATGTTCATATGAGTCAAAAAGAGATTCTACTGCTTCCTGTGCAATCGTTTCTGCAGTTTTTCCTTTTTCAGCAAGAGCATCAGCACCGAAAAAAGACTGTTCTGTTTCAATGGTTATTTGCAGACCAGAACCTGTGTTTAATGCATCCACATACTCTATTTGTATATGTATGGGTATCTCAGGAAATTTTTTTTCCAACAATTGTTTTGCTTCTTTTGCCTGGCGCTCTGCACATTCTGTTTTTTCCAAATCTTTTGAAGCAATAGAAATTCCTTTTATAGAGAGGATTTTTCCCTTCTTTGGAATATGTAATGGTTTTAGTATTGTTTCTGGAGAAAAGACTTCTATTTCTGCTCCACCCTTTGGAAAAAATCCATGGCGAATAATATTGAGATTTACTGCATAGTTCATTTTTCTTAAGAGTGGAAAAAGAACATTCTCAAAATGATGAATTGGGGGAGCAAATTTTCCATAGCTTGCACCGCCTTTTATTCTTATATCTATTTTTGTTTGTACTCCTGGAATGAGAAGCACCTGGAGAATTAAACCTACAGATCCTGCTGTAGATATTTTTACTTCAATATCTCCTTTCTTTAATCTATTTGGGGAGAAAATAATCTTTGTCGAGCCTTTTTCTGCGCCTTTTAATTCTGCATTAGATAGTTTTTGCATTGCAAAGACTCCTTGTAAATGCTGCTCTTGCAGTCCAGGGTTTGGACGCCCCATGCGAATATTTTCTATGGTACATTCCTTTCCTGTAATTGCGGAAAGTCCTAATGCTGTACGAAGTATTTGTCCTCCACCTTCTTTTCCATCAATATAGATCATTCTTTTTTTCTAGGATAGGCTCTTTTTAATAGTTGTGTATCACAAAAATTAAATAGACGTCTTTTTTTCTTTTCTGTATGGAAAATCTTGGAAAAATATTCTTTATCTTAGGAATTCTCTTTCTTCTTCTTGGAGTACTGTGGACTTTTGGAGAAAAATATTTTTCTTTTGGAAAACTTCCTGGAGATTTTTCTTATCAAAGTACACATGGAGAATTTTATTTCCCCCTTGCAACATCCATTCTTTTGAGCATTCTTCTCAGTCTCTTTTTATGGCTTTTTCTTCGTTAGCCCAATAATTGCTTCACTATGAGGTGTTTGCGGGAAAAGATCAAAAAGTGCTACGCTTTGTATTTCATAGTCTTTGAACTTGGGAAGATCTTTTGCAAGCTGTTGAGGATTACAAGAAATATAGATTATACATTCTGGTTGCTCTTGATTCAACACAGCTATTGTTTTTTGATCCATCCCTGTACGAGGAGGATCAGTAATAACGAATAATGGTTTTTTTAGCTGTAGCCTTGAGATTTGCTTTGCATCGAGAAGCATTGCTGAAACATTGCTACATTTATTTTCTTCGCTGTTCTTTTTTGCTGTTTCTATAGACTCTGTTACACTTTCAATGCTGAGAACTTCTTTGTAATATTCAGCATTCATAATGCCAAAAGTTCCTACCCCTCCATACAAATCAAGAAGAAGAGCATCTTTTGTTTTAAATTTTTTTATTATGTCTGTTACATAACCCTGCATTTTCTCAGCCATGCTATGATTATTCTGAAAAAAACCTTGTATAGGATAAAAGAAATTCTTTTTATGATAAGAAGTCTGCAAAAAATCTTTTCCTTTTATACAAATATAGTCTGAAGAAATGCTCATGTCTGTTTGTGCTGCAACATATGTTACAAGGATATTTTTTGCTGTTGATTTTTGTGCAAAGTGTTTTATTTGTTCTATAGCCTCTGCAATTCTTGTAGAATTCTTATTTAGGACAAAGGAAATGGAAGAATCTTCTGGTGTTGAACGAATGACTGCATAGCGAAAGGTTCCAGAATGCTTTCTTAGATCAAATGCATCACAGTTTGTAAACGTTTGTTGTATTTCTCTCATAAGAATATTTATTTTTTCTTCTGCTATCACACATTGTTCTATAGGAATAATTTTATCCCAATGGCCTTTTTTTCTCAAACCTAGACCATTTTTGTGAAAAATGAGATCCATACGATTTCTATAATGATATTTCTTATCAGAAAATACCTGGATATCCTCTTTTTTTGTTATTTGTTGGAGATATTTTTTTTTATTTTCTACCTGCAGATCATAATCTATATGCTGCGCAGTACAGCCACCACATTGTGTAAAGTAGGGACAGAGAGGAATTGCCATAGGGTTTGAGTTTTTATTTTATTTAAAAAGCTTTTTATAGCTGCCTTTTCTCTTTTCAAGGATGCTTCAAAAACTATTCAAGAAAGATACAAAAGATTTCGCACAAGAACTCTTAGGGATGTATCTTGTTCATGAATCTGCAGAAGGAAAAACTGTAGGAAAAATTGTAGAAACGGAAGCATATCTTTGGAATGATCCAGCAGCACATTCCTTTCGAGGAAAAACGCAAAGAAATGCTCCGATGTTTGGAAAGCCAGGAACTGCATATATTTATTTCACGTATGGCATGCATTATTGTTTTAATGTGGTCACTGCAAATGAAGGGGTTGGTGAAGCAGTGCTTATCCGTGCATTGGAGCCCATAGAAGGAATTGCACTTATGAAAAAGAGGAGAAAGATGGAAGATTTGTATAGTCTTTGCAATGGCCCTGCAAAACTTGTACAAGCGATGGGCATTATAAAAGAGCTTAATACTCATTTTCTTCTAGAAAAGCCACTGTATCTCCTTTCTAAAAAAGAAGCATTTTCTCTTGTTGCAAAAACACGCATAGGCATTAGCAAAGCACAAAAAGAAAAATTACGTTTTTATATGAAAGGAAATAATTTTGTTTCTTCCCTTTAAATTAAAAGTTCATTTATATTTTTATCCCAATTATTTGTATGGACTCTATCTGCCATTTCTGCAATTGCTGCAAGAGGAATACGTTTTGCTGCTGGAACTTTATTTGTATGAGCCCAAGACTCAATTTCCAACCAATCTTTTGGTTCTGTATTTGCATCGTTATCAGGAGTTGTTAGAGAAGCATCCATTGAAGAAGCATATACTGCATCTGGATTCAAACGTATCCAAATATTATTGTTTGTAAAACCATCATAGGCTTGATGAATATGTGGTTTATCTTTTACACTCTGTACATGATCTTTTTCTGCAAAAACAAGCATGACATGTATCTTTTTATTTATTTTATCATAATTAAAAACTGTTTCTCGAAAATCCCATAGCTCTTCTGCTAATTCTGGTGTTGCAAGATTTTCTGGCCTTTTTATAGTATCAAAGGCGTTATTCTCTTCTAAAGCTTGAAGTAAAATACGAGAATAAAATAGTTTTCCAAACATTTGTGGATGTTTGTCACTTAAAACATACTCACCTGCATCTAATTCTTTATTTCCATTTGCGTCAAAGTATGGAGCTTCATTTTTTGTATCCCACTGAACTGTAGAATGATCTATATCTATACTTGTTGGAGAATAGTTTTCTGGATAAGAATAAAAAGGATTATACACAGGATTATTTTTTTCATCCCAATACCCAAGCTCAAGGGCATATAATTCATCACTCGTTGGATTTTCTCTCCCTACAAAATATTTTACATCCAACTCATCTGCATAGAGTGCAAGAACATTTGTTGCTGCAATACCTGGATGCGAAAATGCATAGAGACCAAGATTTTCTGTATCTAATGGTAGTGCAGAAAGTTCTTTAATATATTTTCCATTTGTATTAGGAATATCTCCTGATGCAAAATGGATGACATCACGCAGTGCTTTGAGAGAATCTTCTCCACCATAATCATATACTCCTTCACTTTTTGCTCCAGAGGGGTCTGATTTTCCAGGCCAAAGATAGGTTATATGTACAAAACCAAAATCCGTTACTCCAGTTATATCTTTATCAAAAGTTGGTTCTTGAGGAGTAAAAAATGTTGAAACTGGAATAACTAGAGGTGCTGCATCATATCTTGCTTCCTTTGGAAGTGTTACTTGGACTGCAATATCTTTACCTTCTGAATCAATATAGGTTACAAAACTTTCTCCAGGCTGTGCTTTTTCTTCTTCTATAGAACAAGCTACCAAAAGAAGAAGGAAAAGAAGAAAAAATATTGTTTTCATTGTTTTCTTTTATACTCCAGTAAACATCTTTGTACAAGGAAAGGATCTTTCTTTATCAGATTATGTATCTCTTGTATTTTTGTATCACTATTCACCCAATTTTTATAAAAACATATTGCTTCATGCATTTTTTTCATTTCTCGAAGTTTTTGTGCAAACTCTCTCCAATCAGTAAGAGAAGAAATCTCTTTTGATTGCAGGATTTCATGTGTGTTCCATTCTCTTTGCAGGAAAAAAAGATGCATAGCTGTGTCTGTACACTCCAAAAGTTTTTTTAGATCATCATCGATTATAGCACGTGCATAGATCTTTTTACAGATATTTGCCTTTGTTTGATCATTTGTTCCATAGATTGCTTGAATAGGAAGATTCTGTTTTTTCACAAAAGCTCTACAGGCTTCTAAAGATTTGTTCGCTCTATACGTAACTATTGTAAAAATAAAAGATTCCTTGCGTAAAGCCTCAAGCACTTCTTTGCAATGAGGATCTAATATGTACTCATCCATATGCTCTACAGTAATTCTATCCATAAGCTGTTTGTACATAACTGAACCTAAGGGATACGTCTCTTTTACAGAATTTTTTGGATTTATATTTATTTTATGATATTCTTTGGCATATTTTATTTTTACGTGCTCACCTATTGCAATGCACCCATCAAAGTCTAAGGCTACTGCAATGGTTTGTGCACAATAATTTTGAAGCATTCATTTTCTTAAAGCATAACAGTTCTTAAATATTTCTCTTAGGCTGCTGGTGCATAACAAAACCTTCGTGCCCTAAGGCCATGTATTTTTCTTAAAAAAGTTCCCAATTTTTTTGTAGAGTGCGCCATGTTTGTCCCCTCCCATTTCATCACTTCTTTATGTCTGAAAATTCTTTATTATTGCCCCTAATTTAGCCATATTCTTTTTTTTCCCTTCATCACGTAATTTTACTGCTGCAGTTGAATAATATGTATGGTTTTTGAGGAATTGTAGAGAACTCGTATACCATCCTTCTCCTTCTGGAATTCCTAATTCTTTTCTTACGGCTTCATTTTTTATTAAAAAATCATCTCTTCCAAGATTATCAAGGTCTGCATCACATAAAATTTCCTGAAGGATATTTTTTGGAGCTGTAGGAATTTTTGTGGCTAAAATTAGAGAAGCTATTTGCTCAATTTGCCTTGTTGAATAGCCAATTCCTGGGAGATAACGCCTTGCAAACTCTGCAGTTCTTTCTTCATTATCCTTTGCTGTAGGAATAAGAATTGCATCGTGAAGAAGTCCTGCGCTTCCGACAATCAATGTTTGCTCTGGACTGAGACTAGATAGTTTTGCTAAGCGCATAGATGCAAGATACACATCCACTGCATGTCCAAAATTATGATAAGGTAAATCTGGCATCATTGCACCCACCAAAGACATTAAATTTCTTTCATCTTGATATACAACCATGTTTGTACCTCCAAACTTAATATACTATAGTTAGAGGTATATAAAAAATAATTTATCCAAAATTGCCTATTTTCCGAATAATTTAAATAGTTATTACGTTATATACTGCTTATGCGTTATCTACAGCAAACACAAACTGAGGATAAAGTCAAACTGGATCTCAAAGATAAAAAGATTCTTTCTCTTCTCAGTCAAAATGCCCGTGTAAATAGCAGTACCATTGCAAAAGAAGTTGTACTCTCGAGAGATACTGTTGCATACCGATTAGATAATTATCAAAAGAAAGGATTAATTCAGGGATACAGAACTGTTGTTGACATAAGTCTTTTTGGTTATGATGCATATCATATTTTTCTTCAGCTCAATAAGCCTACAGAAGAAATAGAAAAAAAACTTATTCAAAAATTTCAAGAATTTTCTTTTATGCGTGCGATTATAAAATTTAGTGGAAAATTTGATTTTGAACTTGCTGTGATTGCAAAAGGATTACAAGATTTTGATAGAATCCTTGATGATATTCTTACTGTTTGCTCTCCTTATCTTCAGGATTATCTTATTGTTGCTCGAACGGAAACATATGTAGGAAGGGTCTTCCCTAAAAGCTTTTATGACTATACTCAAGCATCACAAAAAAAGATTGAAAGCAATGGGGTTATTCTTGATGTTCTTGATAAAAAATTACTTACTATTCTTGCTGATGATGCAACTGCTTCCTATCAATTTCTTGCAAAGAAAACAGGCTTATCTCCAGATGCAATTGCATATCGAATCAAAAAACTCCTCCAAGAGGGAGTTATTTTAAAATTTGTTCCTGTGATTAACTATGCTGCACTTTCGTACAATATTTATGCTGTTCTTTTACGTATCAGTGGATTAGATATTAAAAGAAAAACTATATTGAGAAACTTTTTGAAAGAAAATCCTCATATTCTCTGGGCTGTAAAATGTGTAGGGAGATTTAATATGCTGAGTTATATTTGTGTGCATACAACCGAAGAGCTCAATCAAACGATTATTCAATTACGAAATATTATTCCTGATACACTTATTGACTATGAAGTTCTCATTGCTTATGAAGAATATAAATATACTTATTTTCCTGATTATGCACTCCTATAACAAAATTTATAAGGAGGAATAAAAAAAGTTCCTTATGAGTCTACGGCATTCTCTTTTTCAAGGATTATTTTACCTTCTTCATCCTTTTGAAAATGAAAAACTTGTTCTTCCTCTTGATCATTCCAGTTATAGAAATGACATTCTGGGATATGAAGGTGTTGCTGTAGTTCTTTTTAGCCCATCACAAAATGAGCTTGGCCAATTCTCTCCTGAAATACAAAATATATTAGATTATACAGAGACTGCTTTTGGGAAATCTGCACAACATTTCAAAGGGAATGTACGATTTGCATATTTTGATTTACAACAATGCGTCCTTCCTGGTCAAAGTTCTCAGGAAGTTGAATTTCACCTGAGATCTTATCATGACCTTCCAGGTTTTCCTGTTGTTATTTTCTACCATAATGGAAAAGCTTCTACTTCTTTTGAAAAAGAACTTACTCGTATTCAAGCAGGTGTTTCTCATAGGAAAATTATCCCGAACTATACACGAATGCTTAATTTTCTGGTTCAAAAAAATCTTTTAGAAAATAATCCCAATCTTTATGTTGTCAATGATGAGGGAAATGTCGTTTCTCAACCGCGTTTTAGTGGACTCTAAGTTTTCTCTCGGAAAAGATGTTCTTTATAGAAAGAGTGTTAAAAAAATAGAGAGAAAAAACTATTTAATTTTCTTTTATTTCTATAAGTTTTATTGCAAAGGTTAGATCTTTCCCTGCAAATGGATGATTCATATCAATGGAAATCTCTTCCGCAGTTACTTCCATAATTCTTGCTTCACCTTGCACACCATCTGCACGAACAAGACCAAGAACCATTCCTACTTGTGGCTCTCTATCTTGTGGAAGAGCAGTTCTTGGAATTTTTCTTAACAATTGGGGATTTTTTTCTCCATAAGCATCTGCGGCTTTGATATGAATCTTCTTTTCTTCGCCTTTTTTCATGCCAATAACCGCATCATTAAACCCTTTTATGATCTGACCAGAACCAACAGTAAATTCAATAGGATCTCTTCCTTCTGAACTATCAAATACTGCCCCATCATCTAAACTTCCTGTATAATGTACTTTCACTGTATCTCCATTTTTTACGCTATCCATGTAAATCTCCTATTCGAAAATAAGTACATAACTCATTCACGATTATCCACATTAATTTAGTTATTATTTATAAGGGTTTTGATATATAGGCTCTGTCTGGAATGGCAAAGTTTAATTATTTGTTCGTGTAAAATGTGTCAAAAGTCTCGCCTAGAATTGTTTGGTTTTGCATATAAAAAAAGAAAGATGAGACTTTTAATTATCCATTTTTAATTCTGGACAAGCCCGATATAGAAAGCTATATATATGATTTAAACCACTCAAGTTTTGAGGTGATCTTATGGTCAAAGGAAAAGAAAGTGGAATGGCATGCCATCAAGGTATGTGTATGAAATGTCATTCAGGTATGCTTCTTGTTTTAGGAGCACTTGTTTTGGTGAATAGTGTGTGGAATGTTCTCTCTTGGGGAATATTTATTGGAGGATTACTTATCCTTGTTGGTCTTTTAAAGTTAGTAAAACCTATGTGCCCACATTGTGCATAAGTTTTTTTCTTTTTTTTTAAAAAAAAATTATTTTATTTTGTTGTAGCTTTAGCTACAGCTCTTGATTATATATTTCTCAAGAATAGTAGAACCATGGACATAGGAGGTTCAAAAAAATGGGAATCGTAGATAAAATTTTTACAAAAACATTTGCATATGGTACTGCTGCAGCAGGAATAGGAAGTCTTTCCTTTGGAGCTGGTGTTTTTAGCAGCGAGAGAGTAGAAGACATTACCTATGATCTTCTTCATCAGTTTCCAGAAGTTGAGCAAGGATACTGCCCAACAGACGTACGATGGGAAATTGAGAGAAAAGCAAATGCAAAAGGAAATACAGAAAGTTATATTGTTGGATCCAATGGGCTAAGCTTGCCATGCTTTGAAGGACTTGAAGGGCCTTTATTCGGAGATGTTCTCTATATTGCAAAAACTGCTCCATTAGATCAAAGACAAACTCTTGCAAGAGAATCTTATCTTGGAAGCAGTGAAGAACAAAGAGAAGATCTTGCAATGTTTGTTGCAAAAGATTACATGGGTTTACAATGGACACAATTGAAACGAAAAGTAGACAATTTATGGAAGGAGATTACCGATTAAAATGGATAATAAACCTCTTACAACTCAGAAATGGAGCCTCGATAGATGGTTGAAAGAAGCAACGGTAGATTATCGAGGAGATACTTCTCTTTTTTCTTTCCATAGAAATATCTCTTTAGTTGGAGCTGGTTGTCTTGGAGCATTGTGGCTTATTCCAGATTCACAATGGTATTTGAGTTTTCCTCTTGCAGGATATACAGCAATAAACAGCTATAGAACATTTTGTGATAGTCTTATGCAAGGAGAAACAAAATATGTACGGAGATTTTCTCGAGATAAAAAATATTTAGATCATGTCATACAGATAGAAGACAAAGAACAGGCTGGGCTTCTTCCCATTTCTGCGGAAACTGGAGGCTTTTATACTGGAGAGCAATATCAGGGATCTCTTGAAGAGTGGCTTAACTCTTTCAAAGAAGGAAAAATAGCCCTTATTCTTGGCCAACGCGGCTCTGGAAAGACTGCTCTTGCATTTAAAATTGCTGAAGATGCTTATGCAAGAACAGGGAAGAATGTCTATTGTGTGGGATTTCCTAAAACACAATTGAAAGAACTTCCAGAATGGATTACTATTATCAATAATTTAGAAAACTGCAAAGAGGACAGTTTTATTATTGTTGATGAAGCAGGTGTACAGTACCATCCAAAAGAATTTCAAAGTATAAAAAGCAAAAGTTTGCATGACATTCTTGCACTTGCACGGCATCAAGGTCAATCTATTGTATACACTACACAAAATAGTGCAAATCTCAATAGGGATATTGTACGCCAAGCTGACAGTATCATCTTGAAGAAACCAGGCCTCGTCCAAGCAGGAATGGATCGCTCTCCTCTTCAGTATATGATACAGGAAGCTGCAGATTATTTTCGTAATAAAGCAGACAAAGAAATGCTCACACAAGCTTATGTATTTGATGAATTCTACAAGGGAGGAATAACAACACTCCTTCCTACATTTTGGTCTTCGTCTTTAAGTAAAGCATGGAGGAATACACAATGAATGGTATACACAAACCAGAAAAATTAGAAGAAAAAGTTTCCCAAAATATTTATGGAACATTACAAATAGAAGATAGCGAACAAAGGGAATATGCTCGAAAAGTATGGTATGAAACAAGAGGAAAAGAACTTGGTGTTGATCCAGAAAATTATGGGTCTGTATTTGATATTGAGATGAAAGATGCTGACTTAGGCACTTATCTTCTTGAACATAAAGACCTAGTTTACAAACTTAAGATTGTTCCTCACCAAGAAAAATTAGGAAATTTTCAAGTAGCAAGCCATCAATATGAAAAAGAAATTCGAGAGCTTTTTGGAAAACATGAAATACGAGCAGAGGGTGAAGTCAGTATTAATGAAGCTGATTATAGCTCAGGACAGCGAATATTTGCAGCAGTATTAGATAAAGTCTGGAGTTCTCTCGGGCAAAAATATAGATCTGGTGTTGAACAAAAACTTCGAACAGAAAGAGGAGCAACATATAATGTCATATCTATTGATCGCCATCTTAAAGAACATAAAATTCCCGAAGAAGAAGGAATTGTTAGTGAGTTGAAAGGATATGAAGTACGTTTGAAGAAAGAATATGCAGAATTAGAAAGGAATATGCTGAAGAGATGGAACGAAATTGAGAGATATCAAACAAAAAAAGCTGATGTTGAAAAAAGACTAGAAGAAATTGGAGCAGAGGAAGATACATTTTGCACAGAGCATACTAATCTTGAAGAAAAAATAAAAACTGCAGTTGAAGAGAATAAAAAAGGAATAGAAACAAAAGAAATCCCAGATCTCACAGTGATTAGAAACCAATACAAGGATCTTACAGATAAACTTGAAAGAATTCCTTTAGAAAGAGAAAATTTTCTTCATCTTATTTTAGATTATGAAAGTAAAATTGATGAATACTCTGGAGAAATAAATGATTTAGATGAACGAAGAGGCGAACTTAAAGCACAACTTGCTATAGTGGGTTTTGAAAAAGAAGCAAAAGAAGTCTATACAGGCACACTCAAAAGAACTCTTAGAAAACTAGAGTATTTGAGATTTGATCAGAAAAATAAACCTGACTATCCAAATTTAAGCAATGATGCAGAATTTGTGAAAGATGTTGTCAATGATTTAAACAATTCTCTTGATTCAACAAGGAAGAAATATTTTAGCCACATTGCAAGTGTTGATCCAGCAATTTTCAAAGGACAACAAAGCCCGGATAGAGATGCAGTTTTAAAAAACGCAGATGAGCTTTTACAGGCTAGACACAGAACAAGCACAGGAGAGCTAACAAGAGCAGGAAGTGCTATTGTTGCCCTCAAAGAATCACGCAGGAAAAAAATCTAATTTTTTTCTTTTTTTATGGAAAACATCACTATTTTGGAATCCAGTATCCTCCGGAACCAAACTCAGGCAAAGAGTTTTCTTCAGGAGAAAATAGGCTTGTATAGTGCAACACGTGATCTTGGATATCGTGATGGTACTCAGATGACGCGAGTTGGGGAACAGCTTTACCGCTCCTTAGAACTTTTTTACAGTGTATATATTGAAACAAAAAAAGAACTTAAAAATAAGAACTACCCCAGCTCAGGAACAGACAATCAACAAGATGTTTTTCAAAGTTTATATGCATTGCATCTTGCAGGAGCATACAGTCTTGAATCCCTGATTACACAGGAAAAATCTATTTCTGGGACACAAAAACTTCAAGGCCAGTTATTTAGTGGAGATATTCCAGTAGAACCTAAATTATATACATCGGCAAAACAACGAGAAGAACTCCTTTTTTATGAAATATTCCAG
>Ga0209343_10000586_pt1 | contig 50901 bp, 32 predicted proteins | sample RifCSPlowO2_02_FD_184026 | JGI IMG/M metagenome (GOLD analysis project Ga0209343, IMG submission 184026) | Groundwater microbial communities from Rifle, Colorado - Rifle CSP2_plank lowO2_0.2 (SPAdes) (version 2) | ecosystem: Environmental > Aquatic > Deep subsurface > Groundwater | place...
CAGGACTTGATAAGGGAATAACCATTACCTGCGTCCTGCGCCTAACCGGGGACCATTTCTCGCAGCAACGCGGCTCGCGATGAAACGGGAACAGACCCTAGGGCCTGCTGTGCCCCGGCGCCCGGCGGGCGCGTCGAACCCAGACCGAGCGCCGGCCCCGTCCAGGGATCGGCGCGCAGCCGCGCGGATGCTGCTAGAGTTCGGCTACAAGCACTCTTATCACGACACACCCGGCCACGGCCGGCGGAGCTGGCGAGCTACATGGACAAACAGAGCCCCCATCTGCTGCTACGTGTTCCCACCCCAACCCGGCAGAGCCTGAGCTTCTGCGATGCCAGCCCGCGCGACCTGAAACGCTGGGTCGCCGACCTACCCAAGGCCAACCTCGGCGAAACCGCCCGCCTGCTCTACCAGGCCCTGGTGGAACTCAATCAACTGCTGCTCGCCAGCGACATGCGCCTGCAACTGCTGGAGTTGTTGCGCCCGGATATTTATTACGTCTGCCAGAACCTGGAGCGCCACTTCCTCAATCAGGCGGTGGTGCTCGATGAGCGCCCGCGCAAGGTGGCCAACCTCTGCCAGGCCCTGCAAAACCACCTGGCCACCGGCTACAAGCTGGTCATCAGTCAGGAGGCCGGCACCCACAACCGCGAAGGCCTGCAGCGCCTGACCACCGCCCTGCAGCGCGCCGCCCACAGCCTCTGCGGCTCCCTGGTGCGCGCCACCCAACTGTACTGCCCGGTGCCCGAAGGCCTGTGGCTGGAGCTGCACCAGATCTACCAGGTCGGCCTCAACCAGCAACTGCAAGGCCTCGCCGTGCGTGACGAGCAGGCCCGCCACAACCTCAGTCTGAGTCTTGAGCAGACCTACAAAACCGCCCTGCTGATCGGCTGTGCGCGCTGCAACCAGATGCGCCAAAGCGGCATTGCCTCGCTGCTTGGCGCCCTCGAACCCTGGTGCCAACTGGTCACCCTGCAGCCGGCCAGCCTGTCCAGCAGCCTGTTTGCCATCGCCCCGCTGACCGATGGGCCGCCGCGCTACAAATCACTGTTCCCATCGAGCGAGCAAGGCAAATTACTGGGCATCGACCCGCAAGCCCTGGTCGACGCCATCAAGGAATACCTGTTGCTGCCCGCTGAACAACGCGGCCAGTCGCAACTGCCGGTCAACGAGGGCTTCAACCTGGATGTGCTGCAACACTTGAGCGCGGCCTGGGGCGACATCTCCGAGCGCACCTTCCAGCGCAACCATGGCCATGGCAACCTGACCCTGAGCATCGGCATGAGCTCGGTACACTACTACCTGGCCGGCGGCCAGGCGTTTGCCGAGGTGCTGAAAAAAGAGCGGCAAACCGCCCGTTTCAGCGCCGGCAACCGTGAAGACCGCCCGGACGTCTGGGGCTCGGCCTTCGACGCCCAGCGCATCACCCACTGGGAGCCGGGCCTGCCGATGGAGGAAATCGAGTACCAAAAGTCGGCCCGTGATGCCCAGCACGAGGCCAGCGCCGCAGAGCCCGAGCTGTACCCCACCTTCACCCTGCCGATTGTCAATCACAGTCCCGGCGGCTACTGCCTGGCCTGGCCCAAGGAAGTTCCTGGGCAACTCCAGGCCGGCGAGATCCTCGGCCTGCAGGACAGCCCCAATCAGGCCTGGAGCGTGGCCGTGGTGCGCTGGATTCGCCAGGTTCGCGGCGGTGGCACGCAGATGGGCATCGAACTGGTCGCCCCCCATGCCCAGCCCTGCGGCCTGCAACTGATGCGCAAAAGCGAACAGAGCAGCCAGTTCCTGCGGGCCCTGCTGCTGCCGGCGGTTGCCGCCATTTCCCGCCCCGCCAGCCTGATTACCCCGCGCCTGCCATTTCAGGAGGGCAACAAGGTGCTGATCAACCTGCATGGCGTGGAACAACGCGCCGTACTCAGCCGCAAACAGGCCAGCACCGGCAGCTTCAGCCAGTTTCAATACCGTAATGTAGAACTGAGCAGCAGCCCGCCAGGGAAGCCCGTCACAGCCGCGCAAGCTGGCGGCCCAGGCGGCGAGGAAGACTTTGACTCACTCTGGAAGTCGCTGTAGATTCCGGGCACTTCCATTTGTCGCCTTTTAGCGCCCGTTCGGCGCAACTTTCCGCACTTGAGCATCGATAGCAGGCGTTACCCCAGGTCCGCTATTCACAGGTTTTAAGCACCCGCCATGGCCATCGAAAAAAAAACCATCCGCCTCCTGATCATTGAAGACTCGCAGAACGAGGCCGAGCGTCTGGTCAGCCTGTTTCGCAACTCCGGGCGAGCCACCCGCGTGCATCGCCTGGTCTCCAGCGATGACCTGCTCCAGGCCCTGCAGCAGAGCTGGGACCTGTTGATTGCCGCCCCCAGCAGCGAACACCTGGACCCCAACGAAGCCATCACGGCCATTCGCCGCCAGGCCAAGGACATCCCCTTTATCCAGTTGGTCGAGGGCAACGACGCCGACGCGATTACCGAGGCCCTGGCCCTCGGCGCCCAGGACGCGCTGCCACAAGGCGAAGACGAACGCCTGATCCTGGTGGCCAATCGTGAGCTGGCCAACCTCGACGAACGCCGCGCCCGGCGGCTCGCCGAAGTGGCCCTGCGCGAGGCCGAAAAACGCTGCCAGCTACTCCTGGAAAGCTCGGTAGACGCCATCACCTATGTCCACGACGGCATGCACATCTACGCCAACCGCGCCTACCTCGAGCTGTTCAGCTACGAAGACGGCGACGAGCTGGAAGGCATGCCGATGATCGACCTGATCGCTAGCTGCGACCAGGCCAGCTTCAAGGATTTCCTGAAGAACTACCAAAGCGCCGAAGGCCATGCCGAACTGGCCTGCACCGGAGTCAAGGGCAATGGCCAGACCTTTGCCGCGCGGATGAACTTTTCCCCGGCCACTTACGACGCCGAACCCTGCACCCAGGTGGTGATCCGCGCCGAGACCGGCAACGCCGAGCTGGAAGAAAAACTGCGCGAGATCAGCAGCCAGGACCTGGTCACCGGTCTCTACAACCGCAACCACTTCCTCGAACTGATGGACGCCGCCGCCGAACGCGCGGTAACCGCCGGGCAAACCGCCAGCCTGGCCTACATCCGCCTCGACCGCTACGCCAGCCTGCTGGCGGAAACCGGGCTGGCCAGCATCGACCTGCTGCTCACCGACCTGGCCAACCTGTTGCGCGCCCACTTCCCCAGCAATGCCCAACTGGCCCGCTTCGGCGACGACGTGTTCAGCGTCCTGCTGCCCGGCCAGAGCGCCGAGCAGAGCCAGGCCGGCCTCAAGGAGCTGCTCAAGAAAGTCGAAGGTCACCTGTTCGACGTCAACGGCCGCACCCTGCAGACCACCCTGTCGATTGGCGTGGCCAGCCTCAACGAGAAAACTCCGCGCGCCCAGGACGTGGTCGACCGCGCCCACCGCTGCGCCGACGAACTGGCCAGCGGCAACGCCATCAAGCTGTTCAACCCGGCCGACGAACTGGCCGCCGCCGCCAACCGTGGCAGCATCGTCGCCATGCTTCAGCAGGCCCTGGAGAACAACAGCTTCCGCCTGCTGTTCCAGCCCATCATCAGCCTGCGCGGCGACAGCCACGAGCACTACGAAGTGCTCCTGCGCCTGCTCAACCCGCAGGGTGAAGAAGTCCCGCCGGCCGACTTCCTGGCCGCCGCCAAGGATTGCGGGCTGGCCGAGAAGATTGATCGCTGGGTGATCCTCAACTCCATCAAGCTGCTCTCCGAGCACCGCAGCAAGGGCCACAGCACGCGCCTGTTCGTCCACCTGTCGAGCGCCAGCCTGCAGGATCAGACTCTGCTGCCGTGGCTCAGCGTGGCCCTAAAGGCCGCGCGCCTGCCCTCCGACGCCCTGGTCTTCCAGCTTGGTGAAGCGGATGCGATCGCCTACCTGAAGCAAGCCAAGAGCCTGACCCAGGGCCTGGCAGAGCTGCACTGCAAGATCGCCCTGAGTCAGTTCGGCTGCTCGCTGAATCCGTTCAATACGCTCAAGCACCTGAACGTCGATTTCGTCAAAGTCGACGGCTCCTTCACCCAGGACCTGTCCAGCGCCGAGCACCAGGAAAGCCTGAAAACCCTGCTCGCCAGCCTGCATGCCCAGGCCAAACTGACCATCGTGCCCTATGTCGAGAGCGCCAGCGTGCTGGCCACCCTATGGCAGGCCGGGGTCAACTACATCCAGGGTTACTACCTGCAAGGGCCGACCCAGTCGATGGATTACGACTTCGCCGCCGGCGACGAGTGATTTTCGCCGCGATAAAAAAACCGCCAAAAAACCAAATGCCGTTCACTTAAGGTGCGACAAAGGTAGCCCGGATGAAATCCGGGAGGGCATTGGCAGGCTAACCCGCTCGTTGCCCTGCAAATCCGCCCCGTATGCAATCCGGGCTACTCAGCCGAGAGGTCGTTTTTTATCGGCGCCGTGAGCGGCTCAATCGTGACCGTCGCGGTCGCGAAAGCCGAGCAGATAGAGAATACCGTCCAGGCCCAGGGTGGAAATCGCCTGTTTGGCCGACTGCTTGACCAGCGGCTTGGCGCGGAACGCCACACCCAGGCCCGCCAACCCCAGCATCGGCAAGTCATTGGCACCATCGCCCACGGCTATTGTTTGCTCCAGGCGCAGGCCTTCCTTGTGCGCCAGCTCGCCCAGCAGATCGGCCTTGCGCTGGGCATCGACGATCGGCTCCACCGCCACGCCAGTCAGCGCGCCGTCGACGATCTGCAGTTCGTTGGCGAACACATAATCGATGCCCAACTTGGCCTGCAACTGGTGGGCGAAGTAGCTGAAACCGCCAGACAGAATGGCGGTTTTGTAACCCAGGCGCTTGAGTTCGGCGAACAGGGTTTCGGCACCTTCGGTCAGGCGCAGGCTGGCGCCGACCTGTTCCAGCGCCGATTCCGGCAAGCCCTTGAGCAGGGCCAGACGCTCCTTGAAGCTGGCGCGAAAATCCAGCTCGCCGCGCATCGCCCGCTCGGTAATTTCCGCCACCTGCTCGCCGACCCCGGCAGCCTTGGCCAACTCGTCGATGACTTCCGCCTCGATCAGCGTCGAGTCCATGTCAAACACCGCCAGGCGCCGATTGCGGCGGAACAACGAGTCGCGCTGAAAGGCGATGTCGACATTCAGCTCCTGGGCCACGCTGAGAAACTCCGCCCGCAGGGCCGCCGGATCGGCCGGCTCGCCGCGCACCGAGAACTCGATGCAGCCCTTGCCCTGGCTCTCCGGGGTGTCCAGCGGCATGCGCCCGGACAGCCGATCGATATGGTCGATATTCAACCCGTAGCGCGCGGTGATGCTGCTCACCCGCTGCAACTGCTCGGCGGTGACCTTGCGCGTCAGCAGGGTGACGATATGCCGGGGCTTGCCCTGGGCACCGACCCAGTGCTGGTAATCGGCCTCGGCCACCGGGGTAAAACGCACCTGCTGATCCAGCTTGTAGGCGGTGAACAGCACATCCTTGAGCACCGAAGATGCCGCCTCGGTATCCGGAATTTCCACCAGGATGCCGAACGACAGAGTGTCATGGATGACCGCCTGGCCGATGTCGAGGATATTCACCCCACCCTGGGCCAGCACGCCGGTAATCGCGGCCGTCAGGCCGGGACGGTCTTCGCCGGTAATATTGATCAGGACGATTTCGCGCAAGGTAGGCTCCCGGCAGAGGAAAAGGTGCACATTCTAACCATTTTCCGCGGCCGCCGGGCATGCCGGGTGCTTTGCCCTCCCCCCTCGGCTCGCTATACTGCGCGGCACTTTCCTCAAGAAGAGCCGAGCCCCGTGAACCGGCCCGCATCCGTCAAACCCGATAACTTCTTCCTGCTGATCTTCCACGCCCTGCGCCAGCGGCGCGTGCCCCTGGCCCTGCGTATCGCCAGTCACAGTTTGCTGCTGGTGGCCCTGGCGCTGGTGATCTACGCCTGGGTGATGGGCATGCAGTTCAAGCAGGCCATGCAGCAGCAGGCCGACGCCCTGGGCCAGAGCCTGATCGTGCAGACGGCCGCCTCGGCCACCGAACTGCTGGTGTCCAACGACATCCTCAGCCTCAACATCCTGCTCAACAACCTGGAAAAAAACCCGCTGGTGGCCCATGCCGCCATCTACAGCGTCGACAACCGGATCCTCGCCGAGGCCGGCTCACGGCCCAAACAGAGCCTGCTGGGGGAAACCGAAGGGCTGTACTCGACACCGATCACCTTCCAGGAAGTGATCGCCGGGCACCTGCGCATCAGCCTCGACACCGAGCAATTCCAGCAGCCGATGACCATCAGCCTGCAGAGCATGGGCCTGCTCAGCCTGATTCTACTGGCCTTGACCATGTCCCTGTCGCTGCGCCTGGGCCGGCATATTTCCACCCCGCTGCTGCAGTTGCGCGTGTGGCTGCGTGACCCCGATGACCCGGCCCCCGGCGCCGGTCGCCAGGACGAAATCGGCGACCTGGCGCGCCAACTGCAAGCGCGCCTGCTGCCGATCAAGATCGAAACCCAGGCCACCCCGGCCTATCGCGATCGCGACGAGATCGAAGAAGACGAGCACGAGATCAGCTTCGACGACGAGGATGAGCACCCAGAGTTTGCCGTGCGCGACCTGCACGACCCGCAATTCGACAGCCGCGAGGCGCATCACGACGACTTCAGTGCCGCGTCGCTGGATGACGACGAAGACGACCCCTTTGCCGACCTGCGCGATCACGCCAGCGCCGCCGCGCCCTTGCCGCCGGTCGCCAAAACGCCGCGCCCCAGCGCCGTATTGGCCATGCAACTGGGTGCCCAGGAGCAATTACGCCGCCTGCCGCGCGCACGCCTGCTGGACCTGCTGCAACGCTACCGTGACTGCCTGGAGCAGGCCGCCAGCCTGTATCAGGGCCAGTTGCACACCCTCAGCGACGGCAGCAGCCTGATGCTGTTTCATCAGCGCGACAGCGGCGACGACTACCTGACCCATGCCATCTGCTGCGGTGAGCTGATGCGCGCCCTGGGCCACGCCCTGCAAATTCAGGTGGCCGACAGCGGCATTACCCTGCAATTGCAGTTCGGCCTGACCCTCGGCGAAGGCCTGGAAGACCTCAGCCAGGGTGAACTGCTGCTCAGCGACAGCGCCCAGGATGCCCTGGCCCTGTCCCAGCACAGCCGCAACCTGCTGCTGGTGGCGCGGCAGATTGGCGACGATCCGCTGCTGCGCCAGCGCGCGCGCATCCGCGCCATCGCCAGCCCGGAAGGGGCCAGCTGCGTGGAGCGCCTGCTCGATCCGTATCCGGCCCTGCTGGAGCGCCAACTGGCGCGCATGCACGACGCCAGCTCCCACGCCTGAGCCTTACTTAAAAGCGAAACACTTCCACCGCCCCCTGGGCCGGCGCCACAGGGGCGACCGGCGGTAACGGCGGCGTCTTACGCGCCGGGGCTGCGCGCTTGCTGGCCGGATTGGCCGCCACGGGCACCTTCAAGGCGGTCACCGCCGCACTCGCCAGTTGTTCGGCCAATTGCCGCAATAAATCACTCTGCGCCTGCACCTGACTGATCAGGCTGCCCTGGTGCGCCTGCTCCAACTGCAACAAACGGCTGCCCTGCAGTTGGCCGGCCTTGTCCAACAGGCGCCACTGCGCGTGCAGCACCGCCGGCATCTGCGGCCCGGAATCCAGGCGACTGATGCTGACCTGTACCTGCAAGTCGGCGTTCAGCCCAGGCCCGGCCGGGGCCAGGAGGATATTCGGCGTCTGCAGGCGTCCGGCCAGTTGGCGCAACAATAGCTGCGCCACATCCGCACTCAAACTGCCGGCCCACTGCCCATCAGGGCTGGCGCGCAGGCTGCCGTCCAACTGGCGCTGGAGCACCTCGCCGCGCTGCAGATAATCCGCCAGGGTCAGCGGGCCAAGCAGCACCAGGGCGCCCTCTGTCGCCTTCGGCAGCGCCGGCTGGCCGGCATCCAGTTGATACAACGGCGCTGGGGCCTGCAGGCTACAACCGGCCAAAACGGCACTTATCAACAGCACGGACAGGCTTCGCAACAGCATCATCGACCTCTTATCGCCGGAATACGGCGGCCCATCATCCGTCAATCTGCCGTCAGGCTCCAGCCGCGACCCACCGCACATCGGCCAAGGCCTGCCTGCCAGGCGTTTTGCCAGCATCGCCCGGCAGCCTGCGCTTTACTTGCAACACCACTGCACCAGTCCGGTCAGCACCCACCAAGGCGCGACCGGCTAATGGACCCAGCGTCAAGGCAGGGACTGCAATGATTGCCAACATCCCATGGGGGCGCCTCATCCATCTGCTCGTGCTGGGCCTGCTGCTGGGCCTGCAAGGGCGCCCGGCGCTGGCCGAGGCGCTGCCCGTAAGCTATCTGTGCCAAGGCCTCGAACAATTCAGCCAGTTGCTGGCCAGCCCGCAGCCCTGGCAACCCGCCCACGACGGCCTGGTGCCGAGCGAAGAGCACAACAGCCCCTGCTGGGTGCGCATCGAGCAACTGGCCATGGCCCCGGCAGACGCGCCCACCCATGGCCAGCCAGCCGCCTGGTTGTCGTTTGCCAACCTGCATGTACAACGGGTCGAGATCGAGCTGTTCAATGCCCACGGCCAGGCCCTCGGCAGCGCCCGGCGCCTGGGTTACAACCGCCAGGCCCTGGTCAGCGGCCAACGCGCCAGTTTTATCCCCAGCGCCGCGTGGCACCTGCCGTTGTACGCACGTATCAGCTTCAACCCGGCGATCCGCGCCATTCCCGGCCTGGCCCATCAGGTTCAAGTCAGCCTGATCGAGCCCAGCAGCAGCCTGCAGGCCGAGCAGCGCAACGACCTGGGCAACCTGGCGATTGCCGCCCTGCTCGTCGCCAGCGCCCTGCTGGCAATCATGTTTGCCGGCGTACTGCGCGACCTCGATTACCTGATCTACGGCCTGTATGCCGGCGTCCAGGCGCTGACCGTGTTCGCCAAGAGCGGCCTGCCGTTCGCCCTGCCCACGGCGTCGCCACTGTGGCTCGACGTCTGGTCGCTGCAGTGCCTGGTCTCGGCCCTGTCGGCCCTGCTCAGCGTGCGCTTTGGCCGCTTCCTGCAGCACAGCCGGCGCACCGCCTGGCTGGCCGTAGCCGTGGCCGGCGGCTTTGTCCTGGCCATCCCGCTCGCCTACCTGGCCAGCGAGTGGGCCGCCGCGAGCATTTTCGTACTTCTGCCGCTGCACTTTGCCGTCCTGCTCTCCGGCAACTGGCGCGGCTGGCGCCAGGGCCAGCGCAATTGCGCCATCCTGCTGTTTGGCCTGCTGCCGATCAGCCTCTACTGGCTGACCTTCTTCGCCTACAACATCATCCTCAAACAACCCATGCCCAGCGCCCTGGCGATCGGCTCGGTGTTCGATGTGGTGCGCACCCTGGCCCTGCCTGCGGCCTTTTGCTACGGCCTGGTCGAGCAAACCCTCAAGCTGCAGCAAAAAACCACCCAACAGGCCCGCCACGACAGCCTGACCCAGCTGTACAGCCGCGAAGGCCTGCGCCACTACGGCCAGGGCCTGATCGACAAGGGCCGCCAGCCCAGCGTGTTGATGCTCAATATCGAGCGTTTCAAGGCCATCAATGAAACCCTGGGCATGGCCCTCGGCGACCAGATTCTGATCGAGACCGGCCGCCGCCTGCGCAGCCTCTCGCGCCAGCACCCCGGTGCGCGGGTCGGACGCATGCACGCCGACCAATTCTGCATGCTCTACCCCAGGGCCGAGCGCCTCGAGCACCTGCGCCAGCAGATCAACCAGAGCTTCAGCCGGCCCACCGAGGTCGACGGGCAGACCGTGGACATCGCCCTCACCGGCGGCATCGCCCTGCCCGCCGAGCCCCGCCAGGACATGACCCACCTGTTGCGCAACGCCGAGATAGCCCTGGATGCGGCGCGCAGCGAGCACCGCACCTGGGTCGAATACCACCCCGAGCTGGAAAGCAGCCAGCGCGCCGACCTCAGCCTGCTCTCCGAACTCAAGCGTGCGGTAGAGCAGGATGAGCTGCGCCTGTACCTGCAGCCCAAGGTGCGCCTGCAGGACGGCCACATCGGCAGTGCCGAGGCCCTGGTGCGCTGGTATCACCCCAAGCGCGGGATAATTCCGCCCGGTGACTTCGTGCCCTTTGCGGAAAAAACCGGGCGCATCACCCTGCTCACCCACTGGATGCTCAGCGAGGCCATGCGCCTGACCAGCCTGTGGCGCCGGCAGCAGCGGCCGCTGCAGATTTCGGTCAACCTGTCGGCCTTCGACCTCGGCGACCAGCACTTCGTCGCCACCATCTGCCGCCTGCTCAGCGAGAGCGACGCCGACCCTGCCGACATCCGCCTGGAAGTCACCGAGAGCGCCGCCATGCGTGATCCCGACGCTGCCCTGGCGGTGATGAATGCCCTGCACCAGGCCGGCTTCTCGCTGTCTATCGACGACTTCGGCACCGGCTATTCCTCCCTTGCCTACCTGCAGAAAATGCCCGCCGAAGAATTGAAGATCGACCGCTCGTTTATCCGCCATGTCCGCCCCGGCAGCGAGGCCGCGGCGCTGCTCGAATCGACCATCAGCCTCGGCCACCGCCTGGGCCTGAGCCTGGTCGGCGAAGGCGCCGAAACCGCCGAGGAATGGGCCATGCTCAGCGACCTGGGCTGCGACTACGCACAGGGCTGGTTCGCGGCCAAGCCGATGCCGGCCAGCGACTTTTTCCTCTGGTGGCAGCTAAACTCGCCGTTTCGCGCCCCGCTGGCGACACCGCCCAACCAGGCCGCCGACAGCACCGCGCACGCCAGCCCATCAACCTGAACACGGAGGTCAGCCCCATGCAGTGGCTTGCACAGGATGTAGAACAGTTAATTAGCGCCTGCCAGGCTGCAGATGCGCCCTATTGCCCCGACGTGGTGGTGGTCGGCTCCGGCTATGGCGGTGCGGTGGCGGCCCTGCGCTTTGCCGAACACGGCCAGAGCGTGGCCCTGCTGGAGCGCGGCAACGAGTACCTGGCCGGCGAGTTCCCCAGCGACCTCAGCCAGGCCGGCGGCTTTATCCGCGCCGAACTGCACGCCAGCCAGGGCGCCAACGCCAGCGGCAATGAAGACGCGCTGTTCGACTTTCGCCTCGGCCAGCGCGCCGCCGCCCTGGTCGGCAATGGCCTGGGCGGTGGCAGCCTGATCAACGCCGCCGTGGCGCTGCGCCCCGACCCACGGGTGTTTAGCCAGGCGCCCTGGCCCCTGGCGCTGCGCCAGGCCGACCTCGACGCCGACTATCAGCGCGCCCGCCAGGGCCTGCAGATCCAGACGCCGGCCGCCCAGGCCGTCGGCAGCGCCTGCGTGCCGCAACGCACGGCCCAATACCAGCGCCTGCACGAAATCGCCCGCGTTGCCGCCACCGAATGGGCCACCCCGCAGCTCAAGGTCAGCTGCGAGGATGTGCCGCTGGCCATCGAGTTCGCCGCCGCCCCCTCCCAGGCCCAGGGCCCGCGCAACGCCTGCGTGGGCTGCGGCAACTGCGTCAGCGGCTGCAACCACCAGGCCAAGCTGAGCCTGGACAAGACTTACCTGCCGCGCGCCTGCCAGGCCGGCGCGCGGCTGTTCACCCAGGTCAGCGTGCTGTCGGTCGAGCATGTGCCCGACGACACTCGCCACCCCTGGCGCGTGCATTGCGTGCGCACCAGCGAGCGCGCGCAATGGGGCGCCCTGCAGCGCAATGGCGCCGCCGAGCTTGAGCACTACGGCTTCAGCCTGCGCTGCGCCCGGGTGATCCTCAGCGCCGGCACCTTTGGTTCCAGCGAGATTCTCCTGCGCTCCCAGCGCCTGGGCCTGGATGTGGCCAGCGCCTGGCTCGGCCAGGGCATTTCCGCCAACGGTGACGACCTGTGCGCCGCCTACGCCCTGCCCGCCGAGGCCGATGCCATCGGCCGCAGCAGCGTACGCGGCGCCGCCAACAGCTGCGGGCCGACCATCAGTGCGGTGTTGCGTTTCGACGACCAGCACGATCACCGCAACAGCACCCTCATCGAAGACGGCAGCATTCCCGGCCTGCTCGCCCCGCTGGCCAACGAACTGCTCAGCACCCTCGGCGTGCTGCCGCAACTCAACCGTTTCAACCTGCGCAGCCGGCCGGGCCACGACCCGCTGGCGGTCGATCCACAGTTGATCAAGCGCAGCCTGACCCTGCTCGGCATGGGCCACGACTCGGCAGCCGGCCAGGCCAGCCTCAACGATCCCGGCGCGCGCCTGAACTGGAGTTGGCCGGCCCAGGCCGCCGATCCGGCACCGCAACTGCATCGCCAGCGCATGGCCTGCATCCGCCAGTTGGGCGGCGAATTCCTGGCCAATCCGGCCTCGGGGATACTCCCTGACGACATTCTCAACGTGCTCAGCGGCCCGACCCCGGACGCCGCCTGGGTCACCGTGCATCCGCTGGGCGGCTGTCGGATGGCCGACGCGGTACAAGACGGCGTGGTCAACCAGCGCGGCCAGGTGTTTCGCCAGGACGGCAGCGTCCACGCCAGCCTGCAGGTGTTGGATGGCTCGATCATTCCCAGCTCCCTGGGGGTCAACCCGCTGCTGACCATCACTGCCCTGGCCGAACGCGCCTGCCGCCTGACCCTGGCCGAACTGCCCGCGGGCAGCCCCAGGCAGGTCAGCCTACCCGCCTACCCGCAGGTGCCACCGCCGTTCGAGCGCGCCCAGCCGGCCAGCAGCGGCGCCGTGCTCGCCGAGGTCTTGCGCGGCCCGCTGAACTGGCAGGAACAGCCCGACACCACGCCACAGACGCTGGACGGCGCGTTGTTTCTGCAGATGGACGTGCCGGATTGGCAACGCCTGTGGCAAAGCCGCGAGCACCGGGTCGCGGCCATCGCCTTTCGCGCCGATCAGCAATTGACCGCCTCGCGCCTGGTCATCGACCGCCCCGGCCAGGCCGCCCTGACCCTGCAGGTGCGCGGCGGCAGCGTCGAGCTGTTCCGCGCCCTGGCCGAGAATCCCCTGGCCCGCCTGAACCGCTTCGTCCGCGCCGGCCTGACCTACCTGATCGGCGCCTGGCTGCCTGACCTGAGCCGGGCCAAGTCGGCCAACACCCCGAGCCTGTGGCGCAACCTGCCACGCGGCATGCGCCTGCTCTGGCACGCCAGCGCGGCGCGCAGCTTCGACTATCAACTGCAACTCAGCGACGGCCAGCAGGACTACCGGCTGCGCGGCCACAAGCTGATCCAGCCGGCGCTGAGCTGGGCCGAACTGGGCCGCTGGGTGCAGGATAAATGGCGCCACGGCGGCTGGCCGGCGCTGCAGCGACGCAGCGTCTGGGCACAGCTGACCGAGCTGGACATCGAGCTGTATCGGCACAGCGACAGCCATTGCCTGGCCCGTGGTCGCCTGGCCATGGACATTCCCGAGATGGTTCGGCGCATCGCCCCGCAATTGCACAACGGCAGCGACACCTTCAGCGCCCTGGGCGCCATCGCCAGCTATCCGCTGCTGATCGTGCGCTACCTGCTCAGCAGCCGGGCGCTGGACTTCCGCCTGCCGGACTACCGCAGCGACCTGCCCGCCAGCGACCCGGCCCTGGCCGCCGACAACGGTCGCTTCGAGCTGCAGGATACATCCTACCCATCCCTGCCCCTGGGCGACGGCCGGCAGGTCGCGGCGCAGCCGGCGGTGTGCCTGCATGTGCCGCTGCATGCCGAGCACCCAGACGGCGAGCAGATTCGCATCGGCCTGGTGCGCTATGCCCAGGCCCAGGTCGAGTCCCAGGTGGTCGAGGGGCAACGGCGGTACAAGTCGATCATGCTGCTCAACGGCTTTGCCCAGAACACCCTGCCGTTTGTCGCCGAAGAGCTCGGCTCGCGCAGCCTGGCCGCCATGCTCTATGCCCAGGGCTGGGATGTGTGGCTGCTGGAATACCGGGTCAGCCCGTTGCTGCGCGCCTCGGCGCAGTTCTGCAGCATGGACGACATTGCCGCCGGCGATATTCCCCAGGCCATCGAGCATATTCTCGGCCAACTGCAGAGCGAATCCGCCACCCAACCGGCCCTGCCCGGCAGCCTGTTCTGCTTTAGCCACTGCGTCGGCTCGGCCTCCCTGGGCATGTCCCTGCTCGGCGGCCACCTGACCCATGGCGATGGCCGGGCCAAACTGGCCGGCGTGCTGCTCTCGCAGTTCCAGCCGTTCGTGATCGGCTCCAGCACCGCGCAGATGCGCCTGCAAGTGGCCGCCCTGCTGGTTAACGGCCTGGGCCTGGAGCGCCTGGAGTTCAGCGCCGGCACGGTGCAGGCCGATGCCCTGCATGCGCTGATGGACCGCCTGTTCGCCAGCTTTGCCTACCCCGCCAGCGAACGCTGCCCCGGCGAACACGACCTGCGCCACGAACACCCCGACAGCACCTCCTGCAAACGCATGGCCGGCGCCCTCAGCCGCCTGTTCCGCCACGACCAGTTGCTGCCGATCACCCACGCCAAGCTCGACCAGTATTTCGGCCGCACCAACCTCGGCGTATTTATGCACGGCGCCAAGTGCGTGGAATACGAGCGCCTGGTGAATGCCAACGGGCAGAACGTTTACACCAGCGAAGACAACCTGCAGCGCTACCTGCCGATGCCGCTGATGCTCCTGCACGGCGCCGACAACGTGCTGTTCGATGCCGAATCCTGCCACGAAAGCTGGCGTCAGCTGAGTCGAGGCTTTAGTCAGGCGCGCCTGGATCAAGGCCACGACCAGCAGTTGATCGCCGCCGAACACGCCCACTTCGACTGCACCATCGGCAAGCGCGCGCCGGAAGTGATCTTCAACAAGGTGGTCGGCTTCTTCAACACCGCCTACCTCAGCCACGCCACCCAGCAAGCCACCCCCAACCGCCTGCGCGCCCGCCTGCCACGCACCGGGCCGATCGTCGGCTGGACTCGCCAGGTCGGCGAGCACAGCCTGCTGCGCGTGTGGATCGAAGTCGACAACACCCAAAGCGGCACCGCGGTGGCCGCCATGACCCTGGTTTGTGCCGGCCCGCAGCGCCGCGTACAGGCCTGGCCACTGCGCCAGCAGCCACTGGACGCAGCCCTGGGCAGCAAGGACGCCCCGGCCGCCGATGCCGGGATCAGCTATGCCCTGGCCGACATCGAGGTGCCCACGGCCTGGCTCGGCAGCCTGAGCATCGCCATGGTCAGCCTGCACAGCTATGCCGCCAGCGACGCCGCGGACCAAGCCTGCGCCCATAACTGGCCGTGCGCCTGGGGCCAACCGATCAGCGTCAACGAAGCCCTGGCCAGTGGCGGCCGTACCCCGGCGCGCGGTGACACGCCCAGCAGCACCTGCACCCCGTGCGCGCCGGCGCCCGCCCCAGATAACGCCGCCGGCCTCGCCCAGCCCCTGCCGGCGGCGCCCATCCAGACCCGCATCGAACCCCTGGCGCTGGACCTGGAACTGGCCGACGCCCAGGCCCTGCTCTATCCCTTGGCACTCACCCTGCAGCAGGGCCGGCAACTGGCCAGTCGCGCCCAACCCGCCACCCTCTCGCGGCAACGCCGCAGCCTGCGCTGGATGCGCGAATGCGTGGTGCGCCTGCGCGCCGAGCAATGGCAACCGGGGCCGAGCTTCAGCTTTCTCGCCGCCAGTTGCCGGCATCCCGGCCTGACCGAACTGGAAGCCCAGCGCAGCGACGCCAGCCTGGCCGCCCTGGCCCTGCGCCAGCGCCGTCAGCCGGCGGCCCTGATGCTGATGCTCGGCGACCAGATCTACGCCGACGCCCGCGCCGGCCTGCTCGACAGCAGCTCCTCGCTGGAACGCCTGCTGCCGCGCTACCGCGAGGCCTTCGGTTCGCCGGCCTTCGCCGCCCTGGCCCGCGGCACACCGCTGCACATGCTGATGGACGACCACGAGTTGGTCGACAACTGGAGCCGCGACCTGCTGCTGTGCGGCCCCGCCGAACGCGAGCTAACCACCAATGCCCTGGCCGCCTATCAGGTGTTCCAGCGCGCCCACGGCCCCGACGCCCTGGCTGCTGACGGCCACGACGCCTGCTTCAACCTCGGCGGCGCCGGCTTCTACTCCCTCAACACGCGCATCCAGCGCCAACGCGCACCCGAGCGGCGCCTGCTGACGGCCAGTCAGTGGCAAGCGCTGGAAGACTGGCTGCTGGCCGAGCAGGCCTGCGGCCGTCAGCCTAAATTCATTCTCAGCGGCTCGGTGCTGGCCCCTGGGCTGCGCGAATACGCCGGCCAGCCAAGCCCGCGGGCAAGCGACAACTGGCAACTGAGCAGCGCCGAACGAGCACGCCTGCTGCGCTTTATCCGCGATAGGGGGATTCACAACGTCGTGTTTATTTCCGGCGACTACCACTGCTGCGCCGCCGCCAGCATCCGCTTCCCCGGCAGCGCGGTGCAGGCCTACGCCCTGGTGGCGCCGCCGCTGCATGCGCCGCTGCGCTTCGCCAACGTCGCACCCAGCAGCGTATTGACCGACGAAGTGATCGATCTGGGCAGCGGCACGGCCCAGATCGAGGCCCAGGCCTGGGAGGGCGATGGCTGGCTGGAGTGCCAACTGCAGCCCGAGGGCGACGGCCACCGGCTACGCGCCCTGTTCCGCTGCCTGCCCCTGGATAGCCAGCAGGTGCAGGAGCATCACTGCGACTGGTTGCTGGACTAGCTGCGGGCTGGTATTGACGTCAAGACGCGGATTTATTAACCAAATCCGCGGCTAGCCGGCCGCGCCGAGCATGCTGCACTGACCCTCCGGGGCGCGCGAAAGCCCCATAGAGCGCACACCCTCGGAGGCCGCCAGTGCTCAGGCGCGGAGTTATCAACGCGATGCCCTGCATTGAAATGCTCATGTGCAGGCAGACAACAAAAAACGCCCAGCAAAGCACGCCTCAGCGCAACAGCTTCTATGCTCACTCCAATGCTGCCAAATTTGGAGGCCAGGGGGATTTATGCATGCAGCGCTTAACAACACATCGCCCGTGCTCGCGGCAATTGAGCAGATTGAGGCGGGGCTGATAATTCTCGATAACCAATTCAGCATTTGTTACTGCAATCAATTTGTTTTAAGTCGGCTTGCTAGCAAGTCATCACCACTGCTTGGGTGCAAGTTTGCCGATGCCTTTCCAGAAGTTAACGCGACCAACTGGCTTGCCCAATTCGAGCGTGCGCGCAATAGTAAAACCACGGTTCAAACCATTTGGCGCAACCCTCAGTACCTCATCAGACTGCAGCAAAAAAGCAACGCCAATGACGCGCAACAAATATCCCCCATGCAGCAAACAACCCTGCTGTATTACTTTACCGACGAACAAAACGCCCCCTTTTATGGCATCGCCATATTTGACAACAGCACCGCCACGCAAAACTACAACCTGCTCCATGAAGCAATCCAACGCTTGGAAAAAAAACAAGCCATTGCCGAAATGCTTGACCAGCAACTTAAACACGCCAACGCGCGCGTATTGCAGGCGGAAAAAATGGCCGCCATCGGTCAGCTCGCCGCGGGGGTTGCCCATGAGATAAACAACCCAATTGGCTTCGTCGGCACGAATTTGAAAATTCTCGCCGACTACGTTCAACAGCTCATCCGCCTTGTCGATGACATACAGGAACGTGGCGACCAGGAGTTGGCCAACCTCAAAAGAACCCACAGCTATGACTTTATTCGCAGCGACGTGATCGAACTATTAGATGACTCCAATCGCGGCATCAAACGCATCAAAAACATCACCAGCGCCCTGCACAACTATGCGCAATATGACCCCAGCGCGCTGACCAGCATCGACCTTATCGAGACGATAGAAAGTGCGCTAACCGAGCTCAACGAATACCAGCGAGAAGACATTCAAATAATTAAATTGTTTGCCGAACAATCAACCACCCAAGGCAATCGTCCGCAAATTAAACAAGCCATTATAAATTTACTTACCAACGCATTCCAATCGATCAACGGCCCTGGCAGCATTACCGTCAGCACCTATAACGATGATGGTAACGCCTACATTACGATTGAAGACAGCGGCTGTGGTATTCCTGCCGAAATTTGTCACCGCATATTCGAGCCTTTTTTCACCACCCGAGCAGTGGGTGATGGCATCGGCCTTGGCCTAACCACGGTATTCAACATTACCACCTTACACCAGGGTCAAGTCAGCGTTAGCAGCACACCAGGCAAGGGCTCCATTTTCACCCTGGCACTCCCCTGCCGCCCCTTACTCGCAAACAATGCATTAGGAAATGCGTCATGAGCGAAGTTCAAATTAATAGCAAGCCAATCCAGAAGGTTCTTCTGGTTGATGATGAAGAAGCCATCCTCAACAGCTTACGCCGCGTATTGCGCAACGAACCTTATGAGTTGTTGTTCGCCCGTAGCGGCGAGGCCGCCCTTAGTTCATTACAGGAACACGCGATTGACCTGGTGGTCTCCGATGCACGCATGCCGGGGATGGACGGCGCCACGCTGCTCAGCGAAATAAACAAGCGCAATCCCGACTGCATGACCATCTTGCTTACCGGCTATGCCGACCTGCCGACCATTGTTAAGGCCATCAATGAGGGCAAAATTTATCGTTACATCAGCAAGCCCTGGGACGATGACGAATTATTAATCACCCTGCGCCAAGCCCTTGCCATGCAGCACGCGGAACGCGAAAGACGCCGCCTGGTAGTGCTTACACGTCGCCAAAATGAAACGCTCCGCGGGCTTAATGAAACACTTGAGAGCCGCGTGAAAGACCGCACAGCAGAACTTCAACAAACCGCGGACATGCTCGATCTAGCCTACGATGAACTGCAACGCAGCTATGTTACCAGCACCGAAGTATTTTCCATGCTGATTAACCAGCGGCTGCCTCGCGACAAACAAACCAATCAGCAAGTCATTTCTCTGGTGCGCGCCTACTGCGCCGACCAGCATATAGACGATCATTCCAGCCGCAATATGGCCATGGCGGCGGCGCTCTACAACATCGGCAAATTAAGCTGGGGCGACGATTTAATCAACGCCGCGACCGATCGCCTGTATGGCGGCGACCGGGAAACTTACCGAAAATACCCAAGCCAAAGCGAATCACTACTAATGGCTTTGGAGCCCCTGCGTGACGCGGCCCTACTGATTCGTCACCATCAAGAACATTGGGATGGCAGTGGCTTTCCAGACCATATAAAAGAACAAGCCATCCCCTTCGGCGCGCGCCTGCTAAAGCTGTGCGTGGACTTTGTTGAATTACAAGGCGGTCTCGTTCTCGAACGGAAAATGAACCGTGACGAAGTCATTTTATATATTCGTAAACACGCCGGCCGCTTATACGACCCGCAACTGGTCGAGGTCTTCATTAATGTCTGCGCGAACTTATTAACGGACATTCGAATTGTTGACCCTAACGTAAAAGCTCTTGACACCCGCCATCTAGAGCCGGGGATGATACTGGCGCGTAATTTAAATGCAGACAACGGCATGTTGCTCCTCAACGAAGGCAAAGAATTAAGCCGCCAGCTGATTGATAAACTTATTGCTTTCGAATCCATTGAGGCCGTGCGCTATACCGTGTTCGTCATTACCCCCAACGACTCAGAATGAACGGTGTGCCATGCATAATATTCAAATACTTGATGACGACCCCGCCATTCTTAAGGCCCTCCAGCGTGTGCTACACGCCGAGAACTGGAAAATTGACACCTTCAGCGACCCGCAAGCCGCACTGCACGCGCTGACCGAAAATGACTATGCCGTAATCATCAGCGACTTGCACATGCCGCAACTCGACGGCATAACTTATTTACAGTTCGCCAAACAGGCACAACCCCATGCCATCCGCTTATTACTCAGCGGTCATGGCGATCGCAACAGCTTAACCAAAGCCATCAATCACGCCGCCATTTATCGTTTTGTCAGCAAACCATGGGATGACTACGAATTAATTTCAGCCCTGAGTGCCGGCGTAGAACTATACGCGCTGCAAGCAGAATGCAGAACGCTACTGGCAGAGCTTAAACAGCAAAAACTCACCATCGCTCGCCAGCAACATGAATGGCTAGAGCTGCAAAAAAAACACCCCGAGCTACTTAAAGTAAAACGGGACGACGACGGCCACATCATATTATTCGACGAATTATAAAAAGCTAATCGGTCAGCACAGAAGGAGGTTCGCCATGGACAGTGCGCATAAAACTACGCTCCCAGAGCCCAACGCCATACTAGATAGATATGGTTTGTTTTTGCTTGATCAAAATTTAAATGTTTTGTATCTAAGCCCAACCACTGCCGCGCTTTTAAACTGCCCTGCCAAACCTGCGCCAAACACCACACTGCACCAATTGGTTCCGGAGTTAAACATCAATGCCATACAAGCATCTATAGCAGAAAAACCCGATCACCCATATAAGCACCAAGAAAATATCAACTTAGCATCATCCACAGCAAATCCGACTTATTGCGTATCCCTATACGCGCCGCAAGGCCGTAATGGCCCATACACAATAATTGGCTGCATCCATGAAGCCAACAACAGCGAGCAAATAAATCTTTATCACGATTTGCTACAGAAGGCAAAACTACTAGCACTCAACAACATCAGCCTTAATAATCACATTCAACACTCCAACCGACAAATCCTACAATCAGAAAAAATGGCCGGCATTGGTCAATTGGCCGCAGGGGTAGCACATGAAATAAACAACCCCCTAGGCTTTGTCTTCTCCAACATAAAAACATTAACCAACTACATAGACTCACTCTTTAAAATAATCGAGGTAGCCAGCCAAGACCAGAACAACCTCGAACTTCAGCAAGTCCTGGCTCGTTTCGAATACGACTATATAAAAAACGACTTAAGCGAACTCCTTAGCGAGTCCGAAGATGGCTTGCAACGCGTCAAAAAAATAATCACCTCACTTAAAGATTTCTCTCACATAGACGAAGAAGAATTTGCTGCAGCCGACCTGCACAAATGCATTGAAACAACGCTTAGCGTTGCGCAAAATGAAATAAAATACAAAGCGAATATCATCCGCGAGTTTGGCCAACTGCCGCCCATCGACTGCATTGCCTCACAAATAAACCAAGTCATCATGAACATTACCGTTAATGCGGCACATGCCATCGCCGACTTTGGCACCATTCACATTAGAACTGGCACACGCGACGATAAAGCCTGGATTGAAATAGAAGATAACGGCTCCGGCATACCCGAGGACATCGTTAAACGTATTTTTGAACCCTTCTACACAACCAAGCCCATTGGCAAGGGCACCGGCCTCGGGCTTTCGCTATCACAAACAATCATAGACCGACATAATGGCACAATAGAAATAGACAGCCGCGTTGGCCGTGGAACAAAATTCACTATCTGGTTGCCCGTACAACAATAAGCCAAAAGGCCGACCAATGAACACCCTTACGGAAACACCAGCCACCCTACAACAAGCATTCTTAAAATGCACCGCCATAACTCTTTATTGCATTTGCGCACTGGCGCTCATTGATCACGCCATCCACCTGATATACAAAAACCATCTGCCCGCCATCCCACTCCAATACAGCTACCTAAGCCTATATGCAGCCATCGCCACCTTTAGACTCAACGCCCGGCTATTAATGCTACCGCTGGGCTTAAGTATAATACTTATAAACCAGCACATCACCCATCAAGACCCCACCTACATTAATATTGCCATCCTAACAACTTTACTCCTTAGCCTTAGCGCCATCTTTGATACCTTTACAGCAATCAAAACAATCCGCAAATATTCCGCCGCCATAGTAAGCGCAGGAGGTATTTATTTACTTTCCGCGCACCTGCTTGACATTTCAATACTCGACTCATCACTCACCACGACCACTGAAAAGCTGCCACGCCATGCCGGATTATACTTATTCATCGGCATAATAACCCTCATGCAACTACACAACAAAAATAATGCCCCACTGAAAACCAGAGCCCTTGATTCCGCCAGCATCATTGGCCCGCTGCTCGTATACGCGCTACTAAGCGCAAATACAAATATCAATAAAAATTATAATGACGTCATCGCCAACAATCTTAAAGATGAAACCGCCACCATCATACAAGCCAGGAAATTACAAGCCGCCGCCATTGCCGACGCATGGCTGGTCATGCAAGACAAAAACGCACAATTGCAAGTTGCACTACTCAATAATCTTCTTGCCGCACTGCCAGAAATCTCCAGCGCTTATATATATGACGAGAACTTGAACGCCACTAACACCTTCACCCCCAAGCGCAAGCCCCTTCAAGCCATCGCCATCGAGCAACCTGCCGCCCCCATCGCCCGCCTGATCAACGACAGACAAGAACCAATCACCGACACAGAATACCTAATACAGCAAGACGGCGAAATCACCACAGAAGTCGCAATAGCCTACCTTGAAAAAAATAGACAATATATTGCAATCTACTTTTCCGCAAACTCCAACATCCACAAATTGCACCATGCCCCCACTGGCACCACGAACATTGAGATTAGTTTGATCAGCAAAGCCTCCAACCCTGCAATAGTTAGCCCCCCCCCAAATGCCATTGTCCACGTGAACGGCAATATGGATTTAGCCATCCATGTCATGACCAAAGACACCCAGAATATCCCCGCTCTGGCCATATTTATTATATTAAGCAGCATCCTTATTACTTCCATCAGCCGGATCAACTCCGAGCTATACAAAAGCGAAAGACTTCACGCCGAAAAGCTCAAAGACAAACATCAGGAATTATCTACCGCCTTAACAAAAAGTCGGGAACTCCAAATAGCCGCAAGCAGAAGCGAACAACTTTACCGCTCACTCTTCAACGACAGCCCAGACTCCATAATACTTAGCAACCACCTGGGGAAAATAATTGACATCAATCAATCTGCCATTGAATTATTTAAATTCTCCCGCGACCAATTTATCAACTTAAGCGTCAGCACACTGCTGCTTTCCGCAAACAACAAAAGCAGCAGCGCCAGCGCCCTGCCCAACGTCAAAATAAACAACTTTGAAATATCCTGCAGCGACAATCAAAAACGAAAACTAACCCTTAACGTTTGTCACTTTCCGATCCATGTTGATCAACAACAAACTGGCGCCTTCACGGTTGCCCGAGACTTTTCCTCTTTTCGTGCCGCCCAAAATGACTCGCTGCTCCGCCTGCGCGCTTTAGATGCTTGCTCGAATGGAATTATTATCTCTAACGCTCGGCAAACCCACCAACCGATTGTTTATGTTAACGCCGCCTTCGAGCGCATCACCGGATATTCAGCCCACGAAGTCATCGGCCGTAACTGTCGCTTTCTCAGCAAAGGTATTAAAAGCACCAAAGAACGTGAGATTTTACGCTCTGCAATTGCGCGAGGGGAAAGCACCCAGGTCACCATACAAAACAGCCGCAAAGATGGCTCTTTATTCTGGAACGAACTTAAAATTGAGCCTATTTATGACGAAGACAATACCCTAAGCCATTTTGTCGGCGTGCAAACAGACGTTACCGAGCAGCTTAAATACATCAAAGACCTCTCCTTCTATGCAACCCATGATCGCCTGACCGCACTGCCTAACCGGACCCTACTCGAAGACCGTCTCGAACATGCTTACAACATCGCCCAGCGCTACAAACAGTTAACCGCCGTATTATTTATTGACCTCGATGATTTCAAGCCTATCAATGATGCTTTTGGTCATGGCATCGGCGATGAGGTATTAAAAGAAGTGTCCGAGCGCCTGCGTTGCAACGCTCGAAACTCTGACACCTTGGCCAGACTGGGGGGCGACGAGTACATATTATTACTGACTGAGATCTCTCACGAATATCAGGTTACCGCCATTGCCGAACGCATAATCGAAAGCATTGATCATGCCTTCATTATCAATGACCTTGAACTGCATATTACCTGCAGCATTGGCATCAGCCTGTTTACCGAACAACTAGACAATGCTCAAACATTATTACAACAAGCCGACATGGCCATGTATCGCGCCAAACAAAACGGCCGCAACACTTATAACATTTATACCTCGGACCTTGATCAATCTGCCAACGACAACATGCAGTTGCGCAATGATTTACGCAGCGCCATTCAGAATGATCAGTTGCTCTTACACTATCAACCGCAAATTGATGGGCGTACCGGAAAAATAGCGGGGATTGAAGCGCTGCTGCGCTGGAACCATCCGCTGCGCGGCATGATCTCGCCAGCAGACTTTATCCATTTAGCCGAGGCCAATGGCCAAATAGTGCCTATTGGTCAATGGGTGCTTGAGCAAACCTGCGCTTTTATCCGTGAACTTCTAGAGCTGAATCTTTGCGATTGCCCAATATCCATCAATGTATCCCCCGTTCAATTACAACGGCAGGCCTTCGATCAAGTCGTCATGGACGCGCTGGCAGCCAGCGGGCTTGCCGCAAAGTATCTAGAGCTTGAAATCACGGAAAGCATTCTCCTGTCGGACATGGAGCGCGTGCTGAAAATGCTCCGCGCCCTAAATCGCGCGGGCGTGCAAATTGCGATTGACGACTTCGGCACCGGCTTCTCAAGCCTCAACTATCTAAAACTATTACCGCTCAACAAAGTCAAAATTGATAAATCCTTTATCAACGAGATCATTCACAATCCGCATGATGCCGCGCTGACCAAGTCGATTATCTCCATGGCTCACCACCTCTCCATGAGCGTTATCGCTGAAGGCGTTGAAGATCTGGCGCAATACACCTTCCTGCTCAACAACAAATGTGAATACTTCCAGGGTTATTTCTTCTCCAAGCCATTAAATCGTCAAGACCTCATCGCCTATTTGCGCGCCAACAGCCGCGGGATCACACTGCCCACCAACAAAATTGAAACCCCTAACACGCTACTGTTAATCGACGACGAAGAAAATATTTTGCGCGCATTAAAACGCACATTGCGCAAAGACAACTACAACATATTAACCTGCACCAACGCACAGCAAGCCTTTGAACTGCTTGCTGTGAACAACGTACACGTCATCATCTCCGATCAACGCATGCCAGGAATGACCGGCACCGAGTTCTTGAAGAAGGTTAAGGATATTTACCCAAACACCATTCGCATGGTGCTCTCCGGCTTTACCGACTTGAACAGTGTTACCGACGCCATCAACCAAGGCGCCATTTACAAATACTTAACCAAACCCTGGGATGATCAAGCGCTTAGTGACTCAATTCGCCAAGCGTTTAAACAATATGAGCTGCAACTGAATACAACTATCCGCCTCGATACTGATCGGCAGTGATTGCTCGCGCAGCAATCACTGCTCAACCGCTAACTTGGCCGCCTGACAGGCGGCCAGCGCGGCAGTATCAAGTCCGCCCAGAGTCCTCCACCAACAAGCTGTCGACCCGCTGGAAGCCGCGCGGCAGCTTGTTGCCGCGGCGGCCGCGTTCGCCTTTGTAGTGCTCCAGGTCATCGGCTTTGAGCGACAGGGTACGTTTGCCCGCCTGCAGCACCAGGGTTGCACCGGCTGGCAGTACGGCCAGGTCGGTGAGGTATTCCTCGCGGCTGGCGACGCGTTCACCGGGGATGCCGATGATCTTGTTGCCCTTGCCTTTGCCCAGCTGCGGCAGGTCGGCGACCTTGAACACCAGCAGGCGGCCTTCGGTGGTGACCGCCGCCAGCCAGTCCTGCTCGCGGTTGCCGAGCAGTTTCGGCGGCACCACCAGGGCGCCTGCCGGCAGGGTCAGCAGGGCCTTGCCGGCCTTGTTCTTGGCTTGTAGGTCTTCGCCTTTGACCACGAAGCCGTAGCCGGCGTCGGAGGCGATCACATACAGCGCCTCGTCGTCCGGCAGCAGCACGCACTCGAAGGTGGCGCCCGGCGGCGGCGTCAGGCGGCCGGTCAGCGGCTCACCCTGGCCACGGGCTGACGGCAAGCTGTGGGCCGGCAGCGAATAGCTGCGCCCGGTGCTGTCGATAAACACCGCGAACTGATTGGAGCGCCCCGGCGCTGCGGTTTTGAAGCCGTCGCCGGCCTTGTACGACAAGCCGGTGGCGTCGATATCGTGACCCTTGCCGCAGCGTACCCAGCCTTTTTCCGAAAGCACCACGGTGACCGGCTCGGTCGGCAGCAGCTCGTTCTCCGACAGTGCGCGGGCTTCGCTGCGGGCGACGATCGGCGAACGGCGGGCGTCGCCGTAGGTTTCGGCGTCGGCGAGAATTTCCGTGCGTACCAGCTTGCGCAGTTTGCTTTCGCTGCCGAGCAAGGCCTGCAGCTTGGCTTGTTCCTTGGCCAGAGCATCCTGCTCGCCACGGATCTTCATCTCTTCCAGACGGGCCAGCTGACGCAGGCGGGTGTCGAGGATGTAGTCAGCCTGGTCGTCGCTGAGGCCGAAACGGGCCATCAGCACCTGCTTGGGCTGCTCCTCGGTGCGGATGATATGGATCACTTCATCGAGATTGAGGAAGGCGATCAGCAAGCCGTCCAACAGGTGCAGGCGGCGCTCGACCTTATCCAAGCGGTACTGCAAACGACGGCGCACGGTGCCAATGCGGAAGGTTAGCCACTCGCCCAGCAGGGTGCGCAGGTTCTTCAGCTGCGGCTTGCCGTCCAGGCCGATGATGTTGATGTTGACCCGGTAGGTGCTTTCCAGCTCGGTGGTGGCGAACAGGTGCTGCATCAGATCAAAGGCATCCACGCGGTTGGAGCGTGGGATGATGACGATGCGGCACGGGTGCTCGTGGTCCGACTCGTCGCGCAGGTCGGCGACCATCGGCAGCTTCTTGGCCTGCATCTGCGCGGCGATCTGCTCCAGCACCTTGGCTCCGGAGACCTGATGGGGCAACGCAGTGACCACGATGTCGCCGTCCTCGACGCGGTACACGGCGCGCATGCGCACCGAGCCCTTGCCGGTTTCGTAGATTTTCAGCAGGTCGCTGCGCGGGGTAATGACTTCCGCCTCGGTCGGATAATCCGGGCCGAGCACGTGTTCGCACAGCTGCTCGACCGTGGCATCCGGCTCATCGAGCAGGCGCACGCAGGCGGTGGCGACTTCGCGCAGGTTGTGCGGCGGTACGTCGGTGGCCATGCCCACGGCGATGCCGGTGGTGCCATTAAGAAGAATATTGGGCAGCCGCGCCGGCAGCACGGCCGGCTCGTCCAGGGTGCCGTCGAAGTTCGGCACCCAGTCGGCGGTGCCCTGGCCCAGTTCGGTCAGCAGCACCTCCGAGTAACGCGACAGGCGCGCCTCGGTGTAACGCATGGCGGCAAACGACTTGGGATCATCCGGCGCACCCCAGTTGCCCTGGCCGTCGACCAGCGTGTAGCGGTAGCTGAACGGCTGAGCCATCAGCACCATGGCTTCGTAGCACGCCGAGTCGCCGTGGGGGTGGAACTTACCCAGCACGTCACCGACGGTGCGCGCGGATTTTTTGTGCTTGGAGTCAGCGTCCAGGCCCAGCTCGCTCATGGCATAGACGATGCGCCGCTGCACGGGCTTCAAGCCGTCGCCGATATGCGGCAGGGCGCGGTCCATGATCACGTACATGGAATAGTTGAGGTAGGCCTGCTCGGTAAAGTCGGCCAGGGAGCGCCGCTCGACGCCGTCCAGGCTCAGGTCCAGGCTCGTGATAGAAGAGTCGCTCATGCGGGCCTCATTGCGTAGTGGTCTGGCGCAGCAGCAAGGTGCCGTCGCGCTGGGTAAATTCGAGTTGTTTCAGGGCGCTCATGCCCAGCAGCACCTCTTCGCCGTGCATGCCGGGCGCAATCAGGGCGCGCACATCGCTGAGCAGAATGTCGCCCAGTTGCAGGCTGGCCAGCCGCGTGCGGTAGCCGGTGCTGGTGCCATTGGCGGTGTGCAGGCTGATCGGCGCGCCACGCTGCAAGCCCAGGCGCTCGGCCAGGGCCGCCGGAATAGCCACATCGGTGGCGCCGGTATCGAGGAGAAACTCCACCGCTTCGCCATTGATCAAGCCACTGGCGAGGAAATGCCCCTGGCCATTACTGGCCAGACGCACCTCGGTATAAGCGCTGCCCACGACGGACTCGGGCTGCTGATTGGGGTTGCGCTGGGTGTCTTGCCACTGGGCAAAAAACCGCGTGGCGAGCCACAGCCCGAGCAGCCAGGCGACGATCCACATGGCCTTGCCGGCCGCGCGCCCAGGCGTCGGGGTAGTCATGATGAGGTTCCCCAGCCGCCGTCCGGCGCGGCGAAGCGCCAGATGATCGGCCGCCGTTCGCCATCCCCGCGGGCATAGTCGTCACCGAGCATGGCGGCACCATTGTCGAGGCCGATCCAGGCACCCTCGGCATCCACCGCCAGGGCTTCTGCCACGCCGTAAGGCAACGGATAGCGGCGCGCCTCGGCCAGCGCCGTGTCGGCAAACGACCAGCAGCGTTCCACCGCACCATCCGCCGGATTGCGCCGGCAAACCTGCAGCTGCAGACGTTCCAGGGTGAACAACTTACCCGCAAAAAACGCCAGGTCGGCGAAATCCACGGGCAACCGCTCACCACCCATCTGCGCCGGCGCACGCTGATAGGCGCTTTCGCTGAGCAGCACGCAGCTCTGCCCACAGGCCCAACCGGAGGTCTGTTGCTGCAGCGCCAGCAGGCCGCGATTCTGCCGCTCGGCCGCCAGCCACAGGCGTGTGCCATCCGGGTTAACCGCCAGGCCCTCGACCAGGCCGTTAAACTGCCAGAACAGGCCACTGACCCGCGCCTGACCGATCAGATTGGCTGGCAACGGCAACCAGCTGGGCGAACCCTCGACCGGCAGTTTGAGCACGGCCACCTGGGCTTCGCTGACCAGATAGAGGTTGCCGGCGGCATCGCAGCTCAGGCCTTCGAAATCCAGCTCGCCGCCACGCACCACGCCCATGCCCCAGTTGCCCACTTGCTGGCCCCAGGACAAACCGCTGGGCGGCGCCAGCGGCGCGCTGAACTGTTCAACCTCGGCCTGCCAGATACCCACTTTGGCACGCAGACGATAGAGCCGGCGGTCATCGCGATCCGACAGCGCCCAAAGCGCGCCCTGGCACCAGGCCAGGCCCGACAGGTTGCCGCCGGTCATGGCCGTCACCGGGCGCTCTTCCAGCAGCTGCAAGGATTTGTTCGCCGGCGCGGCCTGCACCACGGCGGCCAGGCAGACGAGCAACAGGCACAGGCCTGTCTTCACAGCAGGACCTCAGCCAGATTGCCTTTGGTTTCCAGCCAGGACTTGCGGTCGCCGGCGCGCTTCTTGGCCAGCAGCATGTCCATGATTTCTTCGGTGGCGCTGAAGTCATCCAGGGTCAGCTGCACCAAGCGGCGGGTGTTGGGGTCCATGGTGGTTTCGCGCAGTTGCGGCGGGTTCATTTCACCCAGGCCTTTAAAGCGCGTGACCTGCGGCTTGCCGCGCTTCTTCTCGGCCACCAGGCGATCGAGGATGCCGTCGCGCTCGGCCTCATCCAGGGCGTAGTAAATCTCCTTGCCGAGGTCGATGCGGTACAGCGGCGGCATGGCCACGTAGACGTGGCCGGCATCCACCAGCGGGCGGAAGTGGCGGACGAACAAGGCGCACAGCAAAGTGGCGATGTGCAGGCCGTCGGAGTCGGCGTCGGCGAGGATGCAGATCTTGCCGTAGCGCAGCTGGCTCAGGTCGACGGCGCCGGGATCGACGCCGATGGCCACGGCGATGTTGTGTACTTCCTGGCTGGCCAGCACTTCGCCGCCGTCGACTTCCCAGGTATTCAGAATCTTGCCGCGCAACGGCAGGATCGCTTGAAACTCCTTGTCGCGCGCCTGCTTGGCCGAACCGCCGGCGGAATCACCTTCGACCAGAAACAGCTCGGCGCGCATCGGCTCCTGACCCGCGCAGTCGGCCAGTTTGCCCGGCAGCGCCGGGCCCTGGGTGACGCGTTTGCGCTCGACCTTCTTGCCGGCTTTCAGGCGCCGACCGGCGTTGTTGATGGCCAGTTCGGCCAGCTGCAAACCCAGCTCCGGGTTGGCGTTGAGCCACAGGCTAAAGGCATCTTTGACCACGCCGGAAACAAACGCCGAGGCCTCACGGGACGACAGGCGCTCCTTGGTCTGCCCGGAGAACTGCGGCTCCTGCATCTTCATCGAGAGGACGAAGGCGATGCGTTCCCAGACGTCTTCCGGAGCCAGCTTGACCCCGCGCGGCAGCAGGGTGCGGAATTCGCAGAACTCGCGCATGGCATCCAGCAGGCCCTGGCGCAGGCCGTTGACGTGGGTGCCGCCCTGGGCGGTGGGGATCAGGTTGACGTAGCTTTCCTGCACGCTTTCGCCGCCTTCGGGCAGCCACAGCAGGGCCCAGTCCACCGCCTCTTTATTGCCGGCGAGGCTGCCGACGAAGGGCTCATCGGGCAGGCGCAGGTGTTCGCTGACCGCATCCACCAGGTAGGAGCGCAGGCCGTCCTCGTAGTGCCACTCGATCTTCTCGCCGCTGGCCTTGTCCTCGAAGCTGACCGACAGGCCCGGACACAACACCGCCTTGGCCTTGAGCACATGCTTGAGGCGGCTGACGGAGAACTTGAAGCTGTCGAAATACTTGGCGTCTGGCCAGAAATGTACGCTGGTGCCGGTGTTGCGCTTGCCCACGGTGCCGATCACTTCCAGGTCGCTGGCCTTGTAGCCATCGGCGAAGGTGATGCGGTACTCGTTGCCGTCGCGGCGCACGCGCACTTCGACGCGGGTCGACAGGGCGTTGACCACCGAGATGCCAACACCGTGCAAACCACCGGAGAACTGGTAGTTCTTGTTGGAGAACTTGCCGCCGGCGTGCAGCTTGGTGAGGATCAGCTCGACGCCGCAAATGCCCTCTTCCGGGTGGATGTCGACCGGCATACCACGGCCGTCATCGGACACTTCCAGGGAGTTGTCGGCATGCAGGATCACCTGCAGCGAACGGGCGTGACCGGCCAGGGCTTCGTCGACGCTGTTGTCGATGACTTCCTGGGCCAGGTGGTTGGGCCGGCTGGTGTCGGTGTACATGCCCGGCCGCTTGCGCACCGGGTCCAGGCCGGAGAGGACTTCGATGGCGTCTGCGTTATAGGCGTTCTGCTGGGCCATGGGGTCTCTTATCGTGTCTAAAGGTCAGAAAAATCGTGCTGCCGCCACGCACGGGAATCGATCCCGGCAAAGGCCAGCAGCGCCGGCAAAGCGCGGGCAAAGCCCTGAAAACTGTGGTCGCCGCCGGCCTGGATACGCAGCGCGCAGGCCTGGTAATAGCGGGCCGCGGCGCGGTAATCGAGGATTTCGTCGGCGGTCTGCAACCACACCTGCACCTGCGCCGGGTCTTGCGGTGCCGGCACCGCCAGCTCGGCCAGGGCCTCGACGTGGTCGTGGCTCAACTGCCAGGTTTCACCCGTGTAATGGTTGGTCTGCTCGCCCAGGTAGCCATCGAAGCGCTGATGGGGCAGTACCGCCGGGTTGATCAGCAAGGCCTTGAGCCCGTGCCGCGCCGCCAGGTGGGTCGCATAGTAGCCGCCGAGGGAACTGCCGACCAGCACCGGCTGGCCCAGCTCGGCGATCAGCTCATTCAGCTGGGCGATGGCCTGGCGCGGGTGATGGTGCAGGGCCGGCATGCGCAACTGTGCCTGCAGGCCGATGCGCTGCATGGCCGCCAGCAGTTGCTGGGCCTTGCGCGAGGCGGGCGAGCTATTGAAGCCGTGGATATAAAGAATGCTGGTCATGGCCGGGAGGCTACAAGGTGCAGAGCGCGGGCGGCAAGCCGCAGCGGCGCTCAATAGCCCTTGATGCTGTAGTCCACGTCAAAGTGGATGCCGACCACCCGTGACACTGCGGTGTCCAGCCGGCCATCGGCATGCAGGCGCAGCCAGCGGTAGCCGGGCGCTTCCTGATCGACCTGAAACTCTTCGCTACCCGGCGCGAACTGCACGCAGGTGGAGGGCGAGGCGAGCAAACGCACGCCGTTGCGCAGTTGGTCGAATTCCTGGTGGATATGCCCCCAGAGCAGCGTGCGCACCTGCGCATAGCGGTCGATCACGGCAAACAGCGCCTCGGGGTTGCGAATACCGATCGGCTCCATCCAGCGGCAACCGATGGACACCGGATGATGATGGAAGCTCACCAGCACATGGCGCTCGCCGGCGGTTTGCAGCGCCTGTTCAAGCAAGGCCAGTTGCTCGGCCGAGCAGTAGCCGGGCACGGCACCGGGAATCGAGGTGTCCAGCAGAATGATGCGCCAGTTGCCCAGGTCGATAATCGGCTGCAGCAGATCGCTGTCGGCGCAGGCCGTGTGCATCGCGGGCAACTCGTCGTGGTTACCGGCAAACCAGCGCGCCGGCGCCGGGATCTGCTCGTGCAGCTGGCGAAAACGCTGGTAGGACTGCAAGGAGCCGTCCTGGGACAGATCACCGCTGGCCAGGATCAGATCGACCTGCGGCTGCTCGTCGAGCACCCGCTCAATCACCCGCTGCAGGCTATCGTGGGTATTCATGCCCAGCAGTTTGCCGTCTGCAGCGGCAAACAGATGACTGTCGGACAACTGCACCAGCAGGACCGAAGAGTCAGAGGCAAGATCAGCAACCACAGGCGGCGCGCTCGGCAAGGCCGTCTCCTTGAGCGTAATGCTCTGAATTATGGCGGCTCAGACGGCGCAGGGTAAACCGCAAAAGTTGACAGATGTCACAGATAATCAGCCGCGGCCTAGCAGGTGACTGTTACCCCCGGATGACCAACCCGGCGCGCGCTCACAGCACCGGCTGCAACTCATGGCCACAGGCCAGGCAATGGCCCAGCCATTCGCCGAGAAACAGATTGAGCTGGGTCTTCTCATCGGGCTGGTGCATGGCCGCATTCGGGTAGGTGTAAATGCTGCGAAAGCGCCGGGCGTTCTCGGCGCCGACCACTTCGGCCATGCGCGCATCGTGATAGACGCGCACCTCCATATGCGGCAGCGGCAACCAGGGCAGGCTGAGCTCCTGACGCACCTGCAAGGTACTGGTGTATGGGCAGGCTTCGGTCACCTCCAGGGCCAGCACGCCGAGCAGTTGCTCGCCCTGACTCAGGGCCACCCGACGCGCGCCGAGCATCCCGCGCATCTCCGGCAACAGGCGCATCAGGCGCGCGTAATTGGCCTCACAGGTGGCCTGCAGCTCGATCAGATCCAGCCGGTAGCGCTCGCGCACGGCGGTCATGTCCAGCGCTCCCGCAGCTTGTCACGATTAAGCGCCAGCCACTGCAGGGCGATGATGCTGGCGGCATTGTCGATGCGTCCGTCGTCCAGGGCGGCCAGCGCCTCGTCGAAGCTCCAGACCAGCACGCGAATGTCCTCGCCCTCTTCCTCCAGACCATGTACCCCGCCGGCACCACGGCTGTCACAGCGGCCCACATATAAATGCACGCGCTCATCGGAGCCGCCCGGCGACGGGTAGTACTGGGTCAGCGGCCACAGCTCGGCCAACTCCAGGCCGGCCTCTTCTACCGCCTCGCGGCGCGCCACTTCTTCAGGTTGCTCGTCTTTATCGATCAGTCCGGCCACCAGCTCGATCAGCCACGGGTTGAGGCTTTTATCCAGGGCGCCGACGCGAAACTGCTCGATCAGCACCACACAATCGCGCTGCGGATCATAGGGCAGCACACAGACCGCATCGTGGCGCACAAACAGCTCACGGCTGATCAGCTTGCCCATGTCGCCGGCAAACAGGCGGTGGCGCAAATGCAGGCGATCCAACTGGTAGAAGCCGCGAAAGCAGGCCTCGCGCTCCACCACTTCAACGTCGTCATCGCGATTCATCGCGTACTCCTATCGACTTTCTCTACTGCACCGCAGCCCGGCTCCAGCGCCGGCACTGATCAGCGGTGCCATTGATCGCAGCTTACACCGTGTGGCGAAACGCGCTGCTGGCCAATTGCAACGCATCCACATCGCTGGTATCACAGCGCTCAATTCAACCTAAGGCTGCGCAGCATGATTTAGCACCAAACTTAGGGGCAGCCGTGTTTTTCTCCGACGCAAGCCACTACGATGATTGCGTCTATACAAAGGAGTCGGACATGGAATTTCTGGAAAAGCTGAACGCCCTAGCTGCCAAGATTCGCCAACAAGGCGCGTCCATACAGACCGAGGAGGCGACTAAAAACGCCTTCGTGATGCCATTCATCAATGCAGTACTTGGCTATGACGTGTTTGACCCAACAGAAGTGATTCCCGAATACGTCTGCGACGTGGGAACCAAGAAGGGTGAAAAAATCGATTACGCCATTATGAAAGGCGGCGAGGTGCAGATTCTCATCGAGTGCAAAAAGATCGGTGAGCCACTGAACGTAAATCACGCAGCTCAGCTCTTCCGCTATTTTCACGTCACCAACGCTCGAATTTCCATTCTCACCAACGGTCAGGTCTACAAGTTCTTCACCGACCTAGACGCGCCTAACAAGATGGATGAGAAGCCATTTCTAGAGCTAGACCTGCTCGACATTGATGAGCACGTAGTTCCTGAACTGCAAAAACTGACCAAGTCCGCGTTCGATGTAGAGTCGATTATCAGCGCTGCCGGCGAGTTGAAATATGTCGGTCAGATCAAGAAAGAGATCGCCGCCCAGTTTGCTAACCCCAGCGATGAATTCGTTAAGTTCTTCGCCACGAAGGTCTATGACGGCATCATCACTCAGAAGGTACGGGATCAGTTTGGAATACTGACCCGCAAGGCGACGGTGCAATTTCTCGGCGATCAGGTAAACGACCGTCTGAAGTCAGCCATGAGTGGCGTCAGCGTGGCTTCTTATGCCGTAGAAGTGCCCAATACTGGCGCGAGCACTGCCGCAGAAGCGAAAGTTGAGGATGCCGAAGATCGCGTCATTACGACATTGGACGAGCTTGAAGGCTTCCATATCGTTAAGGCTATCGTGCGTACTGCGGTGGATGCGAAACGTATTGTTCACCGCGATACACAGAGCTACTTCGGCGTTTTACTGGATGACAACAATCGTAAACCGGTATGCCGCCTGCACTTTAATCGTGGACAAAAATACATTGGGATTTTTGACAAAGACAAAGCAGAAACGCGCCATCCGATTACATCGCTCGATGAAATCTATGGGTTCGCAGAACAGCTGAAAGAAACAGTCGGCTACTACGACTAAAACAAGGCCTGCTATCCCCGGTGGAAAATGCTCCGCAGTTTTCCACCCTACGCGCATCACAAATAACCCAACTCAACGTGCAAGCTAAACGTAGGGTGGACAACGCGCAGCTTGCCCACCATTGCTGCCCACCTGCGCTAATTCGGCAAAACCAAACCTCACCGATAAAGAAACGGGCCATCACGGCCCGTTTCTTTATCGGTGTAAAACCCGCCCTAGCGGTTGACCTCAGACCTTGTGGTACAGCTCGCTGCCTTGGGCCTTGAACTCCTCGGCCTTGGCCTGCATGCCCTGCTCGGCCTCATCCAGCTCCAGGGCGGCGATGCGCTGTTCTTCGGCGTAGACGCGCACTTCCTGGGTGATTTTCATCGAGCAGAACTTCGGCCCGCACATGGAGCAGAAGTGCGCGACCTTGCCCGAATCCTTTGGCAGGGTTTCGTCGTGGTAGCTGCGGGCGGTGTCCGGGTCCAGACCCAAGTTGAACTGGTCGTTCCAGCGGAATTCGAAGCGCGCCTTGGAGAGCGCATTGTCACGAATCTGCGCGCCCGGATGACCCTTGGCGAGGTCGGCGGCGTGGGCGGCGATCTTGTAGGTGATGATGCCGGTCTTGACGTCATCCTTGTTCGGTAGGCCCAGGTGTTCCTTGGGCGTGACGTAGCAGAGCATGGCGCAGCCGAACCAGCCGATCATGGCGGCGCCGATGCCGCTGGTGATGTGGTCGTAGCCTGGCGCAATGTCGGTGGTCAGCGGGCCGAGGGTGTAGAACGGTGCCTCGTCGCAGCACTCCAGCTGCTTGTCCATGTTCTCCTTGATCAGCTGCATCGGCACGTGGCCTGGGCCTTCGATCATCACCTGAACATCGTGCTGCCAGGCGATCTTGGTCAGCTCGCCGAGGGTTTCCAGTTCACCGAACTGGGCTTCGTCGTTGGCGTCGGCAATCGAGCCCGGACGCAGGCCATCGCCCAGGGAGAAGCTGACGTCATAGGCCTTCATGATCTGGCAGATTTCGTCGAAGTGGGTGTAGAGGAAGTTCTCTTTATGGTGCGCCAGGCACCACTTGGCCATGATCGAACCGCCACGGGAAACGATGCCGGTGACGCGCTTGGCGGTCAGCGGCACATAGCGCAGCAACACGCCGGCATGGATGGTGAAGTAGTCGACGCCCTGCTCGGCCTGTTCGATCAGGGTGTCGCGAAACAGCTCCCAGGTCAGGTCTTCGGCGACGCCATTGACCTTCTCCAGCGCCTGGTAGATCGGCACGGTGCCGATGGGCACTGGCGAGTTGCGGATGATCCACTCGCGGGTTTCGTGGATGTGCTTGCCGGTGGACAGATCCATCACGGTGTCCGAGCCCCAACGAATGCCCCAGGTCAGCTTGGCGACTTCTTCTTCAATGGAAGAACCCAGCGCCGAGTTGCCGATGTTGCCGTTGATCTTCACCAGGAAGTTGCGGCCGATGATCATCGGCTCCAGCTCCACGTGGTTGATATTCGCCGGAATAATTGCTCTACCACGGGCGATTTCTTCACGGACGAACTCGGCGGTGATTTCTTTGGGAATCGAAGCGCCGAAGCTCTGCCCAGGATGTTGCGCGGCCAGCAAACCGGCGGCGCGGGCCTCCTGCAGCTTGAGGTTTTCGCGGATGGCGACGTATTCCATCTCGGCGGTGATGATGCCCTGACGGGCGTAGTGCATCTGGCTGACGTTTTTGCCTGGCTTGGCCTTGCGCGGGTTGCGCACGTGGGCGAAGCGCATGGCGGTCAGCTCAGGATCGGCCAGGCGTTCGAGGCCGAAGTTGGAGCTCAGGCCGTCGAGCAACTCGGTGTCATTGCGGTCATTGATCCAGGCCGAGCGCACATCGGCCAGGCCCTTGCGCACATCAATGGTCACCGTCGGGTCGGTGTACGGGCCGGAGGTGTCATACACCAGCACCGGGGCATTGGCTTCGGCGCCGAAGTCGCTGGAGGTGTCGTCCTGACTGATCTGGCGCATCGGCACGCGAATGTCGGGGCGCGAACCCTGTACATAGATCTTTTCCGAACGGGGAAACGGCTGCACCGACTGCTGGTCAACCAGGGCGCGTTCACTGAGGTTTTTTTCTTCGGCACTCATCACGGGACTCTCCACAACTGCAGCCAGGGCAAGAATTGTCGGAGTCAACCTGAGGGCTTGGGGCGCCGCAGCCGGCGCGAGAGGTCTCGTTACGGGCGCGGGGCCATCGGCGAGAAATCTTGTTCCCTACGCAGGCGTTAACCTGATCAGGTTCAACGGGATCCGAAACACTTCGATCTCAGCCTCGACACAAGGCACCCCGACAAGAACCCGGCCAGTCTAATCAAGGCGGGCAGAGAACACCAACCGGCGAACGTCGCAGGCAGGGCGTTTCGTCGGCTGGGCCAATTCGCGGCCAGGGCCTGGAATTGTTCCGGCAAAGCAACATAGCTTGTTGCAAACTGGCCCCACGGCGTTAATAGTGCGCCTTGACCCCCGTGGCAGCGCCGCTTAGCCTTGCCCATTACCGTCCAAATCCAGGATTACCGCATGTTGCGCAGACTTTCTCTGGCCATTGCCGTGGCTGCCGCCACCAGCACATCGGCCTGGGCAGCAGAAGCTCCCCGTTCCGCCAAGACTGACCTGATGTCCGTGTATCAGGAAGCGGCCAAGAACAACGCCGCCCTGGCAGCCGCCCGCGCCCAGTATCTGGCCCGCATCGAGGCCGTACCGCAAGCGCGTGCCGCCTTGCTGCCCAACCTGTCGGCCAACGGCACGGTGCAGGACACCCGCACCAGCATCGACTCGGTAGAAACGCCGTTGGGCTCCAGCTCGCCGGCCAGCTCGCGCAGCGGTAACAGCTACCAGGCCAACCTCAGCCAGCCGCTGTTTAATGCGGCCCTGTGGTTCCAGTTGCAAGCGGCAGAGGCGACCAGCCAACAAGCCAGCCTGGAATTCTCGGCCACCGAGCAGGAACTGATCCTGCAAAGCGCCCAGGTGTACTTCAACATCCTCCGCGCCCAGGACGGCCTGGCCACCAGCAAGGCCGAAGAAGCCGCCTTCAAGCGTCAACTGGATCAAGCCAATGAACGTTTCGACGTGGGCCTCTCGGACAAGACCGACGTGCTCGAAGCGCAAGCCGGTTACGACACCTCAGTGGCCAATCGGATCATCGCCCAGCAACAAGTGGACGACGCCTTCCAGGCCCTGACCACCCTGACCAACCGCGATTACAGCTCGGTGGATGGCATGCGCCACAGCCTGCCGATTCTGCCGCCGACGCCGAGCGACGCCAAAGCCTGGGTCGATACCGCCGCCCAGCAAAACCTGCGCCTGCTCTCCAGCAACTACGCGGTGGACGCTGCCGATGAAAGCCTGCGCCAGAGCAAATCCGGCCATGCGCCCACCGTTACCGCCGTGGCCAGCTATGGCAAGGGCGACAACGACAACTTCGGTTTTACCAATCAGTCCGACGCCCTGCACTACAGTGGCGATGCGACCCAGGGACAAATCGGCCTGCAAATCAACGTGCCGATCTTCAGCGGCGGCCTGACCAGCTCGCAGGTGCGCCAATCCTACGAGCAGCTCAATCAAAGCGAGCAATCGCGCGAGCAACTGCGCCGCGAAGTGGTGCAGAACACCCGCAACCTGTACCGCGCGGTAACCTCGGACGTGCAACAGGTGCAGGCGCGCAAGCAGTCGGTGATCTCCAACCAGAGCTCGCTGGAAGCCACCCAGATCGGCTACCAGGTCGGCACCCGTAATATCGTCGACGTGCTCAACGCCCAGCGCGCCCTGTACACCTCGGTACGCAACTACAACGACGCGCGCTACGGCTATATCCTCGACAACCTGAGCCTCAAGCAGGCCGCCGGCACCCTCAGCCCGGCCGACCTGGAAGCCCTCGCCGCCTTCCTCAACAAAGACTACAACCCGGACACCGACTACCTGCCGCCAGACCTGGCCAAGGCCGCCGAAGCCCAACTGCGTGGCGATCCGAACTTCTGATCCACCGCCCAATAAAAAACCCGCCGAGTGCGGTTTTTTTATTGGCTATGTCCCCGTTAACTGTTGCGCGCTGGCTAATACCGGTTTCGGCTTTACGCCGAGTTACTTTCTCTTTGCTTGCGCGAAAGAGAAAGTAACCAAAGAGAAAGCGCACCCGGCATCCGGGTTTCGCTGCGCGAAACTCCCCTCGTTCCGGCACTGTTCCGAGGGTCGTCACGGTGGGCCATCCCTGGCCCATCGCTCCTCGTTTGGCATCCATGCCAAACGCCCCTCTGCACAGCACCTGCACTCGGCCTCCTGACGGGACCGGGGGACCGAGGCGCCTGAAAGTCCGTGGGAACGGTCTTGACCGCGAAGCTTTTAACAGGCTCTGCTCACTGCTGTGCTAAACACGACCAGTGGCGCAGGGAGGAAGGCCTTGCAACACCTAATGGGTACATAGCCTTTTTATTGGCTGCGCCCAGGCGATACAGTGAGGCGTTAAGGGGGCTTTTTGTAGGAGCGGCTTTAGCCGCGAACCATCGAACCATCGAAGCTTCGCGGCTAAAACCACTCCTACGGGCCGGAGACTTCTATGCCGTCATCCGAATAAGGCCACTAGCGCGGCAGCAAGCGCTGCACACCATCCAGCAGGCGCTGCAGGGCGCCCTGGTTGGCCTTGAGCACGGCCAGCCCGGCGCGGGCCATGGCGGCGGCTTGCTGCGGCTCAGCAAACAGGCGCAGCAGGGTCGCGGCCAGGGCCTCGGCGTCAGCTACCTCGGCCAGGGCGCCGGCACTGCGCAACAGGCCGGCGATTTCCAGGAAGTTGAACAGATGCGGCCCACTCAGCACCGGCAAGCCCAGGGCCGCCGGCTCCAGCAGGTTATGCCCGCCATTGGCCACCAGGCTGCCACCGACAAAGGCGCAATCGGCCAGGGCATAGAGCAATAGCAGCTCGCCCATGGTGTCGCCCAACAGCACCTGGGTCGCGGCGTCCGGGGCTTCGCCCAGGGCGCGCCGGCAGGTGCTAAAGCCTTCCTGCAAACACAACTGGTGGACGCTGGCGAACCGCTCGGGATGGCGCGGCACCAGAATCAGCAAGGCCTGTGGCTGCTGCTGGAGTAGCAGGCGATGGGCGGCGAGCACACGCTCGTCTTCGCCGGCATGGGTGCTGGCGGCGATCCACACCGGACGCTGTACCGTATTCCAAGCGGCGCGCAGGGCCTGGGCCTGGGCCAGCAGCGCGGGCTCGATGCGCAGGTCGAACTTGATCGAGCCGGTCACCTCGACACACGCCGGCCGTGCGCCCAGGGCAAGAAAACGTTCGGCTTCGGCGCTGCTCTGCGCCGCGATCAGACTCAGCTCGGCCAACATCGGCGCGGTCAATTTGGCAAAGCGCGCATAACCACGGGCCGAGCGCTCGGACAGCCGCGCATTGGCCAGCACCACCGGCACGCTGCGCGTGGCGCATTGGTGAATATGGTTGGGCCACAACTCGGTTTCCATGACCAGCGCCAGTTGCGGTTGCAGCCGGCGAATAAAGCGCGCCGCCGCCCAGGGCAGGTCATAGGGCAGATAACAGTGCTGCACCTGATTGCCGAACAGCGCCTGAATCCGTTCGGAGCCAGTCGGCGTCATGCAGGTAATGGTGATCGGCAGCGCCGGATAACGCGCCAGCAACTCGCGCACCAGCGGCGCGGCGGCGATGCTTTCGCCCACCGACACGGCATGAATCCAGATCCCGCCGGGCTTGAGCGGCGGCAAGCCAAAGGCAAAGCGCTGCAGCAGGCGGCGGCTATAGGCCGGCGCGCGCCAGGCACGCCAGAGCAGGCGCAGAACCAGAATCGGCAGAGCAAGGTGCAACAGCAGGCTGTACAGGGTTCTATTCATGGCCGGCAGTTTACTGAGTTCGCCACCGGGATGCAGGTCTCCGCAACAGCAAACGATCGGCGCAACAGCAGAGAACTTGCCTACCCCGGCGGCAAGCGGCTTAGAATCGCCGCCCCGAGCAAAGGAGTACCGCAACATGTCTGGCTACCTGTTACTTGGCATCGCCATCGCCGCCGAAGTGGTGGCCACCACCTCAATGAAGGCCCTGGACGGCTTCAACAAGCCTCTGCCGCTGATACTTGTCGTGTGTGGTTACGGCCTGTCACTGTGGCTGCTGTCGCTGGTGGTGAAGACCATCCCGATCGGCGTGGCCTATGCGGTGTGGTCGGGCATGGGCATCGTGCTGGTGAGCATTGCCGCATTGTTTATCTACGGGCAAAAGCTCGACTGGCCGGCGCTGCTGGGCATGAGCATGATTGTTGGCGGGGTGGTGGTGATGCAGTTGTTCTCCAGCACCGCCGGGCATTAACAGGCGGTTGAAAAACTACCTGCGTTGGCAATCCTGCGTTAAAAACAGGCTCGGAGTGCTCAGTTACAGCGCGTAAACTCCGCTTCCTCGCCTGTTTTTGCCTTGTCTTGCCTGCCTCGCCTACGTTCTTCAACGGCCTGCTGAGCCGGGGTTATACTGCCGGCCTGTTTTTCCGAGCAAGGCACTACGCGCTATGTCCCAGGCCCTTTCCACGGACGTGTTGATCGTCGGCGGCGGTATCGCCGGTCTCTGGCTACATGCGCGCCTGCGCCAGCTCGGCTACGCCAGCCTGCTGGTGGAGCATGCCAGCCTCGGCGGCGGGCAGAGCGTGAAATCCCAGGGGATCATCCACGGCGGCGCCAAGTACGCCCTGCACGGCGCCCTGACCGGCGCCTCGGAAGCCATCGCTGACATGCCCAGGCGTTGGCGCGAAGCCCTCAGCGGCAGCGGTGAGCTGGACCTGCGCGGCGTACGCGTGCTGTCCGAGGCCCACTACCTGTGGTCGCCGGGCACCCTGGCCGGCAACCTCACCAGCTTCTTCGCCAGCAAGGCGGTGCGCGGCCGGGTCGACCAGGTCAAAGGTGAGCACCTGCCGCCTGCGCTGCAGCACCCCAAATTCAAGGGCAAGGTCTACCGCCTGGCCGAACTGGTCCTCGACGTGCCGAGCCTGATCGCGCGCCTGGCTGAATTGGCCGGCGACAGCCTGCTGGCCGCCGAGCGGATCGAGCCGCTGCGTGAACAGCAGACCCTGGTTGGCCTGCGCGTCGATGGCCGTGAGATCCGCGCACAACGCATCGTCCTCAGCGCCGGCGGCGGCAATGCCGAACTGCTCAAGCAACTCGGCATCAGTCAGCCCACCCAGCAATTGCGCCCGCTGCATATGGTGCTGGCCAAGGGCCCGGCGCTGAAGCCGCTGTACGCCCACTGCCTGGGCGGCGGGCCGAAACCGCGAGTCACGGTGACCACCCATCCATCGGCCGACGGCCAATGGGTCTGGTACCTGGGCGGCGACCTGGCCGAAGCCGAGGGCGTGGCCCGCGACGAAGCCGCGCAGATCAAGGCCGCGCAAAAGGAAATGGCCGACCTGCTGCCCTGGGTCGACCAGAGCGCCACCCAGTGGGCGACCCTGCGGGTGGATCGCGCCGAGCCGGCCCAATCCGGCCTGGTACGCCCGGACAACGCCTTCCTCGCTGAGCAGGAGCGTCTACTGGTGGGCTGGCCGACCAAGCTGGCGCTGGCCCCGGACTTCGCCGATCGCGTGCTGACGGCCCTTAAGCGCGACGCCATTCAGCCCGGCCAACATGCAGCGCTGCCCGAGTTACCGCGTCCGGCGATCGCCACCCCGGTGTGGGATACGCTGCTGCCATGAGCCTCGCCACCCTGCACGACCTGCATCGCCCGCTGGGCAGCACCGGCCTGAAGGTTTCACCGCTGGGCCTGGGCACGGTCAAACTGGGCCGCGACCAGGGGGTGAAATACCCCAACGGCTTCAGCATCCCCGATGACGCCGCGGCCCGCGCCCTGCTCGACCAGGCCCGTGAGCTGGGCATCAACCTGCTCGACACGGCACCGGCCTACGGCATCAGTGAAGAGCGCCTCGGCCCGCTGCTGCGCGGCCAGCGCCAGGACTGGGTGATCGTCAGCAAGGTCGGCGAAGAGTTCGTCAACGGTGCCTCACTCTTCGACTTCTCGCCGGCTCATACCCGGTTGTCGGTAGAACGCAGCCTCAAGCGCCTGGAAACCGAGCATATCGAGCTGCTGCTGGTGCATTCCGACGGCAACGACCTGGCCATCCTCCACGACAGCGGTATCTACGCCACCCTTGCCGAGCTCAAGCGCGAAGGCAAGATCGGCGCCTTCGGCCTCTCCGGCAAGACCGTCGCCGGCGGCCTGCTGGCCCTGGAGCACGGCGACTGCGCGATGGTCACCTACAACCTCAACGAACAGGCGGAAAAGCCGGTGCTGGATTACGCCGCCGCCCACGGCAAGGCAATCCTGATCAAAAAGGCCCTGGCCAGCGGCCACGCCTGCCTGGCCGCAGGGGTCGATCCAGTGCGCGCCAGCTTCGAGTTGCTGTTCAGCCATCCGGGGGTCAGCAGCGCGATTGTCGGCACCATCAACCCACTGCACCTCGCCCATAACGTCGCCACTGCGGCCAGGGTGATTCGCAGCCTGAGCTAGGGCCGCCGCCGCGCGCCAGGTGCGGCTCTCGGTCGCAGGCGCCTGTTCGTCGTCCGGCTCGCCCGCGCCGCAGCGCACCTGCTAGCCTGACTTTTCCGTTCCCCGCGTCGCACCCGGAGTCGCCCATGACACTGACCCTCGCCCGCAAGGACCCCGAAAGCTTCAAGACCCTGGCCCTGCATGTGGAGGCCAGCGCCCATCAGCTCAGCTACCAGGGCATCGGCCTGCCGCTCAATTTCAGCCAGATGCAGGCCCGCCGCAGGCCGCTGCAGATTGCCGACAGCCAGCACTTCGCCGTGGAGCTGGCCAACCTCGGCGTATCGGTGCGTCTGACCGTGCAACTGGACGGCGAGGAATACTGGGTGGTGGTGCGCCAGCAACGCGAAGACCGCGGCGACAGCGTGCTCAAGCTGATTTCCGGTTATGTGCCGGCCCACGAGCTAAACCTGCCGCTGCTCACCGCCCTGCAGGAAGTGGCCGAGGAATGCCTGGTGGAAAGCGCCTCCGGCTGGCTCGGCGGGCGCTTCGCCCAGACCTGGCTGCCGACCCCCTACGCCGACTGCCTGGACTACGAAGAGGTGCTGCACTTCGGCCTGCAGGCGCAGATCGGCTCGACCCATCCGGTGTTTCGCGAGCGCCTGCCGCTGCTGGAGCGACCGCTGGCCTACGTCCACCTGCCGACCGCCTCGCTGCAACTGGTCTACAACCTGCGCCTGGAACTGCCGAGCCTGGCCCGCGACCTCAGCCTGTTTCACGCCGACGAGCAACTGGAAGGCTGCGACCTGATCACCCGCCTGGCCCGCGAACAACCCGACCTGCACCTGATCGCCCTGCGCAACGGCCGCGCCACCGGCGAGCTGTTCACCCTGCAGCAAGGCCAATTGCAGGCCAGCAGCACCGACGAGCTGTGGCTGTCCGAAGGCTTCGCCGAACGCGACGGCTGGCTGGTACGCGATGAACGCATCAGCTGGGCCGACTGGCTAAAACGCCAAACGGCCTAAAACAAAAAGCCCCGGATAACCCAAGGCGTTGGCTTAATCTGTTGATGCAGATTGCTAACACCATGACCTGAAAGCCAAAAAACAGAAATCCCCAGCAGAAAATATCTCCGCTGGGGATTTTTGCTTCTAGGGCCCGTAATCGTTGGTCATCAGGGAATCTTTCAACAGATTTCCCCAACGGCTAGCGGATAACCGGGGCTTTTTACGTCTAACAGGTAGCCCGGATGCAATCCGGGGCGACGCGCAACCGATCAAACCGCTCCCGGATTTCATCCGGGCTACACACTGCCAGCCGGGCCGATGCATCCGGCTACAAAGCCCACCCGTAGGATGGGTTGAGCGCAGCGATACCCATCGATACACCACGCCCCTGATGGGTTACACCGCTACGCGGCTAACCCATCCGCCGCCGTCGCGGCAATGTAGCCCGGATGCAATCCGGGGCGATTCAGGCCAAGAAACACATTCGCGAATTACACGCAGACGGCCCCCTCTCCCGTTTACGGGAGAGGGCTGGGGAGAGGGTGGCGTTGCGGCACGCTTACTTCAACTCGCTGGAACTCTTGCCGAGCAAGCGGCGGGCAACAATCAGCAACTGGATCTGCTGGGTGCCTTCGAAGATGTCGAGAATCTTCGAGTCGCGCGCCCACTTCTCCAGCAACTCGTCTTCGCCATAACCCAAGGCGCCGGTCAGCTCGACGCACTTGAGCGTCACCTCGTTGGCCACCCGCCCGGCCTTGGCCTTGGCAATCGAGGCCTCCTTGGAGTTGGGCAATTTGTTGTCGGCCATCCACGCGGCCTTCAGGGTCAGCAGGCGCGCGGCCTCCCATTCGGCCTCCAGGCGATACAGGGTCGCCTCGGCATGGCTGACACTCAGCAGCGGCTTGGCATACTCCAGCGTGCAGGTTTTCTTCAGCAGCTCACGGGTGCGATCCAGCGCCGCCTTGGCCACGCCGATGGCCATGCCGGCCACCAGCGGCCGGGTGTTGTCGAAAGTCTCCATGACCCCGGCGAAACCCTTCTGCACGTCGATTTCAGGATTGCCCAGCAGGTTGGCGGCCGGCACTCGGCAATCGACAAAGCTGATGGCGGCGGTATCCGACGCTTTGATGCCGAGCTTCTTCTCCAGCCGCGCCACGCTCATGCCCGGTGTGCCGTGCTCGACCACGAAGGACTTGATCGCCGCACGCCCCAGGCCCTTGTCTAGCGTGGCCCAGACCACCACCGAGTCGGCACGCTCTCCGGAGGTGACGAAGATCTTCTCGCCATTGAGGACGTAGTGCTCGCCGTCCTTGATCGCAGTGGTGCGGATCGCCGCCGAGTCCGAACCACAGCCGGGCTCGGTAATCGCCATGGCCGCCCAGCTGCCCTTGAAGCGCTGCAACTGTTCTTCATTGGCCACCGCGGCGATGGCCGCATTGCCCAGGCCCTGGCGCGGCATGGCCAGCAACAGGCCGACATCGCCCCAGCACAGCTCCATGACCCCCAGCAGCGCCGACAAGTTGCCGCCATTCTTGTTGCCCGCAGCCTGCTCGGCCGAGGCGCCGCGCTTGCTCGCAGAGGTCGCACCAATCGCATCCGGCGAGCCGGCGTTCATCCCGTCCAGCAGCGCGGCGAGCAGGTCGAGCTCCTGCGGATAGGCGTGTTCGGCCTTGTCGTATTTGCGCGAGATCGGCCGAAAATAGTTGGCCGCCACCTGATGGGCCTGGGTCACCAGGCCACGGAATTTCTTCGGGGTTTCTAAGTTCATTGCATGCGCCCCTTACAGTTGCAAGCCGCCGGCCATGATCGCCACACCGCGCAAATCGCGGTACCAGCGCTCAACCGGATGTTCTTGGGTAAAGCCGTGACCGCCGAGCAGCTGCACGGCGTCGGTGCCGATCTGCATGGCCTTTTCGCTGCACAGCAGACGCGCCAGATAAGCCTCACGCTGGAACGGCAAGCCTTGCTCGGCCCGCGCGCAGGCACGCCAGACCATCAGGCGCATGGCATCCAGCTCGACGGCGATGTCGGCGACGATAAAGGCCACGCCCTGGCGATGGCTGATTGGCTCACCGAAGGCCAAACGCTCATTGCAGTAGGGAATCACGTAATCCAACGCCGCCTGCGCCGTGCCCACCGCCAGGGCACACCAGGCCAGCCCCGCGTGATCGAGGAAGCTCTGATAATTGAACTGTTCGCCAGCCAGGCGATTCTCCGCCGGCACCTTGACGCCCTTGAGCAGGATGCGCGCCGTTCCGCCGGCTTTCAGGCCCATGCCCGGCTCGGCACGCCGCTCGACTCCGGCACTCGCGGCATCCAACAGAAACAGCGCGGGGCCCTGGCTGGTCTGCGCCGCGACGATCAGCTGACTGGCCTCCAGGCCACGCAAAATCAGGCATTTTTCGCCGTTCAGCACATAGTGGGAGCCCTTGCGTTTGGCCTTGGTGCGTAGCTGTTGCGGATCGAACAAGGGCGTCGGCTCACTCACGGCAATCGCCGTCAATGGTGCAGCCTGCTCGCCGACAAAGGCCGGCAACCAGCGCGCCTGCTGCTCGGCACTGGCCCAGCGGCGCATGCAGTTGGCCGCCGACAAGGGCACCAGCAAGGCTGCGGCCAGGGACAGATCGCCCTTGCCCAGCGCCTCGGCAATCAAGGCATTGGTCAAGGTGGTGCGCTCAGCGGCCATGCCGCCGTGCTGTTCACCGACCCCATAAAAGGTCAGCCCCAGGGCCTGGGCCTGATTGAGCAATTCAGCCGGCACCATCGCTGCCGCATCGGCGTCATGGGCCGCGGGGCGCAGCACTTCACTGGCGAACCCCTCGAGCATCTCCACCAGCATTTGCTGCTCGTCGCTCAGCGCCAGATCAAACAATCCATCCGGGGTCTGTGGCCGTGGGCCACGGGCGCTTTTGGCCGCGCGCTCGGCAGCCAGGCGGAAGCTGGCGCGACTGCCGCGATAGATCAGTTTTTCGAGAGGTTTGCGCAGTTTCAGCCGGTCCGGCCAATGGGCCTGGGCCAGGCGATTGAGCACGCTCAGGGCCTGGCCTTGTACGTCGAATTTCATGGGCAGCAGCTCGACAGAGTGGAGGTGCTGCGATCATGCCCCGCCCTCGCCGACCCGCCTATGACCGCCTAGCCGCCCGCTTACGGCAGGTCAGCCAGTCACTGGCGGCGGCTCACCGACGCCAGCCAAGCGGGCCGAGCGCGTAAAACTTCGGCATTGATCGGGCGCTCAGGAGCCTTCACGAATCCTCTCGACAATCGCCGTGGTCGAGCTGTTTTCCACCAGCCCGAGCACGCGCACTTCGCCGCCGTAACTGCGCACGATGTCGCCGCCAACCACGCCGTCGATGCCGTAATCACCGCCCTTGACCAGCACGTCGGGCTTGACCGCGCGCAGCAGGTTTTCCGGGGTGTCTTCGCTGAAGCTCACCACCCAGTCCACCGCGCCGAGGCCGGCCAGTACCGCCATGCGCCGGTCGACCGAGTTGATCGGCCGGCCGGGGCCTTTCAGACGACTGACCGAGGCGTCGTCGTTGACCGCCAGCACCAGGCGATCACCCTGGGCGCGGGCCTGTTCCAGATAAGTCACATGGCCGGCATGCAGGATGTCGAAGCAGCCATTGGTGAAGACGATTTTTTCACCGTGGGCGCGGGCATCCTCAATCGCCAACAGCAATTGCTCAAGGCTCAGCACCCCACGCTCGGAGCCGGCATCACGCTGAATCGCGCGGCGCAGTTCCGGCGCACTGATGGCCGCGGTGCCGAGCTTACCAACCACAATGCCGGCGGCCAGGTTGGCCAGGGCCACCGCATGGGGCAGTTCTTCACCGGCCGCCAGGCTGGCGGCCAGGGTGGAGATCACCGTATCGCCGGCACCGGTGACATCAAACACCTCACGGGCGCGGGCCGGCAAATGCAGGGCCGGATGTTCGGGACGCAGCAGGGTCATGCCGTGCTCGCCGCGGGTCACCAGCAAGGCGCCCAGCTCCAGCTCAGCCATCAGCGTGGCGCCCTTGGCCACCAACTCGGCCTCATCGGCGCAGACACCAACCACCACTTCAAACTCATGCAGGTTCGGGGTGATCAGACTGGCGCAACGGTAGATGGAAAAGTCCTTGCCCTTGGGGTCGGCCAGCACCGGAATGCCGCGCGAGCGCGCCGCCTGCAGCAGCACCTGATGGTTCTGCAGGGCGCCCTTGCCGTAGTCCGACAGCACCAGCACCTTGACGCCAGCGAGCAGCGCCTCGACTTCGAGCGCTAGCGCTGCGGCATCGGTATTGAATGGCTCTTCAAAATCCATACGCAGCAATTGCTGGTGCCGGCTCATGACCCGCAATTTGACGATGGTCGGCTGGCTGGCGATGCGCTGAAACGCGGTTTTCACCCCTACGGCAGCCAGGCTGTTGCCCAGGCTGTCGGCGGCCTCATCGGCCCCCGTCACGCCCACCAACAGCGCCGGCGCACCGAGGGCGGCGATGTTCAGCGCGACGTTAGCCGCGCCGCCCGGACGGTCTTCAATCTGCTCGACCTTGACCACCGGTACCGGCGCCTCCGGGGAAATCCGCGAGGTGCCGCCATGCCAGTAGCGGTCGAGCATGACATCACCGACCACCAATACGGCGGCCTGGTCGAAACGGGGCATGGACAACTTCATGGCGACTCCAGCGTTGGCATCTGTGCGGCGGTAAAAATGCGGCGAAGCATAACATGGCCGCCTGCTCGGGTATTTCCGGCCAGGGCCGAGACCTACAGGTGGCGGACCCAGAACAACTCATGCCGGCGCACGGCCTTGCGGAAGAATTCGTCGTCCCCCGTGGCAGGCCAGCGGCGTCCGGCCAGGGCAGATTGAATCAACCGGCGCAGGCGTTTTTTCCATGGCAGGCGGCCCTGTAAATCGTGCTGCATGGCCAACGCCATGGCCTTGTCCAGCTGCTGCGCAGGGCTCAGCGACAAGCTCCACAGCCGCTCGGCAGGCAAGGCCGTGAGCGCTGGCGGCAAGGCGATGCCATTGCCGGCCGGGCCCATGGGCCAGCGGTCGTTGTCATGCAAGTGGTTGGCATACAGCAGCAGGGTCTTGGGCTGCCAGCGACTGGCCTGGATCGCCGCCAGCAGCGCCTGGGTGGCGGCGACGTGATCGCTGTGGGGATCGAGCTCGGGGTGTGGGGTGACCACCACCTCGGGGCAAAAATGCTCCAGCAGGGCCACCAGATCAGCCTGCAGATTATGCCCCGTCGGCTGGCCATCGGCGTCCGCTGGCAGGCGCAGCGGGTTGTGCTGACGCACACTGCGAACATCGCACTCGCCCGACTCACGGGAGGCCAACACCTGTGTCGGCGTGGCGAGCATGGCCGGCAGTTGCAGACAGTAATAGCCCAGTTGCACGCAGCGCTGCTGGGCCACGCCGCCCCAGAGCGGCACGGCCAGGCTGTCCCAGGCGCGCAGGCGGCCTTTCAGTTGCGCCGCCGCGGCCTTGTCCAAGCCTAAGCGCTGATAGGCCTCGGCCTCGATCTCACCCTGGGTCAGGGTGACGATGCTGACGTGCGCGGCCTGGCTGTACAGGCCAAAGGCCGCCAGCTCGGCATCATCGGCATGGGGCGCGATGATCAGCAGCGATTGCTGGCGATAGTCGGGAGAACTGCAGACATGCAGGGTGGCGCTGGCAGCCAGCCGACAGAAGCGCCCGCGCAGCTGCAATTGACCGGCCTGCAACTCCGCGAGGTGGTCGGAAAGATTGAGATAGCGCGCGCCCCGCACGCCGCGCTCGAAGTCCTGGCGGTCATCACCGAGCAACACATAAGGGTCGAGCCAGCGGCCCAGCCAGGTACTGCGCACTCGCAGTTGCAGAATCAGGGTGTCGCCGACCGGCAGCTCATCGGCCAATTGCAGATAGCCCGCGTCCAGCGTCGCCGCCACGCTCGGCGTGCCGGCCGGGAAGGCGTATTGGTAATCCTCGTTCGGGGCATAGAACAAATGATCGGCGAACCAGGCTTCGTGTGCGATCCAGCCCAGCAGCACGGCCAGCGGCAGCCACCACCAGGCCACGCTAAACGCCAGGATCAGCAGGCCAAGCAACGCCAGAACCAGGGCCATCCGCTTGTTGCGCCGATGGCGCTTGAGCAACTGCTGCTTGCGTACGCTCATCGCCTCACACCTGATAGACCGGCTGGCGATTGCACCAGCGGTCCTTGTATTCACGATCGGCGCGACCGAAGGAATAACGCAGCGGCTTGCCCAGCGCCCGCGCCTCGCTCCAGGCATTTTGCGTGTTAACGAAACTGAGCACGCTACCGGGACTGAACTCACGGTTCTGCGGGTCGACGCCGCCGTTGATGTATTCAAGGCTGACCCACTGCGGGGCCTCGACACGGTAGAGAATCTGGATCGCTACCGGCTGGGCTTGCAG
>Ga0209343_10000587_pt1 | contig 50825 bp, 41 predicted proteins | sample RifCSPlowO2_02_FD_184026 | JGI IMG/M metagenome (GOLD analysis project Ga0209343, IMG submission 184026) | Groundwater microbial communities from Rifle, Colorado - Rifle CSP2_plank lowO2_0.2 (SPAdes) (version 2) | ecosystem: Environmental > Aquatic > Deep subsurface > Groundwater | place...
TCAAAAAAATACTTCAATGCAGTTACTGAGTCTCGAGAAATCTGTTGTTGTAAAGTTTTTTTAGTACTCATACTTAAAGCTTTTCTGGCGGAAAGGGAGAGATTCGAACTCTCGATACCGTTACCGGTATGCCGCTTTTCGAGAGCGGTGCCTTCAACCACTCGGCCACCTTTCCTTACTAAACCAAACTTTTTGTTAATCGCTTTCTCAAGTCTTTTTTGCCATCGCTACTTTTCAAATACTTTTCTCTTCTCTCAGCTTCCTCCTTGTGATTATAGGCTTCGTAGCAGAGAAGTTCCAGCGGCCGCCGCGTTTTTGTAGATTCGGCACTGCCCCCATTATGCTCTGATATTCTTCTTTTTAAGTCCTGCGTAAAACCAACGTACAATTTGGTGTCTTTTTTGCTTCTCAAAATATATACGTAGAACATAATTGTAAGTGGGATTCGTCCAGCATACGCTGGACGCCCCGCGAATGCCGGGGCGAACCTCCGATACCGTTTCCGGTATGCCGCTTTTCGAGAGCGGTGCCTTCAACCACTCGGCCACTTCTCCATTTTCTTGTTGTACACGAAAAAAGGTTTCAGGGCAAGGATGATACTTTCGTTTTGGACTTTTTTGTTGTACAATAGAGGTGTCTTCAGGGTGGAATTAAGATAAAATTATTCTCTCGTATTTTATGAGTACACCACTTTCACTGACCTTTGCTGACCCGTCCGCTATCGTGAATCAGCTTGAGATAAAGCCGGGGAGCAAAGTGGCGGATTTCGGCTGCGGCTCGGGATTTTTCTCCTTTGAATTCGCGAAACAGGTCGGCTCCGAGGGGGCGGTGCATGCTCTCGATATTTTGCCTTCAGCCTTGGAGGCAGTAGCCAGTCGCGCCAAGATTCTCAACCTTTCGAATATTGTTACCAAGCAGGTCAACCTCGAAAAAGAAAACGGTTCCGGCCTGGCTCCGCAAAGCATGGACTGGGTGGTGATCAAAGACATCCTTTTTCAGAATAAAAGCAAGGATGTGATCTTGCGCGAGGTGGCGCGCGTCTTGAAGACAGGCGGGCACGCCATTCTGATGGAGTGGGATCCCGAGGAAACGCTTGTCGGACCGGATAAGGAGCTCCGTATCAGCCCGGAGGAGTTGCGGACATTGGTGGAGGCGGCTCGTTTGGTCGTGGAGAAGGAGCTCAATGTGGGCGGATTTCACTATGCTTTCTTGGTGAAGAAGTAATGTATAGCTTTATTTAAGTCGTTTTCACAATGTCATTCCGGGCTTGACCCGGAATCCAGCCAGTAAACCAAAAATATAAGACTAGATTCCCGCCGGACGTTTATCCGCCGACTGGAGGACGGGAATGACAAGCACTGAAAGTTTCAGTGATATAAAATCTTATCGCAGAGGAAAGACGGAAATTAATTTTAAACAGCTATGCGATTTTTTTCGAAAAAGAAAGTTTTTTCTTTGGTGGTGGTCGCGCTCGGCGGACTGCTTTTTTCCGGTTGCGGTTTCAAGAGTGCTGCGCCTGAAACATACCAAGTCAAGCTGGAAGCGTGGGGTATCTTAGACAGCGATGCCTATACGGAGATATTCAGCGAATACCGGATGATCAATCCTTATGTGGCCGAGATCAATTATCGCAAACTCCCGATAGAAACATACAAAGAGGATCTTTTGAACGCTCTGGCGGCAGGCAATGGGCCAGACATCTTTATGATCCGCAATGCCTGGCGTGGCGCCTTCGAGGACAAGGTCATCCCGGCGCCAGACTATCTGCTTACCGAGAAACAGTATCGGGATGCTTTCGTCGATGTCGTAGCAGCGGACTTCGTCAAAGACGGCAAGATATATGCCGCGCCCCTTTCCGTTGATTCGCTGGCGCTGTACTACAATAAGGACCTTTTCAATGCGGCGGGGATCGCGCGTCCGCCGGCGACGTGGGAAGAGCTTCTCGGGGATGTCCGCAAGCTGAGCCGCATCAATCAGTTTGGAGTGATTGATCAATCCGCTATCGCCCTGGGGACGGCTCAAAATATCAATCGATCCACGGATGTTCTCCAGGCGCTCATGCTGCAGATGGGTTCTGATATCGGTCAGACAAAGGAGGGGCGAGTCGAATTTTCCGATGAGAAGAGCCGCCAGGCTTTGGAGTTTTATACGCAGTTCGCGAATATCAGTTCCAGCTTCTATTCTTGGAATCCACGGCTGCATTATTCTATCGATGCGTTCTATGAGAATACGCTCGCGATGATGATAAATTATTCTTGGAAGTACGCGGAAATCAAGCAGAAAAACGCCAAACTCAATTTTGCCACGGCGCCGCTCCCGCAATTTTCCGGAACCATGGCGGTCAACTTTCCCAATTACTTCGGGTTTGCGGTAGCCAAGAATAAAACGGCGGATGAGGCGCAGGCGCAAGCAGGAGCGGTAAAACCGGATCCGGAAAAACAGAATTATCTGCGCATTCATGAAGCCTGGCAGCTCATCAACTATATGACGCTGCCGCATCCGGATAGTACGGTGACTTTGCAGAATGGCATCGCCGGTACGACCAAGAGTTTTCCATTGAGCTTCGACCCGACGAAGCGGTATCTGGAAAAGGCAAATCAGCCGGCTGCCCGGCGGGATCTCATCGAGTGGCAGAAGCAAGACATAGTGCTCTCGCCTTTCGCGACGGGCAATCTTATCGCGAGAAATTGGTATCAGGGCAATCCGGAAGCGGTGGAAGCCATCTTCGCTGAAATGATCGATTCCGTGAATAACAAGGAACAGAACGCCTACGGAGCCCTCACGGCCGCGGTCAAGCGCGTCAATCTGTTGAGCCGCTGATCCCGTTAGAAGTCTGACTGGGATTATGTAAAGACAAGCGACTAAAGATGTTTAGGAAAGGAATTTTTGTGGTTTGTTTTGACAGACTTCTAACGGGACTGATCAGATTTTCAACAGGGCTGAACCACGGTTACAAATAATACCGTTGGTTGGTGACGGTCTGTATGTAAAACATAGTCGCCTAGCGGCTTATAGCTACGGATAAACATTTTTTTGTCTAAAATTTGTAACGGGGCTGGACAGAAGGCTAGGAATAGGTTACAATTTCCTAACGTTTCCTAAGGCTCTCGAGCCTTTTTTCAATGGATTGTGAATCGAATATGAATCCCGTTAGAAGCCGCGGTCACGGGAGCCATAAATCCTACAGTCGAATAAATAGAAAAATATTCAATCAATTTTTAACCAATGCAGTTTGTCCGACCGCGACCTGCTTCTAACGGGATGGAAATCAGAAACATCGCTATCATTGCTCATGTCGACCACGGCAAAACGACTTTGACCGATGCTTTGATGCGCCAGACGGGGATGGTGACGGATGCGAGCGTGTCGATGGATTCCAACGCGCTGGAGCAGGAGCGGGGGATCACGATCTATGCCAAAAATGCCGCCATTTTCTACCCGCCTAGACTCGGCGAGGCTGGCTCTCCTACGTCAGAGACTTCGGAAGGGCGAAGGAAAACTACGAAAATCAATATCGTCGATACGCCGGGTCATGCTGATTTCGGCTCCGAAGTGGAGCGGGTATTGCGTTCGATCGACAGCGTCGTGCTGGTGGTGGATGCCCAGGAAGGGCCGATGCCGCAGACGCGCTTCGTGCTGAAGAAATCCCTCGAACTGGGTCTCCGGCCGATTGTTGTCTTGAACAAGATCGATAAGCCGGCCGCCCGTCCGGAAGAGGTGAAAGAAATGGTATATGAATTATTCCTTGATCTGGGCGCCAGCGATGAGCAGCTCGATTTCAAAGTAGTCTACACTATCGCTCGGGAAGGTATCGCCAAGCTGACGCTTGCGGAGGAGGGAGTGAATCTGTTCCCGCTTTTGGATACGATCTTGGCCGAAGTGCCGGCCGCCAAAACCGACACGGAGAGCCCGCTCCGTGTTCAGCCGTTCAATCTGGGCTACGATAATTTTGTTGGGCGCCTCGCTGTCGCCCGCGTGTACGAAGGGAAATTGAAAGTGAATGATGCCATACTTATGAGAAACAAGGAAGGCAAGAATGAGGCGGGGCGCGTCGTGAAGCTTTTTACTTTCCGCGGATTGGAACGGGTGGAGACGAATGAGGTGGAGGCGGGCGACATCGTGATGATCGCCGGGCTGGCGAATGTCGAGATCGGCGACACCATCTGTTTTTCTTCCGAACAGGAGCTGCTGCCGGCGATTGCCATCGACGAACCGACGATTTCTCTCAACTTTGTCGTGAATGATTCTCCTTTCGCCGGGAGGGAGGGGAAATATGTCACCAACAAACAGCTTCGGGAGCGGCTGAAGAAAGAGTTGGAAATCAACGTCGGTCTCCGCATCGATTTTTCCGATGATCATTATAAGGTATATGGACGCGGTGAACTGCACGTGGCGATTTTGCTTGAAAATATGCGCCGGGAAGGCTACGAGGTGCAGGTGTCCCAGCCCCAAGTCATCATCAAGGAGGTAGGGGGTGTAAAATCGGAGCCGTTCGAGGAAGTGACGGTGGAATGTCCACTGGAAGTCTCCGGTACGGTGATCGAAAAAATGGGCAAGCGCAAGGGGATTATGATGGAGATGAAAGAGGGGAGCGGCGGGTATACGCGCCTCATTTTCGAGGTGCCGACGCGCGGCCTTTTGGGCTATCGCGGGGAGTTTATGATAGACACGCGCGGCGAGGGAACCCTCTACACCCGTGTTTTAGACTTCCGACCATTCGTGGGTGTCATCAAGAAACGCGATGAGGGATCGATGGTATCGATGGCGACCGGTAAGGCGCTGGCTTTCTCCCTCAATAACCTCCAAGCGCGGGGCACGCTCTATATCGGTCCCTCTACGGAAGTGTACGAAGGAATGGTGGTTGGCAACGTGACCAAGGGCACCGATATGGCTGTCAACCCGATCAAAGGCAAGGCGATGAGCAATATGCGCTCTTCCGGCGCCGATGAAGCCATCAAGCTCACGCCGCCCATCGAAGTATCCATCGAGCGCGGTCTGGAAATCATGCTCGGGGATGAATATTTGGAAATCACGCCGCACAATGTGCGCTTGCGCAAGCAGTTTCTGACGGAGACGGAAAGAACGCGAGCCGGAAGAAAAAAGTAATCTGGACTAAAAAATCACTCTATCAGTAGAGTGATTTTTGTTTTGTGGTATAATGAGAATGAATCAAAGGAGGGGGTCTTTGAAAAAAACAAAACCATTCTTATTTTATGATTTCTCGCTCTGCGCATCTTTTCTTTCTGGGACTTTTTCTTTTTTCTTTCGTGCTGACAGCCTTGCCGTTACCCGTTACTGCCGCTGGGGTTATTCCTTGCGGACGTTCAGTTGACGATTCCTCTACTCCAACGGTCAATGAAACGGATCGCTGCACCATCTGCCATATTATTGTTGGCGGCCAATGGATTATTAAGTGGGGCCTTCAAGTGATGACGTACGCGGCTATCGCGGTGATTGTCGCCATGGCCATCTTTTACATCGTCTCCACCGGCAACGAGGGGATGATGACGATCGCCAAGGGCGGCATCACGGCCTCTCTCGTCGGTTTCGCGATTATGCTGGGAGCCTGGCTTATCATCAATACGGTGCTGAATATCATGGTGGTCAACGACACCGACTCAGAGAACCCACTGTTCGGATTGCGCAGAAATGGCACATTCAGTTTTACCTGCGATACGTCTTCTTTGGCCGGTTCGGCACAGAGTACAGGAGCTGCTCCGAGTACGGGCGGGAGGAGCGTAACTAGTGGAGGGGCTGCACCGACTGAAAGCGCTGCACCTGGAGGAAGTCCGGCGCCTGGCGGAGCGGTGTGTACTGATCCGGGAGCTTTCAAAGCCAGCCTAACTTCCGGAGGAAAAGTATGCGATGGCATTCCTTGTGGGAAATCAAAGTGCTCTTTCAATTCTCAGGTGGAAAGCGCAATCCTAGAAAACAGCGGCGCGTTTGATTCGCGTTTTATCAAAGCTCTCATTTGTCAGGAGTCGAACGGAAATGCTACCGCTACCAATCCGGTCGGGTCTTCTCCCAGCTGCGGCCTGATGCAGGTGAACGTGAATGAAGTGTCCGGCAATACGAGCTGTAGAGGACCAGTCAAAAATCTTTTTGATCCGGCAACCAATATCCAAGAAGGAGTGAGAGTATTTCAGAGAAAAATAGGGCAAGTCAATCCTGCGAGTTTTGGTAATCTTATGACGCAGGAACAGATGGCTTTGGCGGCTTACAATTGTTGCGATAACGGGGACAATCCCAACGCTCAGAGCGTGAGTTGTTCTCCTAATCCTCCTGACAGTTGGCCGAATGTTACCAAATGGGCTTGCCCGATCGCTCCTGGATCCGGAGCGTCCAATATGTGTACGGTAAAAAGTTATGCCTGCAGTATCACCGCGTGTATTTCTCAGTATTAATCCGCGTTGAATTTTCTCCTATGTTTTCTTTCTCTCCTATTTCTAGCGTGTACGCCGCCGGTGTAATTACCAACGCGCCGAGTCTCTCGCACAGTCTCTCCAATATCTTGCAATTTTTATTGTCAATCGCCGGGATTCTTGGTATAATCGGGTTGGTAGTTTCTGGGATATTGTATTTTTTTGCGGCAGGAAACGAAGAGCGCATCGCGCTCGCCAAGCGCGGAGCGCTTGCATCAGTCACCGGCATTATCATCGCGCTCGGAGCGCTGGTATTGGTAAGCCAGCTGGCAACATTTTTTTCATGAGGAAGAAAAATAAAAAAGAGAAATAAAAAATAAAAAAGCGTTCATCGATGATTTTTCGTCAGATGAACACACTGAAAGGAGGTGAGAAGTATGAAACAAATTAGACAAGCTCTGTATGCCGCTTTTTCGGTGGCTCTCGCGGCGGCTCCGGCAGTAGCGGGCGCCCAATGGGGGGTAGGCAAAGGAAATGCCGGCGCTTCAGGGCTTCCATCAGATTCTATTTACGGTATTATCGGCCGTTTTATGAACTGGCTGCTGGCTATTCTCGGCTTTATCGGCGTTATCGGTTTCGTGATCGCCGGCATCCTCTATCTCACCTCGGCTGGCAATGAGGATCAGATTGAGACGGCCAAGAAAGCGATGCTTTGGTCCATCGTCGGGGTCATCGTCGCTCTCATCGGTTTTGTCATCATCAAGGCCGTAGAGGGATTGCTCTCTTCTGGACAAACTCAATTCTAGTTTCTCTAGGATGTGTTGAAACAATCCTGTTCATTTTGGTAGGTACGCCCCGTTTCTTGCGAGAGACGGGGATTGTTTTTTTATCTCAAAAAGGGTATTATTGGAGTAGAAGAATGCCCAACTAAAACAAAAATATGAAGCGGCTGTTTTTTGTAAGTATTTTCTCTTTTGGAATGTTATTTTTCGTCCAGCCTCAGATAGTATCGGCGAGCGCCTGTACGGATAATAGGGGGAGCTGTGTATATAATGCCGCTGGCTGTCCTTCCGGAACAAGCCAGAATAATAACTATGCCTGTGACGCTGGATTTGAAGGTCTCTGCTGTGTACCAACCACAGGCGATAGTTCAGACTCTGACTCAAGCAGTGGTGGCGTAGATACTCCTTGTGTGGGAGATAATAAAGTGGGATTTTCCGGTACTTGCCAGACATTTGAAGCGTGTGGCGGTAATCCAGCAAATTTTGATTCTTCAGAGGAGGACTGTTCTCCTGGGTTTCTTTGTTGCAACGGTGCTACGGGCGCTCCAGCGGGAGCAACTCCGCAGAGCGTTTGCGTCGGTAAAAGCCAGAACGATCCTTGTATCGGGCCGACTTTCAACGAACCAGGCACCTGTAGAGCCGTGCCAACCGCAAGCTCTCCGCTCAGTTGTGTCGTGAATACAGGAGTACCAAGTACTGGAGGAGGGCCAAGCACCGGCAGTCGCGGCGGGGCGATTATTACCTGCAATGGTATTATAAAGGCGGGAGTATGCTTTCCTGTCGGTACCGGTCTTTCTGATACTCCTGTATGGCTTCTTCTCATGCGCCTTATGTGGTGGCTCTTGGCTGTTTTCGGGATGATCGCCATCATCGCCTTCGTCATTTCCGGTATCCAGTATCTCATTTCGGCCGGCAATGAAGCTATGATAGAGACCGCCAAGCGCAATATGATGTACTCCATGCTCGGCGTCCTCGTAGGCCTCTCTGGCTGGGTTATCATTCGGGCTATCGATGCCGCTCTCAACGGTTGGAGCTTCTGGTATTTCTGATGTTTCTAAAAATAATTTTTTGTTTCTGCTCGGGGGAACAACTTTGAAAATAAAATTATGGTTATTGTGAATATCATAAAAATATCCAAAAGTTTAGAAAAGTTGGTAAATTTTTCAAAATTATTCAAAGTAGTACCACCGGGTATGGCGTTTTCTAAAAAAAGCATCTTTTTGGGAACGAATATTTTTATAGTTGCTCTTGTTATCGGGTTTTCTTTCTTTTCATTTACCCTTGTGGCGAAAGCTGCTACTTGTGCCGATACTGCCAATGATGCAGGACTTTCTTTTTTGTGTAAGGCTCTATCTAATTGTGTCAGACCGGAAAGTCCTGAGCCAAACGCTACCGGGTGCGGAGCAGGAACTGTATGTTGTCTAGGTTCTAGTCGTACCCCTGTGCCCGAAATCGCAGCTTGTGGTAATAATGGTACCTGCGTATTGCCGAACACTTGTGGGGGACAAATATTGGCCGGTAATAACACTTGTCAAACGAATACTACTTCAGGAAAAACAGTTTGTTGTGTTGCGACTGCGGCAGTCAATTATACTTGTTCTGGACAGTGTGATGATGTGGCCTGTAGGACAACAGGGAAAGTTTCTGATACCGGAACTTGCCCTCCTGCCAAATTTTGTTGCCAGCCTGCGCTTGCTGCCCTCTGTGTCCCACAGGGGGGTGCCTGTCAAAGTTCCTGTGCAGGCACTCCTATATCAGCCACAGACTGCACCGGTACAAATAATATATGTTGTCCTCAGGGCAATACTTGTGTTCAGCAAGGCGGAACCGGATGTGCAGCCACGTGTCCTGGTGAAGCTGTATCGGCCAATGATTGCACGGGTGCGACGCCAAAATGCTGTGTCGGTGGTGGTACGCCGCCAGGAGGTCCTGGTACCGGTACGCCGCCAGGAGGTTCTGGTACCGGTACGCCGCCAGCATCTCAAAATATAATAAAATTTGAAAATCCACTTGCATTCGATACCGTGGAAGCGGTGCTGACCAGCATTCTCATGACACTACGAGGTATCATTGTTATCCTGGCCCTCGTCTTTCTGATTATCGGTGCCGTGCTCTATATCCTTTCGGCTGGCAATGAGGAGCGTATGAAGACTGCCAAGAATTGTATTCTCGCGGCTATGATCGGGCTGGCCATCGGTATTGCGGCTCCGTCTTTCCTTAAGGAAATCGGCAACGTGCTTGGTTGGAACGGTGTAGCTGTCGGGCCAGCGGCAAATGCCCTGACACTCTCACAAATCGCGCGCAATGTACTCAACTTCCTGCTCTCCATTGTAGGAATTTTAGGTATCATTATGCTGGTCATTGGCGGGATTATGTACCTGACTGCCGCCGGCAGTGAAGACCGCGTCGAAACCGGCAAGAAAATCGTGATATATGCGATTATCGGCATCCTGGTGGCGCTCGCTTCTCTTGTCATCGTCAGCCAGATCGCCGCATTCTTCGTATAAAAAAATTTAGCAAAAAGAAAACGGACAGCATACGTGTTACGTGCTGTCCGTTGTTGTTGCGTCCCTGTCAGTCTTGGCGTTGTACCTCGACCGGGATTGCCCCCTTGTTGTGCTGGTAGAAATTCGCCAAGGGGGTGAGGTTGACCGTGACGGCCAGTTCGGTGCCATCTTTGGTGACCTCGAATTCCCGTGGTGCTCTCGATGAATTGAGAGCCTCGATGACTTCCATATTCCCTACTCGGACTAATAAGGTGCCATAATTGTTACTGCCCTTTTTGTGGGTTGTCCGGTGGAACTCATCGATGAATTCCCCGTGTTCTTTCCAGTGGGCATACAGATCGAGCCCGTATGGAGGAACAGTGATGAAGCTCCCGTCGTTCTGCCACAGCTGCCAGGACGTATAACGGGGAATGACCCGGTACGTTCCTTTAGCCGCATCAGTGACAACCGGACACCAGCCACGTGCCTGGTTCCACGTGGGTGAACATGTAACCCGCGCCACGGTTACCCAATCGCCATTGCTTCCGCTAGAAGTGGATTTACCGCGGAAGATGTTGATAATGACAGAGATGACGATGATGATGCCCGCCGCCACCCCAAGGCGTATCAGCCATTTATTCGTTTTTACCTGAAGGCCCCCGGATGATACTTGAGAAGAAGAGTCGCTCATTACCTGATCCTTTCCTAAGAATTGTTTCTTCTGCGCTTCCTTTTGGAATTAGCATTGGGATCCGCAGAAGGTGGTTGAGATTGTGATGGATTTGCATTATTGAGAAGTCCACCAGCCAGAGCTCCAGCTTGTTCGATCGGTTTGGCATTGCCGTCAATTACGACGCGTGTGGCCTTGCCGCGTTCGGACTGGGCCATGACTGCCGCTTGAGCCGGAAGGACGCCAGCCTTGATATAAACCTCCATCTGGGTGGCGACATTTTTTGCTTCCGTCAATTCAGCGATACCCTCTGCGGTTTCCCGCTGTTGGCTCGCTTCCGCAACCTTTACGCGGGTTCTTGCTTCTTCAAGTTCTTTTGGAATCCGGATGCGCTGAACGCGAACTTTGGTTACTGTAATACCCCATTCATCTGGGGACCCGATTATTGCTTGAAGAAGGATTCTCTCAAGTGGTGATCCATCAGCCCCTTTGCCATTTTTCAAAGCATCAGAGATAGCTTCTTTTTCCTGGGCGACTGTGTCAGATTGGTAGTGCGAAATGCTGGCGCGAATATCGCTGATAATCGCATTCGTGAGCGACTCCTCGGGATTTTTCGCATTGAAGTATTTATTTACATCGGAAATCTGTGTTTGAAGAGCCGTGTCTACATCCACTGGAACATTATCAGCCGTGAGAACTTCCGTGAGAGGGATCTCAAGCGGCTTGTCTCGCGTGTCGGCGATGACTATACCTCCAAACGGCTTGGGCCAGTTCCATATCCAGCCTTCCAGAAAGATCAACCCATCGACCCTTTCGCCGAGCCACAGTCCGATAGCCCTGAGGCCGACAGGAATTTGCCAGAAACCATTTACCCCGAAATAGAGAATCCAGGCTAAGAATGTGATGAATGCAAGCAGTTTTCCTGCGAGCGGGTTCAATAACCACACGCCTAACCATTTTACGAGATACATCGTCAGCAGTCCGCCGCCGAGTGTGACCACGGTCCCTTTAACATAACCACGTGAATCTATCATGCCGATCTCCTTGATCAGTGATGTTGTTAAGGTGCTTGTTACAGCACCAAAGTTTGAAATACAAACCAGATTTTGTAACCGTTTATTATAGCATAAAAAAAGAGGGAAGTCAATGGTTTTTGGCCGATGATAATAGGTGAGGGAAGAAGGCTTATTTAAGGGAAAAAGATGGTAGATAAGTGATGTAGGATATATAACATGTGATGGGGATAGGCTATTATCCTTAAAACTAAAAAACAGTACTTTTTCCGCAATTGCGGAAAAAGTACTACTGTGTAATAATAGTAATGCAAGTAAAAGCAAAGAGTTTGGTGGTTATGCATAAAAGAAGAAAAGAAAATTTCATAGACGAAGTAAGAAAAAAGGCGGAAAGCTTTCTTGTCTCTCACAGTCCAGCGGCGACAGCGACAAAATTTCTCCTTATGTTTACCGCTATCGGGGGGATTTCTATCGTTGGCGCTACACTCCCTGGCCTGGTAAAGGCGATAGGTTTTTTTGCAAATGAAGCGAAGAAAAAGAATAGATATCCAAAAGTAAAAATCAAAAATTCATTTGAGTATCTGAAGAAAAAACAGTTCATTGAAATAGTAAAAGAAAAAAACGGCAAGATACAGGTGAGACTGACAAATAAAGGAAAGAAACGGTTAGCGGAATATTCTCTCGATATGTTAGAGATTAAAAAGCCAGAAAAATGGGATGGGAAGTGGAGAGTTTTGATGTTCGATATTCCTGCGCATCCAAAAAAATATGATTATGCTCGAGATGCACTGCGAGATAAGGTAAAAGAATTAGGGTTCTATCAAATTCAGAAAAGCGTATGGGTGTATCCCTATGAGTGTGAGGATGAGTTACTCTTTATTGCGGAAGTATTTAAGGTACAGCAGTATATAGAAATTTTGACAGTAGAGAAACTATTACATGAAAATCTTGTGCGAAAAAAATTCACATTTCTCTAGAAAAATAAGAAGCAGTACTTTTTCCGCAATTGCGGAAAAAGTACTGTTCTGTGGCTGGAGGTTGTTATAGAGATAATTGTTTAAAAACTCGGCTTATTCTTGGGATTTGACAATTAGCCGTTAGATAACTATACTGGATGGTGAAAGTAGGATTGGGTATGGGAGTTCGCTGTGATGCGGGCTTTTTTTATCGCCCGATGTGAATACTACGAATCGCATCCGAATGTAACGAATATATAAGTGAGGGAAATAGTATGGAAGAAAATATTCTTAAATCTTAAATCATAAATCTCCAAAGTTATGGCAAAAAAGAAACGCGTGGTAGAAGAAACGGAAGAGGAAAAGGGCGCCGCTGAAGAGGGGAGTCTTTCCGGGCGTTTGGGTGAATTCGGAAGCGCGGTGATGCAGATCGCCGAGGAGAAAGGCATTTCCAAAGAGCGCGTGCTCGAAGTCGTGGAAGCCGCGCTGGCGGCCGCCTATAAGAAAGACTATGGCAAGCGAGGTCAGGTCATCCGAGCCGAGTTCGATGAGGTGAAGAAAGATGCCAAATTTTTTCTGGTAAAAGAAGTGGTTGATGAAACGACCCGAGAATTTGTTGAGGAAACCCCCGCCGACGCTGACCCGCGTTCCGCCGAAGGCTCCGGCGAGGCGAGAGCTATGGCGGGCGAAGGAAGAATTGCTGAGAAGAAAAAAAGTGGTGAAAACTTATCCGCCCGCCTTGATGATTCGGCCAGCCTCGTCGAGTCTAGGCGGGCGAGGCAGGCTGGAGCTTTGGCGGAAGAGGAACGTCTGCCGCGCTTCAATCCGGAGCGGGACATGCTTCTCAAGGAGGCCAAAAAGCTCAAGAAAGGTATCAAGATTGGAGAAATGATCGAGCTTCCGCTCGAGACACACGATGAGTTCGGCCGCGTGGCTGCTCAGACTGCCAAGCAGGTGATCATCCAACGGATCCGCGAAGCGGAGCGCGAAGCGATGTTCGAAGAATACAAAGAGAAGGAAGGCCAGGTGGTCAATGGCATCGTCCAGCGCGTGGAAGGGCGCAACGTGTTTGTCGACCTCGGGAAATCCGTCGGCATCCTGTTTCCTTCGGAGCAGATCGAGGGAGAAAATTATCGTGTCGGCCAGCACTTGAAAGTCTATCTCGTACGGGTGGAGTCCGATACCAAAGGACCGGGACTGCTTTTGTCGCGCGCCCATCCGGAAATGGTGCGTCATCTCTTTTCGCTCGAGGTGCCGGAAATCTTTACCGGAACTGTCGAAATCAAGGCCATCGCCAGAGAAGCCGGTTCGCGTACGAAAATCGCTGTCTTTTCAGCGGAAGAGGGCGTGGATCCGATCGGTTCTTGCGTCGGGCAGAAGGGAACCCGCGTGCAAGCCATCATCGATGAGCTGGGCGGGGAGAAAATCGATATTATCGAATGGAATGAGAATGTGGAGAAATTCATCGCCGCTGCTCTGTCGCCGGCCAAAGTGCTTTCGGCCAAACTCTTCGAAGCGGAGCGGCGCGCCATCGTCAAAGTGCCCAATGATCAGCTGTCGCTGGCGATCGGGAAGCGCGGGCAGAACGTCCGTCTGGCGGCCAAGCTGACCGGCTGGAAAATCGATGTGATGAGCGATGATCTGCCACCAGTTGAAAAAGTAGCAGTCGCGGAAGAGATTGCTCCTGAAGAAGTTGCTCCTGAAAAAGCTGTGTCTCAAGAAAGCGCTCCAGAGGCGCCAGCTGGAGAAACCTCTGCCGAAGGCACGGAGACAAAGGAGTAATCAGAATTGCTAAATACCAAATACTAACTACTAATTACTAAATCTTATGAACCTGTGGCATGAAATTTCGGCAGGGGAAAATGTTCCCAATACCGTCAATGTGATTGTTGAGATTCCGAAAGGATCACACAACAAATACGAGATTGATAAGGAGACCGGACTTATCAAACTTGATCGCGCAAATTACAACTCTACGCCATATCCGTGCGAATACGGCTTCATCCCGCAATCACTTTGGGATGACGGAGATGCTGTCGATGTTCTCTTGCTTGCAACATACCCGATTCACCCTGGGATTCTCGTGAGTGCACGCCCGGTAGCGATCATGAAAATGACCGATGGAGGTGAATCCGATGACAAGATTATTTGTGTTCCGGTCGATGATATGCGCTGGGATGATGTAAACGATCTCAAAGACCTCAACAAGCATATTCTTAAGGAGTTCAAACATTTTTTCGAATCAATCAAACTTTTGAAGAACAAGCCCATACAGGTTACGGTGCATGGCTTCAAAGGAAAGAATGATGCATTGAAAGCGGTCAAAAAAAGCATCGCCTTGTATCGAGAGAAATTCAAGAAATAACCTTTCAGTAATTTTCAATTTACAATAACCAATTTGCATTGAACTTCCAACGACTCAATATTTCAATGTTTGAAAATTGTAAAATTGTTTATTGATTGAAAACTGGAAATTGATTATTGAAAATTAGCCTGACTATGGATATTATTGTCAAAAAGTTACCGGAATCGAAGATTGAGATGTCTATAACTTTGTCATGGGAAGAATGGCAAGGGGAGATGGGACATGCCGTAGAACACCTCGGAAAAGATGTGAAGGTGGCGGGATTTCGTCCTGGCAAAGTGCCGCGCGACGTGATCGAAAAACGCTTCGGCAAAGAGGCGCTCTTAATCGAAGCCGCCGAGCATGCCATCTCGCATTCGTACCCCAAGGCGCTCAAGGAGAAGAAAATAGAGGCGATCGGCCGTCCGGAAATGAAGCTGGGGAAGGCGGTGCAGGGCGAACCGCTCGAGTACAGCGCGGTGACCGCGGTGATGCCGGAAGCGACGCTCGGGTCTTGGCGGGACGCGGTAAAAAAAGCGAACAAAGTTTTTGCCAAACAGCCGGAGACTATTGAAGAAAAAGAAATTGATGCAGAGCTTGAAAGATTGGCCTCGATGCGTGCCAAATTGGTGACTGTCAATCGCGAAGCGCGTCTCGGCGACAATGTGCTAGTGAGTTTTTCTGTACTGCAGAACGGCGTACTCATTGAAAACGGCAAGAGCGAAAAACACCCGCTCGTTTTGGGCAAAGGCGTGTTCATCCCCGGTTTCGAAGAACAATTGGTGGGGATGAAGGAGGGCGAGGAAAAAACCTTCGAACTGACTTTTCCGGCGGAATATCATGCAAAACATCTGGCGGGGAAACCAGCGACATTTCAGGTGAAGATTGGGGTGGTGCAGGAGCGGGAAATCTCGGTTATCGATGATGCGTTTGCTCAAGGACTGGGAAAATTTGAATCATTGGAAAAGCTGAAAGAAAACCTGAGATCTGGGATGCTAGAGGAACAGAAAGCTAAGCATAAAGCAGAACACCGCACCCGGATCCTCGATGCGCTGGTGGAACATGCGGAAGTCGAGTATCCGGAGATTCTCGTAAAGGAAGAATCAAATCGGATGGTGCGCGAATTTGAATTGCAGATCCAGTCGATGGGGCTCAATTTTTCTGATTATCTCGCTCGTATGAAAAAAACGGAAGATGAACTGAAAAAGGACTGGGTGCCCCAAGCCAAAAAGCGTCTGGCTGCGCATATCCTTCTCGACGCGCTCGCGGATATGCAGGAGATCGATGTCGACAGCCAGGAAGTCGAAGCGGAAATGAACAAGATCCTGCAGCGTTACAAGGACGTCGAGGATATCGAGAAAAATATCGATATGGAGCGTCTCTTCAGCGCGACACGCGGGCAGCTTCGCAACGAAAAAACCTTCGAGTTTTTGAAGAAACTCTAAAAAATCAAAGTGCAAAAATCAAAATGGAAAATGACAAATCAAAATTCAAAAATGTTAAGATAGTAGGGATACCCTTGAAAGAATTGATTAAGGTTGCTAGTATTACTGTCTCAAGTACCATGGTCCTAAGTGGCAAAAAATAATTTTGTATTTTACATTGTCATTTTAATCTCAATTAGGGTCTAATTCCCCGCCGCTTGCGGCGAGTATCAAAGACAAATTTGTCAAAGATACCTCGCGGCTTGCCGCGAGGAGTATTCATTCTTTGATATTTACATTTTGCATTATGAAAAGCCAATATCTCATTCCCATGGTGGTGGAGAAGACGAGTTTCGGCGAGCGCGCTTATGATATCTACTCGCGTTTGCTGAAGGATCGCATCATCTTCATCGGTGCGCCGATCGATGACGGTGTCGCCAACGCGGTGATTGCCCAGCTTTTGTTTCTCGAATCGCAGAACACCAAAGAGGATATCAAGATGTATATCAATTCTCCCGGCGGATCCGTCACATCGGCGCTGGCTATCTATGACACGATGCAGTATGTGAAGCCGGAAGTGCAGACCATCTGTATCGGCATGGCGGCTTCGGCTGCGGCGCTCTTGCTTGCTGCCGGGAAAAAAGGCAAGCGGATGGCTCTTCCCAACAGCGAGGTGCTGATCCACCAGGTATTGGGCGGCGCCCAAGGCCAGGCCACCGACGTCGATATCCATGCTCGCCATATCCTCAAGACCCGCGACCGTCTGAACAAGATCCTCGCCAAGCACACCGGACAGAAGCTCCAGAAGATCGAACAGGATACCGAACGCGATTATTTCATGAGCGCGGAAGAAGCCTTGAAGTATGGCATCGTCGACAAGGTGATTGAGTAGGCAGTCAGCAACTAACAATTAACAAGCAAGCAACTCATAGTCAGCAAAAAACGAGCCTGAAATTGGCTCGTTTTTTAAATTTAAGAATTTGCTTTTCGTTTTCTGTTGTTTGTTGACTGTCTGTTATTTCAGCGTCGGGAGGAGGCTGGCGCCGTTCATTTCAGCGGGTTTTTCGATGCCCATAATATCGAGAACGGTGGGAGCGATATCAGAGAGCAGGCCATTGACTTCGTTCTGTTCGCGCATCATCTGCTCCGCGGCTTTTTCACGGTGGTTCTCGGGGGTGATATACCAGAGCGGGATCGGGTTGGTAGAGTGTTCGGTATCGGCTTCTCCGGTAGAAGCCTTCTTCAATTCCTCGACGTTGCCATGGTCAGCCGTGATAATCATCGCCCCGCCGGCCTTGAGGACAGCCGGGACGACGATCGAGAGGCTCTTGTCGGTGGCCTCGACGGCTTTGATAGAGGCTTCTTCATTGCCGGTGTGTCCCACCATATCCGGGTTGGCATAGTTGACGAGGATGAAATCATATTCATTTTTTTCCACTGCGGCGATGAGCGCTTCGGTAATTTGCGGCGAACTCATTTCCGGAATCTCATCGAAGTGCGAAACAGTGGGGGAGGGGATGAGGAGACGATCCTCTCCGGGGAAGGCTTTTTCCTTGCCGCCGTTGAAAAAGTAGGTAACGTGGGCGTATTTTTCCGTTTCAGCGATGCGGAGCTGTTTCTTGCTGCGGAGGCTCAGGGTCTCGCCGAGAGAGTGTTCCACGTCCTCCGGCGGGAATGCGATGTGGGCCGGCAATCCGCGCTCATGTTCCGTGAAAGTGGTGAAGTGGATGTCGAGGAGTTTCCGCTGGAAGCCGTCGAAATCGGGCACAGTGAAGGCTTTAGTCAATTCGCGCGCCCGATCTTCGCGGAAATTGAAAAAGATGACCGCATCTTTGTTTTTGATGAGCGCGATGGGCTTATCTTTTTCGGTGATCACGGTTGGCTCGATGTATTCGTCGGTGATGTTCTTGATATAAGATTGTTCGAGAGCGATGAGAGGATCCGTGGCTGTTTTCTCCGATCCCTCGGTTAGCATGCGGTAGGTTTTTTCGATGCGATCCCAGTTATTGTTGCGATCCATGGAGAAATTGCGGCCGGAAAGACTGGCGATTTTTCCGATGCCGACGAGGCGCATTTCGCGAGTCAACTCTTTGACCTGCTGTATTCCGGCGGTCGGGGCCGAATCGCGGCCGTCGGTAAAGACGTGGACATAGACTTCGCTCAGCCCCTCATTTTTGACGAGGCGCAGGAGCGCAAGCAAGTGATCTCGGTGCGAGTGAACCGAACCGGAACTGATAAGCCCCATCAGATGAAGCTTGCTTTTGTTTTTTTTGACTGTATTGATGGTATCGAGGAGCACTTCATTTTTGAAAAAACTGCCGTCTTGGATAGAAAGTGAGATGCGGGGCATATTCTGGTAGATGACGCGCCCGGCGCCCATCGTCATATGGCCGACTTCGCTATTTCCCGCGGTGTTCCATGGCAAGCCGACCGAAATTCCCGAAGCCTGAAGCGTCGTCATTGGGTAGAAACGGTTCAATTTTTCAAAAGTCGGCAGGGTGGCTTCCCGGATAGGATTGCCTTGGATGCTGTTCGAGATGCCCCAGCCATCAAGAACAATGAGGACAAGCGGTTTATACATTTTTTTATATGTAAGGTTTTTTACTTTCGATTCTTTTCGTATGATAACATTCTTCTTCCTTTGACAAAAGGCTCCTCTGCGACTATGATGGACATACAGCATTAAATAGTTGATATCTGCCTTAAGTTCGATAGCGAGGTTTAGGAAGAGTGTAAAAGCGTTTTAGGCATTATGTTACAGAACTTTTTGACACATTTTGCATCTGAAAATAGAACAGCCCTTTTTGCCATGGGCGGCGTTCTGGCGCTCTCTTCGGGTTATCGGCTCCGGGCAGCGCATATATATGACATTCAGTCTGATGTATTTTTTTCTTTCCGCCGGGCTTTTGATAGCCGGCGCGGTGTTGGGGTATCTGGTTAGGCAGAATCTCGCCAAAAGGCAGCTGTCTACCGCCGAAGGCCAGGCGGCAAAAATGGTGGAAGAGGCCGAAATGAAGGCGAAAGAAATGACGATCGAGGCCAAGAACAAGGCCGTCGATATCCTTGAAGAGGCCAAGAAAAACGAGCAGGCGCGGGAGGCGAAATTTCTTATTCAGGAAGGTCGTCTTGAGAAGCGTGAGGCGCAGACGGAAAAAGGGATCCAGGAGATCGACACGGAAAAGCGCCGCTTGCTCCAAAAAGCCGAGGAAATCAAAGCGATTCGCGAGGAAGCGGAAAAATTACGGGAGGAAGAACTGACGCGTTTGGAAAAAGTGTCGCAGCTTTCCAAAGAAGAGGCTCAAACAAAAATTTTTGCTCTGGTTGAGGAGGAAAGCCAGGAGGCTTTGGTGAAACGCATGTCGAAGCTGGAGAACGAAAGCCACGAGGAATTGGAAAAGCGCTCGCTCAACATTATGGCGACGATCATCCAGAAATATGCCCGTTCCCATGTTTCTGAATTTACGACGACCACGGTGACTATTCCTTCCGACGAAGTAAAAGGAAAGATTATCGGCAAGGAAGGCCGGAATATCCGGGCGCTGGAAAAGGAAACCGGCGTAGAGCTTATTGTGGACGATACGCCGGAAACGGTGATCATCTCCGGCTTCGATCCGGTGCGGCGCGAAATCGCCCGCATCGCTCTGGAAAAACTCGTAGCCGATGGACGCATCCATCCGGCGCGCATCGAAGAAGCGGTGGAGGAGGCCAAGAAGGAGCTGGATACGAAGATCAAGGAAGCGGGCGAAGCGGCGGCCTATGATGCCGGGATTGCCGGACTGCATCCGAAACTGCTCTATATTCTGGGGCGTCTGCGCTACCGGTACAGCTACAAACAGAACGTTTTGCTCCATTCTTTGGAAGTTTCCTATTTGGCGGGCGCTTTGGCCGCTGAATTGGGAGCGGATGTCGCCTGTGCCAAGAAGGCTGGGCTCTTGCATGATATCGGCAAAGCGGTAGACCATGAGATCGAGGGCACACACGTGAAGATCGGGATGCGTATTTTGGAAAAGTTCGGCATCGGGCAGAACGTCATCGATGCGATGAAATGCCATCATGATGAATACCCGCACCAAACCACTGAATCGTTCATTGTGACCGGAGCGGACGCTATTTCTGCCGCTCGTCCGGGGGCGCGCAAAGAAACCGCAGAGAAATATATCAAGCGTTTGGAAGAATTGGAAGCGCTCATCAACTCTTTTCCGGAGGTGGAGAAATCCTATGCCATTCAGGCCGGACGCGAAGTGCGCATATTCGTCAATCCGGAGAAAACGGATGACTTGAGCGCTATGAAGCTGGCGCGCGATATTGCCAAGCGTATCGAAGAAGAGCTAAAATATCCGGGCGAGATCAAAGTGAACGTGTTCCGCGAGACGAGGGCGATCGAGTATGCAAGGTAATTTGTCCGTCTGTGCTCAATTTTGTAGATGAGCAAAATGGCTTACCCCGTTAGAAGTCTGACTGGGGCGTATGGTTAAAAACAGGCGACTAAAGATATTCAGATAAGGAGTCTTCATGGTTGGTTTTGACAGACTTCTAACGGGGCTTAGGGATTGCACTCTTTAGAAAAAAGGCTTAGAATAGAGGCAGGTGATAAGTAATCTGCGCTCCGGCGGCGAATGCGCCTCGGGTCTAAACTAGAAGGGCAGGTGAAAAGTATGCAAAATGTAAATAAAGATACACTCGTTCACATGGTTGTTGACAAAACTGAGCTTGCCAAGAAAGATGTAGAGGCAGTTTTGGGATGCGTCATCGATTGTGTCACAGCGGAGCTCGGCAAGGGCAACAAAGTGACTCTCACTGGCTTTGGCACCTTCAAAGTTTCCAATCGTGCCGCTCGCGAGGGGATCAACCCTCAGACAAAGGCCAAGATTATGATTCCGGCTATGACGGTTCCGAAGTTCACCGCTGGCAAGACCTTGAAAGAAGCGGTAAGATAGTTTGAGGATCTGCAACCCCGCTCCGCCGGTTGGCGGATGGCGGAAAAAAAGATAGAGCTATAATCCCGCCTCGGCGGGATTATAGCTATCGGGGTGTCGTATACCGGCCCGCCTCGCGTCGGCAAGCGAAGCGAGTCGAGGCGGATAGTACGCATGCTTCTTGCCCCGTCGCATCTCAATCCGGAGAGTAGTATAGTGGCAGTACGCGTGCTTTGGGAGCATGTAGTCCGGGTTCGATTCCCGGCTCTCCGACGGAAAAGATGCGACTGGGGTGAAGGAGCATGTTGACTGGGTTCGATTCCCAGCACCCCGACAAAACGAAGTGAAGGCGGGTGAAGCAAGTGAACTGCTTCACTTGCGTTGGGAAGAGAAGGGCTAACCTGTCTCGCAGGATAGCCCAGGCCCGAAGGGGATTCCCAGCACCCCGACCAAATTTTAGTTCCGGTTCCCTGCCCGACGGCAGGCGGGGATTCCGGGTGCTCCGACAGAATAATTCTCTCATGCAAGCTATGGAAGATAACAAGCTCTTTTTTGTTGGTCTCAAGGCTTTTATTGCAAAGGATGGCAAGTTGCTTATCTTGAGGGAGTTCGCATCTGAAAAATATCCGAGTGGGAAAAAATGGGAAATCCCCGGCGGAAGAATTACGGAAAGTGAAGAGAGAACCCCGCTTATAGACGTTCTTTTGCGGGAAGTAAGAGAAGAATGCGGCTCGATAGAAATTATCGTGGGAGAAGTGTTCCACGTTTTCAGACGCCAGTTTCCGAATGGGGAGTGGGTGTTTCTGGCTGGGTTTGATTGTTCTTATATCTCCGGCGAGGTCACTTTGAGTCATGAACATACAGAATATGCCTGGATTATAGAGGCAGATATGGAACACTATGACTTTGTAAATGGTTATGAAGAAGCAATCAGGGCGTACTTTAGAAAAAAATCATTTTTATGAAAAAAGTAGTGACTATCGGCGGGGGGAAAACCATTTGTTTGATTTGTCACCCCGTTGATGCAAACGGTTAACCCTATGAAACTTTTGAATGTTATATGACTGGCTTGAAGCCAGCTTTTTTGTAAACTATTGTATTTTTAGCGGGCTTGTGTTATAAATGCAAGTCGTATCAGGATTTTTTCCAAAGAGCGACAGACAAGTTTAGGCTTGTATAAGGCTCTTTAACAATATCACTCACCAACTTCCCTTGTAGGAGGACTCATGAAACCGAACAAGCTTCTCTGTTTTTTCGCAATTCTGTGTGCATTACATCTCTTCCACATTGATGTTTCGTACGCGGTGACTGTTCACCAGCGTGACACGTCGAATCGCCATGAGGTAACGTACGTGCATTTTGCTGACGGGCGGATGGTTTCCATCCCCGAAGGCAAAAGTCTGACCGTTTCTGAGCCTGTTACCGTTAATTATCGGAGTGAGATGGGCTGGCTGACAGTACCGACTACGCCTAAACCGGTCATCACGATCACTTTCAACGATGACGTTGTGAAAAGCGAGTTTGCGCTCGTCACTCTCATAGCAACTCCTAAACGTCGAGTGATACTCAACTATCCGCCGGTATCGTCGGTATGGCATTTGCCTGCCGGCATCTCGATGCTCGCGGCGTATCTCCAAGAGCGTGGTCACCAAGTGACCCAGCACTATGGGCACATCGCCGGATTAAAATACGTTTTACGCGAGCACGGCGGAGAGACTATCGACAAGGCGCTGGCAACTATCCGCGACTCGAAAAGCGATATCAAGGCACTTTACGATGCACGGATGACATTCGAGCGCGTTTCAAGCGGTATCATAACGCAAGACAAATTCGTCGTGGAGCGCAATAACGTCACATACGTGTCGCATTACTATGACGGCAGTATCGAGAAAATGCTCGATGCGATAAGAAATCGCAAAGAGCATCTATGGTATTCGTACTTCGCTCACGCGGAAGTTCCATTTGCGAAAAACGTCCGTCCTCATTTGTATGGGATCAGCATCGCTGACGAAAGGCAATTCGTTCAAGGTTGCATCCTCGCTGCGATGATAAAAGAGACGTTGCCGAATACACTCGTGGTCATGGGTGGCAACTTTTGGGCGCGGCCGCTTGGTGCCTATTTGCTTCCGCAATTCGCCGAGATGTTCGACTACTGTGATGCCATAGTTTGGGGAGAAGGCTTCCGTGCACTGGAGGTTTTAACTGAAACCTTGACACCATCATCCGCACCGGGGACAGTGTGGAGAAGTGGCGACAACAGAGTAATCGTTAATCCTGTATCCTTGCCGATTCCATTCGAAACCTTGCCAACGCCGGTTTTTGACGGTAGCGTGCGTCAGTGGTCGCCCGATTTTGTTCCCTCTCTTTACCCGGCGTCAAATTGTCTCACGAAAGACCGCTGCGATTTTTGTGCAATCGAGGCCGGAAGCGCTACATTTCACGGTAAGCCACGTGAAATGAGCCCACGTCGAATGGCGGAGCACATATTGGCCATAGGCGCGTCTCGTTTTGAGATTGTCAGTGCGATGTTTCCGGTTTCTCGCCAAATTGCATTAGGAAAAAGACTCAAGGAGAGAGGCCTTTCCGCGACATGGGACTGCTATATGACGGCAGACAATACCCTAGTAAAACAGGATGTATGCGATGCACTGGCCGAAGCGGGCTGTGGCGATGTTATGGTCGGTTTCGAATCTTTAGCACCGGAGACTTTGGCACAAGCGGAAAAGACCTGGAATAAGCCCGAGAATTACGGTATTATTCTGTCCAATTTGAGGAAGGCCGGTATTCAGACACACGTCTTTCTTCTCATCGGACTTCCGGGCGAGCCGCTACATTGGGGGCTCAAATGGATCGCTTTTCTCGAGAAGTACGGGAGAGATATCCTCACTATCAAAGCCGGTCGGTATCGGGTTACGCGCCTCAGTCGGGATGAAACAGAAGGAAAAAACGGCCAGTGGATAGAGGTGCTTCCAGACACTAAACCATTACACCTCAATCGGGACTTCCGGTATCGTGTCGTCTCAAACAAGAAGGTGGATGCGATGCGGACTGTTCTGGAAGAGGCATGCCGCCGGCACTGGGCCTATGGCGTGACATCTACTATTCCGTGGTGGGTAAATCGCGGGCGTTACTCGTGGGAAGAGCTTGAGCAGATGGCGAAAGTATTGCCGCCGGAAAAAGAAGTTCCACACCTCGAGCGGGCTCTCGCAAAGGTGGCGTCTATTGTCAAGGAGGAGCTGGGGCAGAAAGTGAGCTTCAATTCATTCGAAGACCTGCTCGCGTTTTCTCGGACGCTGTAAAAAATACCGAGCCTGACCGGATGGACAGGTAGCCTAGACGCATTGCGGACTAGGCTTTTTTCTTGAAAGAATACTTTGAGCATGCTATGGTTTCAATATCGTATAATTTTGAATCTTATGAAAAAAGTAGTGACTATCGGCGGGGGGACGGGGAGTTTCATGCTTTTGTCCGGGCTGAAAAAGTATCCGATCGAACTGTCGGCCATCGTTTCTATGGCCGATGACGGCGGCTCGACGGGGGTTCTGCGTGACGAACTCGGAGTTTTGCCGCCGGGCGATGTGCGCCAGTGTCTGGTGGCGCTGTCAGATTCTTCAGAGATGCTTCGGAAGCTTATGAATTATCGATTTGAGAATGGTGGCTTATCGGGCCATAGTTTCGGCAACCTTTTTCTTTCCGCCTTGGAAAAGATTACTGGCAATTTTTCTCTTGGCGTCGCTGAAGCCGCCCAAATTTTGAATGTCAAAGGCGAAGTGATCCCCGTGACCAATGCGGATACGAAGCTTTTTCTCCAACTGAAGAGTAAGACTCTGCTTCAGGGAGAAAGTGAAATCAATCATAATTTTGAAATCAGCAAGCAGGGAGTAGCCAAGATATATCTCTTCCCCAAGGCAAAAGCCAATCCGCGAGCGATTGAAAAAATTCTGGCTGCCGATCTGATTGTGATCGGTCCGGGAAGTCACTATTGCGCTATCGTGCCGAATCTTTTGGTGGATGGTATCCCAGAGGCTATCCGAAAGTCTCACGCGAAAGTCGTGTACAACTGCAATCTGGTAAATAAAAAAGGTCAGACAGAGGGGTTTACGCTCGATGACTACATTGATGCCACGGAAAAATATCTAGGGAGAGGAAGGGTCGATTTCGTTACCAACAATATCGGCAAGCCGAGCCAGCGGTTGATGAAAAAATATAAGCAGGAAGGCGAGCTCGTGCCTTTTGAGAGAACGGCTCGCAAGAAGCGCCAGTATCGTGTATTGGAAACCAATCTTTTGAGTGCGGAGCGGGTGCGTTTGGATAAGGCCGATGCCATTGCTCATACGCGGGCTTTTATCCGGCACGATAGCGACCAGTTGGCCAAAGTGCTCATGATGCTCCTCGAGCTGGGGGAGTACGAGAATATCCTCCGTGATATCGTGTAGGGATACTTTTTGACAGTCGGATTTTCTCTGGCTATACTGAAAGACAGGAAAAAAAGTACACTAGGGAAGGAGAAAATAGAATCAAGAATCAGGAATTATGAATTGTGAATCGTAAACCACCCCTCCCTACCCTCCCCTTCGCAGGGGAGGAGGAGAAAAAAAGTATGCAAGGATACACTCTCACTCTCAAAGGAACACGCGAGGTAGCCGATGGCACCCGCCTTTTTATTTTTGACAAACCAGAGGGATATATTTTTCAGGCTGGCCAGTATGTGGCTTTGACACTACCCAAACTCGTCGCTCCGGATCCCAAAGGGCCGGTGCGCTCTTTCTCTATTGCTTCCTCTCCCTTCGAATCAGAAATGCATTTCGCTATGCGCCGTGGAATGAGCGGTTTCAAGCAGACATTTTGGCAGATGCAGCCAGGCGATACGATCACCATTACCAAAGCCGTAGGATTTTTCACCGTACCCAAAGGAGATCTGCGCCCGGTGGTGTTTCTGGTCGGTGGTATCGGCATCACCCCGGTGAGAAGTATTTTGAAGCAAGCGGCGCATGAAGGCAGTACCCGTGATTTTACCCTTTTGTATTCCAATCGCTTTCTCAAAGATGCCGCTTTCTGTGAAGAGATCAAGCCTCTGCCTCTGCCGCATTTTCGCTGTATCACGGTACTCAGTCAATCAGACGAGGTCTGTCAGCCGATAAACGATGAACGCGGGTATATCTGTGTGCCGATGATTACCAAATATATTGACGATATTCCTGGAAAGTTGTACTATCTCGTCGGTTCACTCCCGTTTGTCGAAGCCATGGAAAAAATGTTAATTGATCTCGGCGTACCGAAAGAACAACGTTACAAGGATCCTTTCACCGGTTTGCGGGGCGTCGATCAGAAGTAGATACCTGAAAAATAAGCGAGAGCCCTCCTCCACCATTCTGGTTACGGACGGGTAAATAGTACCCACCTACAGCTTACGCAGTGTGGCGGGCAGGCAATGGCCGGCCTCGCGTCGATGAGCGTCGCGAGTCGAGGCGGGTAGTACGCCAGCCCCGCCCGAAACGCTCCGCGTATGCGGTGCGGGCAAGCTTCTCCCGAAAATCTTTGAGCGAAAGCAAAACTAGATTTCCGAGGATTCCGAGCTTCAAAATTTATGTAGTATACAATGGGAACGAGGTAAAAGATGGCAATTGCGGGTATCGTATAATGGTTATTATAACAGCCTTCCAAGCTGTGGATGACGGTTCGATTCCGTTTACCCGCTCAAAGACTCGGGGTCACAAAAACGGCTAAAATTAAAATTTTGAAGTTTTCGGGACAAGCTAGATACGCGGGTTCGATTCCCGTCTCTCTCATCTAACTAAAGAAGACTACATTTTGTAATGTTCACTTGACAAAATGTACGGTTATTTGTATGATTAAAGTATGTATATAGCTAGAAAAGCGGAGAATAAGTTCATGAGTTACCTTATCTCCCCAAAAATAATGATTATTATCGGAGCGAGACAGGTGGGAAAAACCACTCTGGTGAAGTACGCGCTGAAGACAAAAAAGAGTCTTTTCTTGAATTTTGACGTAGATATCGATAAACAAAAAATAATTTCTGCTGCCTCGTTGTCTCCGAAAGAAGCGATGCAGAGTTTTGGCAATCCGGATTATCTGATAATCGATGAAGCGCAGCGCTTGCCTCAGATAGGCTCAATCGTAAAAGGGTGGTATGACTCAGATGTGTCTTCAAAAATTATTCTTTTAGGATCATCCAGCCTTGATTTGCTGAATCAGTCGGCGGAAAGCTTGACTGGGCGAAATGAAAAATTATTCGTTACGCCATTGCAGTTCGGGGAAATAGTACGTTCCAAGGAGTGGTATGCCGATGTTTATACTGACGACCAAATAGAAAGGGATTTTTCCCATCAGATATCTGAGCTTTTGATGCAGGCCGTTGTTTTTGGAAGTTATCCGGAGGTGATTTTGGAAAGCGGTAAAAAGCAATATCTTTTGAATCTCATTTCCGACTATCTCTTCAAGGATGTTTTGCAAATGGGGCTGATAAAAACTCCAGAATTGATCAAGAAACTTCTGGCTTTACTGGCGCATCAAATCGGATCCGAAGTATCGACCAATGAATTAGCTTCCAGCTTGAGAATGGCCAGAGCTACTGTGGAGCGCTATTTGGATTTGTTGGAACAGACCTTTGTTATTTTCCGTTTACCGGCCTTCAGCACCAATCTGAGGAAAGAAATTTCCAAGAGCCACAAGATATATTTTTGGGATACGGGGGTGCGCAATGCTATTTTGAATGAGTTTTCCTCCAATCCGTTGCGGTCGGATATTGGGCATCTTTGGGAAAATTGGGTAGTAGCGGAATTTGCCAAGCAAAATATGCTGGCTGGACAGAAAAAAAGTCTTTATTTTTGGCGGTCGCGGACCGGATCAGAAGTTGACCTGGTCGTCAAAGAGGGAGAAAAAATTTCCGCGTATGAAATAAAATGGAAAGATAAACGAGTCGCTACTCGGGCCTTCACGGCGAAATACAACGTCGTAGTGAAAACAATCACCAGCGCCCACCCGCTGATTACATTATAAATTTTGCAGTTTTTGGAACAAGCGAGATACGCGGGTTCCCTGCCCGCAATGCTTCCCGCCTTGGCGGGGTGCAGGCGGAGATTCTTGTATCCCCGCTCTAAGTAATAGCGATTCCCGCCTGCCCGTCCGTAGCGTAGCGGAGGAGGGTCTCTCGCTCAAAGTAATAGAAATAAACAGAAAAAGGTAAGAAAGTTACAATACCTATATGTTTCAAGCTATTGTTTTCGATATGAATGGCGTCATTATCGATGATGAACGCATTCATCAAGAGGCATGGCGGCAATGGTGTCAGAAGTATGGTTTTCGTTTGACGGAAGATGAGTTTAAACACAATGTTTTTGGCAGAACCGAAGCGGATATCTTTTCTTCCCTTTTTCATAGGCAATTATCTTCCGATGAGCTTGAAAAATATTCAGCAGAAAGAGTGGGAATCGCAATTTTCCTATTCAAATCAAAAGTAGCACTGACTGAAGGATTACTTGAATTTTTCCACGAACTCAAAGCACACAATATTCCTTTTGCTGTAGCAACAAGCGCCCGTAAACCATATACGGATTTTATTTTGGATGGTTTGAATATCCGTCAGTTTTTCAAAAAAATAGTGACTGCTGAGGAGATATCCAAAGGCAAACCGGATCCTGAGATTTACCTTTTGACTGCGAAGAAATTATTGATAAATCCTATACATTGTGTGGCTTTTGAAGATTCGCTTTCAGGTATTAAATCTGCACAAGCAGCAGGGATGAAAGTCATTGGGATTACCACTACGCACACAGCCGAAGAGTTAGGTGGCGCTGACAAAGTTATTGATTCTTTCAAATACATTAGTATTGAGGATTTGAAAAAACTTTAAGTTTGCTACATCTTGGTATACCTCATAGAACTTAAGACGCTTTGTTTTGCTCATATACGAAAAATAAAACAACTTTCGTGATGTTTTTTGTTTACCCCGTTAGAGAATCTTATGGTTTCGTCGAGCTGTCTGTGAGGAGCGTATCTTTCATTCGAGAACAATGTCTAATACCTCTGGAAGTTATCTAACGGGGCTTACTCTCGAGGTTTACTCCAGAAAGGTGTATACTGTATGTGCTCTTTGCACATATTATGTTACCACTCTATCCGGCGGAGCGGCCGAAGCTGCTTCGCAAAAAACATCTTTTCTTTTCCATTCCTGTCGTGATTTTTGTTGTCGGCGGGCTTTTTTTCTTTGCGCCATTTTCCGAAAAAAACAGAGAAGCGGCTATCGCGCCACCGGAAGAAATGCCGGTTCCTCCGCTCACCGATTGGGTGGATGAACAGCCGGCCTTTGATGAAGGCGGCGCTTCGCAGGAAGGAAAAACGGAAGGAGTTTCTCCTGTCATGCTTGTGCCGCCACCGCCCTCGCTAGAACGGATGAAAAAACAGGGTTGCGTGGCAGATGGTTTTCTTTCGGGCTATGGCGGTGATATCAACAGTTCCATCGCGCTTGTCAACCGCTCCCAGTGTTATTATCTCCATCGGGCGCTCGAGACGTGGCTCCGGCCGCCGGATTTCAAGCTCGCGGGGAAAATCCAAAAGAAAGTTACCAAACCCAACACCGTTTACGGGATGTTCATCGCGGAAGCTATCGATACGACGGCCAATTATTACTACCCGGCCGAAGAGCGGGATTTTGATTTCGATGACATGTGCCGTCCGGGGAGCAAGAATTTTTGGGGCGAACATACCTGCAAACCGTCTCTGGAACGGGCGGAATATCGCAAATATGTACAGTATATAGCGGAACAAGCCATGGACATGGGAATTCAGAGCTTTCTCTTCGGACAGGTATTTTATCAGGATGCGGGAGACCTTTCGCAAAGCGTCATGCCGGAGGTGATTATCGGTATGCGCGAATATGCCGATTTTTTGGGAATGAAAATCTTGATCGGGGCGCAGACCAATGACATTGTGGACGAGAAATATCTGCGGCTCTTTGACTATATCGAGGGCGGCGTCGGACTGCAAGAAGACGGAAGTATCGAAGACGGACCGTGTTTTTCGCGCTGGTGGCAGAAACCGGGGGACTGGTGCTGGGCGCTCCTTTGGCACCCAAACTACTCTGCCAAAGCGAATGATGTATTCGTGCATTTCGATTGGAGCGGCAAGTTGGGAGATGATATGAGCGTCTTCACGCGAATGGACAAGAACACGCGGGAGGCGACGCTCCGGCGTCTCCATGGCTACTTCACCTCGCGGAATACGGGATTTCTTATGCCGATGCTGGCGACGCTCTACCGGGACAACGGCGGCTGCGAGGGGCCGAAAAAACGTTTTTATTCCGCCAGCAATAAATATTCCTGTCAGGATGAGGATGCCATCAATAGCATCTTGGGAAAACGGAGGTAGCTAGTTGTGTCAAAAAAGGCTTTCGTTTGTTATAATTAATCCATCTTGTAACAGGAACGCGTTTGTGAAAACTTTTCAAAGAAAGAAAGAAGATTTCCGGTGCGAACGGTGCGCGAGTGTGATCAATGGGGATGGCTATACGAACCATTGCCCGAAGTGTCTGTGGAGCAAGCATGTGGATATGTTTCCGGGGGATCGAGCAGCCTCGTGTGGCGGGATGATGGAGCCGGTGGTGTTTTCACATGGAGGAAAGAACGATGTGATAATCCATCGTTGCAGCAGTTGCGGTTATGAGAAGAAAAATAAGGTAGCAGGAAATGATGACTTTGAAGCGTTGCTCGCGCTTTCCCGCAGTCTGGCGAATCAGTAAGGAAAGAGTGCAACAACAAAAAACCATCTCGCCGCGGCGAGATGGTTTTTTCAATTACTTTTTGGAAGAGACGGCCGCTGTGAGAATCTCGATGCACCGTTCGATCGTCTGCACCCCGAGCGAGCCCTTGCTGCGGTGTTCTAATGAGACAGTCTTCGCTTCTACCTCTTTGTCTCCGATGACCATGAGATAGGGGATTTTTTGCACCTTGGCATTACGGATGCGTTTGCCGAGCGACTCATTGTCTTGGTTGAGTTCTGCGCGGAGAGCGTTTTTTTTGAGCAGTTCCGTTACTTCTCTGGCATAGTCGTGGTGTTTTTCTCCGATAGGTAAGACAATGACCTGGACTGGCGCCAGCCAAACTGGGAAAGCCCCGTTCAGATGCTCGATGATAATTGAAAGGAACCTTTCAATAGACCCCATAATAGCGGCATGGATCATAACAATGCGCTCCTTCTCTCCTTTTTCGTTAATGCAGGTGAGATCAAAGCGCTCCGGCATATTCATATCCAGCTGGATAGTGGCCACTTGCCATTCCCGGCCGAGGCTGTCTTTGGCCATGAAATCGAGTTTGGGTCCGTAGAAGGCCGCCTCGCCGACTCCGTCGAATGTCTGTGTGCCCTTTTCTTTTGTCACGTCGCGGAGGATGTCTTCCGCGCGTTTCCATTTTTCTTTGTCGCCGAGGAATTTTTCCGGGTGTTCTGGATCATGAGACGATAAGCGGATTTCCAACGCAAAACCGAATGTCTTGTAAAATGTTTCGATAATATCCCAGATTTTCAGAAATTCTTCTTTGACCTGCGGTTCGCGGCAGAAAACATGGGCATCGTCTTGGGTGATGGATCGCGTTCGTGAAAGCCCATTCAGTTCCCCAGTCTGCTCGTCCCGGTAGCACATGGTCGTGTTGGCATAACGTACTGGCAATTCGCGGTAACTCACCGGTTTGCGTGCATAGATCTGGGTGTGGTGCGGGCAATTCATCGGCTTCATAGCGAGCTCATGTCCTTCGCGAGTAGTGATTTTGAAAATATCATCTTTGAATTTATCCCAGTGCCCGCTGATTTCATACAAATCCTTTTTGGTAATGTGGGGGATTTCTACCTGCTGGTAGTTATATTTTTTCCGAAGCTCCCAAACGAAATCATCCAAGAGATTTCTGAGGAGCGTCCCCTTGGGGGTCCAGAGCGGCAGCCCGCTTCCCACGAGATCGGAAAACACGAAAAGATCCAGCTCGCGGCCAAGGCGCTTGTGGTCATTGCTTACTTCTTCTGAAGGATCAAGTGTTGGCATAGTAATGATTACAGGATAGAATTAATCGGCGATTATGACAAGGCGCAAGATGATTTATCCAGCACCTTCCAGAATACTCCGTGGTCTTGCCACGGGGATGAATGGAAATACAAACCTTCCCCGCAGGGTTTAATATCCTGTGGTAAAGGTGCTGGATTTATTTCTTCCCTTCTACCGTTTGGATAGAAAAATTGAGATCCTTGAGAAGGTCAGCGTTCTGGATGTATTCCTTGCCTAATGTTTTGAGATGGACGGTAACCGGGAGGGTGCCCACGCCGGACTGTTTCTGGATGAGGAGACGATAATTTTCAGGGGTGATGGTGTCCGGGAGCTCATAGGTGAGCGTAGTGTTGACATCGCTCTGCCCGATTTCCACATCCACGAATCCGTCAAAATACGTCTTATTGAAGGCTTCTTTGGTCGTCACGACATTAATCATTTTTCGCTCGAGGAATTTCGACCCTTTCGGCACGTAAGCGCGCAGATAGGTGTGGTAGTCGCTGGTGCGCCAATCCCCGTGAGTGGCGGTGTTTCTGTAGGTATAAACAATGGTAGCTATCGGTTTTTCACCGGTGAAATCAACCGTGTAGTCGAGTGAGCGTCTGATATAATGGTCTGTCTTGAGTGCCCCCATATTGGCATCAACGAGCATCACGTAATCATTGATCCAATCCTCAGCAACGCTCCCGTCCCAGTGGACGCTTTCCACGAGCGATTGCAAGGCGGGGTCTTTGAAATAAAGCATAATATCTTTATTCCGGAGCTCTTTTTGGGTAAATTCAGCCAGTTTTGGGATGTTGGAAACGGTGGCGACGCGCCTCATAATCTCGGCGGCGATCCTTTTCATAATCAGCTTGCGATTCTGTTTCAGCTCAGCTGGGACATCTTCTCCGAGATAGACTCTTTCGACGCGATCTTCCAGCTTGTATGCGCCGTCGGCACTAGTGTAGATATTGGAATCTCCGGGGATCTGGATCGGTCCGGTCAAGGCGAGGATGTTGTTGAAGGTGAGAGAATTGACTGCGATGACGCCGTCGAATTTTTCATAACCGCCAGCCAGACGATAAAAATATTGTGCCTTCTCGGCATTGGTCGGGAAGTCGGGAGAAAAATTCGAATCGCGGAATTTCCATTTTTTCAACTGCAGTTTGCGGACAAACGGATAAGGAGTAGGGATATCGGCCACGATACGCTGATCCAGGAGGTTGGCGTCTTCCACGAAGGTCGATATGACCTCGCCATTTTTTACCTTGATGAGGGCATATTGGCCCAAGAATCCGCCGCCGGGTCTGAGCTCATCGCTATTTTGCAAAAGTACCAGAAAAACATGGACCTGGTCATCCTTTCTGGTAAGAGTCTCGACGAGGGTATTGACTACTTCGATTTCTTTTTTGGTATCCGGAGTGAGCGGAAGGAGCCGGGAGACTTTCTGGAAAAGATTGAGAGAGCCTATAGCGAGTTCTGTTTTATGCGTTTTGGCGTAAGAAAAAAAATAAAACCCTCCTGTAACAATGAGAATCAAAAGAACGATGAGTACGATACGTATCTTCGTAAAGAATGGAGGCATGGACAAGAGATAAAAAATTAAATACTTTCCTAGTGTACCAGGTGGAGAGCAGTTTGAAAAGGTGGTTGATGTACGTTTACCCCGTTACATATCCTAGGAACAGCTACCCTTAAAAAATATCAGAAGACGTAGTCGTCTCCTGGGTTTTACGTGTCATTACTAAGAATTTTCCCTGATATGTAACTGGGGCTTGTCTGTGTAGCCGGAGTTTTTATGAAGAAAACAGCAGTATGCTATACTATTTTTTGAAAAGCTTTTATATGTATAGGTTGCGGGATTAGTACCCTCCTTTGTCCCGATGTATCGGGACTTCGGGCGGGCAGGCAATGGTGGTACACTAGCCCGCCAAAGGCGGGTAAACTTCCCAAGAGACATTAATAAGCGGGATTAGTACAATGGTAGTACACTAGCTTCCCAAGCTAGGGACGCGAGTTCGATTCTCGTATCCCGCTCAGGCTTAACAAATGAGGCTCCGGAGAAGCTTATTTTTTTGTACTGTTATTTTTATGGTATACTCAAAACACAGTTAGTAATATTTACCAGTAATATATAAAATTATGATAAGAGAAAGAGGGACAGGTTCTCAAGGCTTGGAAAGTCCAGCTCAAAATCTTGGCAAGGAATTTGGGGAATTCTTAAAAAATAGGGATCCAGTGTTAGCAAAGAAGCTTGGCGAAATGTTCCCGGATTTAGTGAGTGCAGCTTTTGATTTTATGGAAGGAAAGTCTCCAGCTCAAGCAGAAGCCTTTTTTTTGGGAGCTCTTGCTGGTGCTCGGGGGGTAGACAAGGATCAAATAGAATATGATGGTATGGCAGGATTAAAAAGTGAAATTACTAAGACACTAAAAGTTTTTTTAGGTGAAGCAGGGAGCAATTAATAAGGAGTAATGGTGTTAAATTAGATATTTCTATCATAATTTTAAACAAAACACTTCTCTATGGATCCAACTCGAACAGCATTGGTATACTGACTCAGTATACGGAGTTGGATTTTTTAGCTGCCTTTGGTAGGTTCGTCTTTCGGTCAAAAAATTAGAAGATGACACTATGAAAATTTACATCGCCCACTCAAAAAACTTTGATTATAAAAATGAACTCTATGTGCCTTTGCGGAATTCTCGGCTCAATTCCCAGCATGAGATATTCCTGCCTCATGAGGCCGATCAATTCATCAATACGAAAGAAGTAATCGGAAAATCAGATGTGGTGATTGCGGAAGTCTCCTATCCGGCGACGGGCGAGGGCATCGAGCTCGGGTGGGCAGACAGTTTCCGTATACCGATTTTCTGTCTCTATAAAGAAGGCATCAAACCGTCACGGTCGCTGAAAACGGTGTCTGAAACTGTCGTTGCTTACAGGGATATGGCAGACATGCTGGGCAAGATCGGAAGTTTCTTATCCCGAGACGATTTTTGACTATCTAGAAATCGTTGAGGAGTCCGTTGAGAGAAGTATTGATGTGTGAGGCAAACCTCTCAGCAAGGGAGAGGGGGATAGAGTCTGTTTCTGGAAGCGAGGCTTCTTTTTCCGTGGCAGGAGGTGCGAGGGTGATGATATCCGGCAGGCGGACGCGCGTCCCGTACGCCAAGAGCTCCTGAGGCTTGGGCCGATGAGGTTCGAGAGAAATCGGCGGCGGAATTATTTCCGGTTCTTTTTCTTCTTGAACATTTTCCGTGGGCGTGGGGGGCGGAGTTTCCTCATTATTGTTTTCGGGTGGCGCGGTTTCATCTGTCGCGGCTGTTTCTTCCGGCGTATCGGAAGAAAGAATGTTTTTTATGATGCTTTCTTCAAATTTCCATCTTTGTCCTTTCTTCTTCTGATAGACGATGTTTTCACCGATGGATTTTTCCAGCTTGTATTTTATCTTCTGCAGTACCTTGCCATCGGGCGCGCGGAGTTCGATCTTGCCTTTTTGGTTGGGGAGCGTGAAAAGGGAAAAGAGGCGAGTGAGCTTGGCTTCCGATTTCGGCTCAATGAAAAAATCTTCGCGAATGGGGTGATTGGAAAGTTTTTTCCACCCGGTGGCGATGCCGTATCCTTTCAAATTGACCGTTTTCTTCTCCCTGTTTTCTATCATGACCCATTCATTGTCCGTGTCGTTTCCCGCCGGATTGGGCATGAGGGATGTGATACGCACCTCCGGGTGAGGGTAGGACTCTATTTTGATCGTGAATGTTTCTACCGTATCATCCTTGCCGTCATTGGTTTTGAGTGTCACGGTGTACGTCCCGTTTTCTTCATACGCGTGCGAGGTTTTTTCTTTGTAGCTTTTGTGGCCATCGCCGAAATCCCAGGTATATTTGAGCGTATCGCGATCGCTATCTTTCCCTCGGGCATCAAAATCAACCGCCACCCCGCGGTAGCCTTTTTTGGGAACTTTTTCTCTGGTTTCCGGAAGATTGTTGAGTACGTTCGCGGTGCCTGGAGTGGGGGTGCTGCCCCGCCAGCCGGTCGCGGTGTAATTGAGCGAAACATCCTCCTTTGTCGTCGCGTACGATACGGCACTTGCTTCTTTTTCGCTCGGATCATAGAGTGAAATGGTCTTATTCGAGTTTGCCATTATGAAACCGGAAATCTTCCGCGGAATGAGAAAAAATCCTCCCGCCGGGATATCTGTTCCTTTCGGGAAATCTTCCGCTTTGATAAGGTATTTTCCGCTTTCAGAGCGATCTTTCTTGATTGACCATCCGGTAAGCGAGACAGTTTCATCGGAATCGTTGTAAAGTTCTATGAACTCGTTCGCCTCTCCTTTTTCCGACGGATTGGGAAGAATCTCGTTGAGGCGGATATGAGAAGCATATATGGGTGGGGGTGGATCCTCGTATGTTTCATCTCGACTATTGGTAGGAGAGGGTTTGTCAGAAAGAGACAAGATGAGAGTTGTGACATCGCGCGTGAGACTTTTGCCCCCCGGAGGATTGTCAGGGTAGAGGGAGCTTGGTGAAAATGAGCCTTTATGTCCCGATCCCCACGTGATGGCATCAATGAGAACATTGGTATTGTCGTAGAGGCCGAGACTATTATCATCAGTCAAGTTAGGGGAAGTTTTATTTTTACTTTGGATATCAAAGAGATCAATAAAATTAGCATTACTGTCTTTGTTGGTCCACAAGAAATATTTGCCAGCGGATATTGTTAAGTTTCCTTCAAATTTATGAAAAAGCGCGCCGCGGGCAGAATCGTCACCCTTGGTCTTTTTTCGTAGTTCCCAATTAGTGAGCGTCTGATCGGTATTTTCTGTATTATAGAGTTCGACAAATTCATCGTTGGTGTGACCGCTACCTCCGGTAATCTGGATTTCGCTTATGATGATTTTTTTTGTTTCAGCTGAAGCGATGGGAATATGAAAAGATACATATAAAAAAACAGAGGCACCGATAAAGATGATTTTTGTTTTCATATTGTTTACTCTTTTCATACCATAAGAATGTAGTGTTGACAATTTTTGCGTATAAAACCGCTTGTGCTATACTATGAATACGGAAATCAAAGCGTATGCCCAGTGGGACAACTTCAAAGAAGTTCTTCTGTGGTGTTGTTGATAGTTAAGGTTCAAAAGTCTGAGAAGGCGTACAGAGAAAAACAAAACCTATTAATTTATTTGAAGTTGTACCACTGGGTATGGAAGAGAAAAATACAATTCGAAAAAAAAAGGATGACATGGACTCCGGCTGGACGGGGCTTCTTTTGGAGAGCGTCTTCAAGGGCATCCAATCATCGTTCGACGGAGCGCTGAATCGGGTGCACCAAGCGGTGCACGCATTCACGCAAAAGCTCGCCCGGCGCGTATTTCTTTTTTTGTTCGCCTTTCTGGGGCTGATATTTCTCCTGGTCGGATTGGCACAGCTCTTGAGTACGGCTTATCGGTTTCCTGGCGTGGGCGAGACGCTTATGGGAGCGTTTATCCTTCTCATCTCTCTCGTGTTGTACGTTTTCAATCGGGATGACCGGTCGTCCAGGTATTAATAAAAAAGTAATTAACTAAGAAGAAACATATGGCAAAGAACGAAGTAGAGGCTATGGCAGAAGCGCTGAAGGGAAAGGTGATGGCACAGGTGGATAAGAGCAAGGCTTTGGCTAAAAAGGAAGTGGCTAAAGTGAAGAAGCAGCTTGCCAGTACGTACGCGACAGTGGAGGGCTATGCCAAAAAAAATCCGGAAAAAGCCGCGATGGTGGCCGCCGGCATCGGCGCCGCCTTGGGTGCTGCTCTGACGCTTCTTATGAGCGGCGGGAAAAAAGGGAAAAAGTGACCTGAAGGATCTTTGGAATTAAAGAAATAAAATCCGCCTCGAGGCGGATTTTTCTTTATAGAGTATAATGAGCCCATGGGACTCATTGGATTACTTACTACCGTTATTATTATGGTACTCGGAACGGGGTACCTCTATTTTGGTATGCCGAAAACGCCGATGACAGTGACCAATGATGTTTCCAGAGTACCGATTATAGAAGAATTAGAACAAGGTCAATCTGCCCTGCAGGCTGCTCGTGATGTGAAAAATCTGGTGGAACAGAAGGCGGCCGATAACCCGCTTACACAAAGCTCCAGTGAGGCAAGCAATCAGCAGGGAACAGATAACAGTGAACAGCTAACAAATAACAATCAACAAAAAACAGGGGAGTTCCGAATTGAAAATCGTCTGATGAGTTCGGGGTTTTCTGTGCCATCAAAACCACGCAGTATCGATACGATCGTACTGCATTCCTCATATGATCTGAATGGCGCGGATCCATATTCTGTGAGCGGTATCGTCAAGGAATATGAGGATTATGGCGTGAGCGCACATTTTTTGATTGACCGCAAAGGAACGATTTATCGTCTTGTGGAAGATAAAAACATCGCCTATCATGCCGGCGTTTCCAAAATGCCGGACGGTCGGCAGAGCGTCAACAATTTTTCTCTCGGTATTGAAATGATGAACACGGAAACGGGGCGATTTACCGAAGCCCAGTATACCGCGGTAAATAATTTGATAGCCTCTCTCAAAAAACAATATCCTATCAAATCCGTGGTTGGTCACCAAGACATCGCCCCCGGCCGCAAGACCGACCCCTGGAACTTCGATTGGAAGAAGTTGAGTCTATAGTTCTTTTCTGAACACAACATGCTGGATCAGTTGTATGCTGATTTGAAGAGAGGTTTTATATATAGAGCATTTTTTTATTTCAAATTGTGAAGCTAGAACTGACTATGATATAATGTAGATAGAACAGCCATAGAGATGTATAAAATACCCAATAAGAATTTATTTTTGATTTGTTTTATTGCAGTGGCAATAGTAATTTTTGGAGGTTATTTTTTTGGTTTTACCATCAAAGGTAAAACTTTTTTTAATCAGTATTTTCCAAGTAATAAGGTCACTTTTCAATTATTGGATCACGTCTATAAAAGTGATTATGTTGTCGAAAAAAAGATAAAAATTGACTCAAAACCTTTTTTTGAAAGCATAGAAGGAAAGGATGGCAATATGTCTTGGTGTTTGTTTTTTCAGCCCCGGATACCTGGCTCAACAGTGTTTAGTGAGAAAAAATTTCCACAAACTTGTATTGAAGGAAAAAGAATGAACGGAGAATTGTATGTCGCCGATCAGTATGACCTCGCTTTCATTCCTATACAAGACAGCTACGCGGTAAGGACGGGAAACGTAACTCCTTTTCTAGAATTAACCCCGGTAGCTATTCTTTCTTGGATAGAGAAAGAAAGCCAAGGAGTTAACGTTAAAAAAGTGGAGCAAAGCAGAAGGACTATTATTTTAGAGACGGAGGCTCCCATCCCATTGGAACTCATTGGTGGGATTGTCAAAAATAACTCTCTAACCGAGACGAGAACTGAAGTAAGGGTTGATCTTGCCACATATCACATATATGAAGTCGTATTGACGTGGAGGGAAGAGGGAAAATCTCGTGATTTGACGATAACTTTTGATGATCAAGACTTATCAAGCCAAGATAATTTTTCTCGGATGAAGCCTGTCGCCGAGGGGGTATCTTTTGGTGACTTTGCAGCGCGAGAAAGTGTAATTATTCGGACTCAGGAGGAAGGAAAGTATGATTACTTGTGGAAGCGCTGGGAGGAAAATTTCTACGCATGTAGCGAATGTGTCAATCCGTTCGGTGATTCCGATGGTGACGGTTTTAATAATTCTTTTGAGTTTATTTTTGACAGAGATCCGCTGAATCGAGAAGTAAATCATACTACAACGCTCAATATGGCGAAACCTTTCTTTTTGAGCTCGGTGCAGAAATTTTCTGATTCCTTTGAAGGGATGAGTGGCTATGTGGGTTCGGTTCGAATACGGAGTGCGGCTTTATACAATAAGAATGATATAACCTTTCCCGCTCAAGCCAAGAAATTAAGATTTTCCTATATATTTTCCGGTAATCCAAATGATAAGGATTATATTCTTGTATTTTTCGACAATACAATGCTGTATCGTGTGTTTAAAAGTGCAAACAACGAAAAGGTCACTCGAGACATAAATATTGAAGATCTTGCGGGTAGGCAGGGAAAGCTTTATTTTGTCTTGAACTCGATGGGGGTGCGTGATGATAGCGGAACGATGTTAGTGAATAATATCGCCATTGTTTCCGAGAAAGGTCGAGTCGATTTGTTTGGAAAAGAATCTGGTTTATAGAGAAACTTTTGGAAGAAACTGAAGTAAAAAACACAAGGAGCCAAAACACAAAAGCAAAATACAGAGTTTAATAGTCAAAACACAAATTGCGTGAAAATGTTTTGGGATCTGTGTTTTGGAATTTGTGCTTAGTTTGTGTTTTGATGAGCGTACTTTTATGACATACACATTCCATCTGAAAATTGGAAAAGAAAAAAGCAAGCTCTCTCTTTTGGAAGATGGAAAAGAAAAAGCATTTCGCGAGTGGCTCGAAGGACGGGATATGGGGCGGAGGCTGTTCGAGGGGATGGAGGAACTATTGAAAGAGAATGATTTGAAGCCGATTGATGTGAGCGATTTCGTGGTGGATTCGGAAATGCCGGAGGGGTATACATCGATGCGCATTGCGGAAACGGTCAAGAAAGTATATGCATTTGCTGTCAAAACAAAAAGATAAATACAAAAAAACTTCTTCCATATCTTATCTGCATCGTAGTACTTTTCTTGCAATTGCAAGAAAAGTACTATATGGTCTAATTACCTTGACCCAACTCTGATTCACCCTTCACCCTCGAAGAGAGGGAGTCCCCCTTGGGCAGGGGAGCAGGAAGAAAAGGGAGCGCTTTACAAGATTTATTTCATGGGGTATACTTTTGGGGTGGCGAGAAAGAAAGCTCGCTCCCACTGAAATTTTTGTGGAGCAGAAAAAAAACAAATGACATATTTTTAGTCTAAAGGCCCCCGGGAGCCAGTTTTTGGTTTTTATTTGACCCCGCACTAACTTTTATCCAGTACTTTGTTTGTGAAACTTCAATTGATTAGAATAGCTTAAATAAAGCTTAAACCGTTTGATGGAGGGAGATGAAAAAAAAGAGATCGACAAAAGTTAGTGCGGGGTTGACAAAGAAAAAGAACCCTGTTACTGTCAAGAGTATTATTTGACCCTTCGACAGGGCTCAGGGTCATCCTCCTCGAGTCTGAGCTCGGAGTCGATGACTGAGTTTTTGTCGAAGGATGAAAAGTATATAGACTTTTTTGTCTCGAATCGCCTGTGGGTGCCAGGTCTGGAGGGCGAGACGCGGGCTGGAATGGCTGCTTAAGTGAAGGAAGCTTGAACTTATCTCAAAAATAATCTTTGACTTGCTTGTCGTAAATTTTGGCATAAAATCATTCAAAACTCGTCGAAGTATCTCGATACTCCTTCTTATTTTTTCATGATTTTCTACTCGAAATTTCTCAACAAGCGTCTAAAAGCTATTTTTGAGATCAGTTCTAACATTTCAGCGCGATGGTGCGGACGACGGCCCTGTCCACAATCAAATAGTTTTATCCCATAATCTCATTTGTCCTACTTGTTTCATCCGCCGGATGGCGGATCTCCTGAAGCAAGGAGTGTCCACGTGAGTGTCTTTTTATGTCCATTCGAGAGAAAGCATTGCGGGTGAAAGATTCTTTCGGTAAGGAATCCTCTCTCTCCAAACGGCGTTTTTTCAATAATCGGATTACGGTTTCTCTCCCCAACCTGATCGAGGTGCAGACAGACTCCTATCAGTGGTTCTGGGACAAGGGGCTGAAAGAACTTTTTTCCGAGATCAATCCGATCGTGGATTTCACCACCAAGGATCTGGAACTGACGGTCAAAGACTACTATCTCGATGAGCCGAAGTACAGCGCTCTTGTGGCCAAGAACAAAAATATCTCCTACGAGGCGCCGCTCCGGGCCAAAGCCTCGCTTCTCATGAAGCAGACCGGCGAAGTCAAGGAGCAGGAAATTTATCTAGGGGACTTCCCGATCATGACGGAGCGCGGGACGTTCATCATCAATGGGGTGGAGCGCGTGGTAGTGAGCCAGCTCATCCGCTCTCCGGGCGTGTTTTTTACCATGGACTATCAGAAGGGGAAGAAGCTGTTCGGAGCCAAGATCATTCCGAATCGCGGAGCCTGGCTGGAAATCGAAACGGACCTGGACGGAGTGATCTCCGTGAAGATCGATCGCAAGCGCAAGCTACCGATTACCGGACTGTTCAAGGCGTTCGGCTTCGATGAGAAGCGCATCCAAGCGGCTTTTGCCGATACTGATAATGGCGAGAATAAATTTATCGAGACCACGCTTCTCAAAGACCCGGCGCACAATCAAGGAGAAGCCTATCGCGAAGTGTACAAGCGTCTCAGGCCGGGCGACTTGGCGACCGAGGAGAATGCCAAGCAGATGATCAACGCCATGTTTTTCAACTTCGAGCGCTATGACTTCGGCTCTGTCGGCCGCTACCGTCTGAACCAGCGTTTGAGCATCGACCGGCCGGATACAGAGGAGAACCGTATTTTGAATACCGAGGATCTCGTTTTGATCGTGCAAGAAGTGATCCGTCTCAACAACGATCCGGACGGCCGGGCCGACGATATCGACCACCTCGGCAATCGCCGCGTGCGAGCCGTCGGAGAATTGATCCAGAACAAGCTGCGCGTCGGGATGTATCGCATGGTGCGCAATATCAAGGACCGGATGAGCACCTGCGATCGGGAAACCGTAGTGCCGGGCCAGCTCATCAATCCGCGTCCGGTGGCCGCCGCTGTCAAAGAATTTTTTTCCAGTTCGCAGCTGTCGCAATTCATGGATCAGGTGAATCCCTTGGCCGAACTCGAACACAAGCGGCGTTTGTCCGCGATGGGGCCGGGCGGCTTGACGCGGGAGCGCGCCGGTTTCGAAGTGCGCGACGTGCACCATTCGCACTATGGCCGCATCTGTCCGATCGAGACGCCGGAAGGGCCGAACATCGGCTTGGTCGGCCACTTGGCCAGTTATGCCAGAGTCAATGAGTATGGTTTTCTCGAGACCCCGTATCTTTTCGTCAAGAAAGAAGTGCCGGCCAAGAAAGAAGAGCTGACAAATCGTATTTTACGAGAAGATATCGCTTCGGTTGCCAAGCAAGGCGAACTTTTGACGGAGGAAACAGCCAAGAAAGTGGCTGACAAAATGAAAGGCAAGACGGTCAAGGTGAAGCCGTTCGTCACTTTGGATATCGAATATCTGAATGCCATCGTCGAAGACCGGCAAATCATCGCCCACGCTGGTGTGAAGATCGATGAACATCGCAATATTGTCGATCAGATGGTAGAGGCTCGCGTGAAAGGCCACCCGGAAACGATCGAGGCCGAGGTGGTGGACTTTATGGATGTTTCCGTGAAGCAGTGTATTTCCATCGCGACGGCGCTCATCCCGTTTCTTGAACACGACGATGCCAACCGGGCTCTCATGGGTTCGAATATGCAGCGTCAGGCGGTATCCTGCGTCGTGCCGGAGGCGCCGATCGTCGGCACCGGTATCGAGGACAAGGCGGCCCGTGATTCCGGGCAGGTGGTACTCGCCGCAGCTGCCGGCGAAGTAGTAGCCGTGGATGCCAATCATATCGTGCTGCGTTCCAAGGCTCCCGCTCGCCTCGATGAAGCTATGGCCAGCCTCGCCGAGTCTAGGCGGACGAAGCGGGCCGGTTCCAAAAAGGATCACATAGATACGGAATATAACCTCCAAAGTTTTGAAAAATCCAACGCGTTTACCAGCATGAACCAGGTGCCGCGCGTCGAGAAGGGTCAGCTGGTGGAGAAAGGGGAAATGTTGGCTGACGGCGCGTCGACGGATCATGGCGAATTGGCGCTCGGCCAGAATATGGTGGTGGCCTTCGTGCCGTGGGACGGCTATAACTATGAAGACGCCATCATTATTTCTGAGCGCGTCGTGCAGGGCGACCGGTGGAGCTCCATCCATATCGAAGACTTTTCCATCGATGTCCGCGATACCAAGCTCGGTCCGGAAGTCGTGACGCGCGATATCCCGAATATCGGCGAAGACCGTTTGAAAAATCTCGATGAAGACGGCATCATCCGCATCGGCGCGGAAATCTCTTCCGGTGATATCCTGGTGGGGAAAATTACGCCGAAGGGCGAAGGCGACCTTACCGCCGAGGAACGGTTGCTGCGCGTCATCTTTGGCGAGAAATCCCGCGACGTGAAAGATTCTTCCCTTTATCTCCCGCACGGCGAGCATGGCAAGATTGTGGATGTGAAAATTTTTTCCCGGGAACGCGGCGACAAATTGCCGATGGGTGTCTTTCAGCAAATCCAGGTTTCGGTGGCCCAGATGAGGAAGATCTCAGTCGGTGACAAGCTGGCCGGACGCCATGGCAACAAAGGCGTCATTTCCATCATTGCCGCTGTCGAAGATATGCCGTATCTCCCGGATGGGACGCCGGTGGATGTTATTTTGAACCCGCTCGGGGTCGCCTCGCGCATGAACCTCGGTCAGATTCTCGAAACGCACTTGGGGTGGGCGGCAAAGACGCTGGGTTACAAAGTGGCTAGTCTCGCCTTAGACGGAGTGTCGGAAGATGATATCAAGAAAGAATTGAAAGCGGCCGGTCTTCCGGAGAACGGCAAGATCAGATTGACTGACGGCAAAACCGGCCAGCCCTTCGATAACGAGTCGACGGTGGGAGTGATGTATATTATGAAGCTCAATCACTTGATCGAAGACAAGCTCCATATGCGCTCTATCGGGCCGTATTCCCTCATCACTCAGCAGCCGCTCGGCGGCAAGGCGCAATTCGGCGGCCAGCGCTTCGGCGAGATGGAAGTATGGGCGCTCGAAGGTTACGGTGCCGCCTATACGCTCCAAGAAATGTTGACGATCAAATCCGATGATGTTTTGGGTCGTTCCAAAGCCTACGAATCGATTATCAAAGGTGAGCCGATTAAAAGTCCGAACCTGCCAGCTTCCTTCCACGTCCTCGTGAACGAGCTGAAAGGCCTCTGTCTCAATGTCGAATTGAAAGGCGCCAAAACAGAATCTGAAGACTCTTCTTTGGAAGGACAGAACAGCACTGTGTAACGCCTCACTTTCTTAAATTTTTTACTTCATCAAAACTTATGGAAAATATTACGAAAGTGAGCGATTTTGATTCTGTGCGCCTGACGCTCGCCAGCCCGGACCAGATTCTCGAGTGGTCGCACGGCGAGATCACCAAGCCGGAAACCATCAACTACCGTACCCAGCGCTACGAACCGGATGGCTTGTTCTGCGAGAAAATTTTCGGCCCTTCCAAAGACTGGGAATGCTACTGCGGCAAATACAAGCGCATCCGCTACAACGGCATCGTCTGCGACAAGTGCGGCGTCGAGGTAACCCGCTCCATCGTACGGCGGGAGCGGATGGGCCATATCAAGCTGGCCACGCCGGTGTCGCACATCTGGTTTTTGCGCGGCGTGCCATCCAAGATCGGCCTCGTCCTAGGGATTTCTCCGCAGGATCTGGAACGCGTCATTTATTTTTCCTCCTATATCATCATGGAGGTGAATGATGATCTGAAAGCCCAATCGCTGGAACAGCTGGAGAAAGAATACAAGAGCAAACAGAAAGAATTGAAAGCGGGAGCTAAAGATACGAAAGCTTTTGAGAAGTCTCTCGAGGAACTCAAAGAACAGTACCGTTCCACCAAAGATGAAATCCGCAATCTCCGCGCGTACCAGATTCTTTCCGAAGTGGAGTACTTCAACCTCTCCAGCCGTTTCGGACAGATTTTCACGGCCGGCATCGGAGCTGAAGCGGTGCGCAAGATTCTCGAAAAGATCGATGTCAAAAAGCAATTGAAGGTCTTGAAAGCCGAACTGGCAGATAGCGAAGCGACCGATCAGAAGAAGCTTCTGCAGCGTCTGAAGGTGTACCAGGGTTTCGAGACGGCGAAATTGTCTTTCCAGTGGATGCTTCCGACTTCTATCCCGGTCATCCCGCCGGACCTTCGTCCGATGGTGGCGCTGGATGGCGGCCGTTTTGCCACGTCTGACTTGAATGATCTGTACCGCCGCATCATCAATCGCAACAACCGTTTGAAAAAATTGATGGCTATCGGCGCTCCGGAAGTCATTACCCGCAATGAAAAAAGAATGCTGCAGGAAGCGGTGGACGCACTCTTCGATAACAGCGCTCGTCGCGGCCAAGCCTCGACCGCCGCTTCGACCGGTCAGCGCCGCGCGCTCCGTTCGCTGGCTGACGCTCTCAAAGGCAAGCAAGGGCGTTTTCGCCAGAACCTGTTGGGGAAGCGCGTGGACTACTCCGGACGGAGCGTCATCGTCGTCGGTCCGAAATTGAAACTCCATCAGTGCGGTCTGCCGAAGAAGATGGCGCTGGAACTTTTCAAACCATTCATCATCAACAAATTGATCGAGAAAGAGCTGGCTCATAACGTCCGTACCGCCGGTCGGATGGTGGACGCCGAAGCGGAAGAAGCGTATGAAATCCTCGACGAAATCATCGAACACCATTACGTGCTCCTGAACCGCGCGCCGACACTCCATCGTCTCTCTATTCAGGCATTCCAACCGGTACTTATCGAAGGCAAGGCCATCCGCCTCCATCCGATGGTCTGTTCCGCGTTCAATGCCGACTTCGACGGCGACCAGATGGCGGTGCATGTGCCGCTCACCGATCAGGCTCGCCATGAGAGCGCGACCATCATGCTCTCTTCCAAAAATCTTTTGAAACCGGCATCCGGCGAACCGATCGTGTCGGCGACTTTGGATATGGTGCTCGGGATATATTATCTCACGCATATCAAACCAGAAGGCCTTGGCCAGGGAAAAATATTCGGCTCTCTAGATGAAGCCATCCTGGCCCATCAAAACGGTATCGTGGATGTGAATGTCGCCGTGAAGCTTTCCTACAATGGCCAATTGATCGAAACTTCTGTCGGCCGCGTGCTTTTGAATGACATTCTTCCGGAGAGCCTCCGTTTCGTGAACGAAGAAATGGTGAAGAAGGATCTGAAGGGTCTCATGTCCCGCATCCTCGAGACGCTCGGTCAGGATGAAGCGGCTCAGTTTGCCGATCGCCTGAAAGATCTGGCTTTCCGGGCTGTTTCCCGCTCCGGTATCAGCTGGGGCATGGATGATCTCATCGTGCCGAAGGAAAAGCCGGCGCATATGGCGGCCGCAGAAATCCAGGTGAGAGAGGTGAAAGACCAATATAATATGGGGCTTCTCACCAACGAGGAGCGCCGCAATCGCGTCATCGAAATCTGGAACGAAACCAAGAATAAGATCACCGACGCGGTGCGCGCCTCGCTCGACAAGGAAGGTCCTGTATATTCGATGATCTTTTCCAAAGCCCGCGGTTCCGAATCCGTCGTCGTGCAGATGACCGGTATGAAGGGGCTCATGTCCGGACCGACGGGGGAAACCATCGAACTGCCGGTCAAGAGCTCCTTCAAAGAAGGCTTCAATGTTCTCGAATATTTCATTTCGACGCACGGCGCCCGCAAAGGGATGGCAGATACCGCTCTTCGGACCGCGACTGCCGGTTATTTGACGCGCCGCCTTGTCGATGTGGCGCAGGACATCATCGTCCGCGAAGAAGATTGCGAGGATACGGAAGGCGTCTATCTCTACCGCGAGGATTCCGACGCTATCGGCCATAGCTATGCTTTGCGTGTGGAAGGCCGCACGACCGTCGAGACGCTCAAGGATCCGGACACCAAGGAGGTGATCGTGAAAAAAGGCATCCTCATTTCCAAGGCTCAGGCCAAAGCGATCGAGAGGAAGAATATCGTCAAGGTGAAGATCCGCAGCCTGGTGACGTGCAAATCCCGGCGCGGCGTTTGTCGGATGTGCTACGGCATCGATCTCGGCCGAAACGCCTTGGTCGAACTCGGAGCGTCCGTCGGCGTAGTGGCCGCTCAGGCCATCGGCGAGCCGGGCACTCAGCTCACCATGCGGACCTTTCATGTCGGGGGTGTGGCCGGTTCGGACATCACCCAGGGTCTGCCGCGGGTAGAAGAGATTTTTGAAGCCCGCGTGCCGAAGACGGAAGCCATTCTTTCCGAAGCGGACGGCCAGGTGAAGACGATCATCAAAGACAATGCCAAAGTCATCAAGATCACGGTTGAGGATCAGGGCAAGAAACTCTATGAATATCAGGCTCCGGCCAACGTGGGACTTCGTGTCAAGGAAGGGGATCTCGTTTCCGTCGGCGCCATCCTCTCTGAGGGGCATATCGATCTTCGCAAACTCTTCACGGTGATGGGCCAGGAAGCGGTGCATCGCTACATCATCCGCGAAATCGAAGAAATCTATGCCGCGCAGGGCGAGGGCATCAACGACAAGCATATCGAAGTGATTATCCGTCAGATGCTTTCCCGGGTGCGCGTGACTGATCCGGGCGATACCGTGCTTCTTCCCGGAGACATCGTCGAGAAAGACCAATTTCTCGAAGCCAATGAAGTTGCCATCGGCAAGAAGGGGAGCGAAGCCGTCGGCGAATCGATGGTCTTGGGGATTACCAAAGTGGCGCTCTCCACCGAATCTTTCCTCTCCGCCGCCTCCTTTATGGAGACCGCCCGCGTGCTCATCAATGCCGCCGTGCAGGGCAAAGAGGACCGTCTGCGGGGGCTCAAGGAAAACGTCATCATCGGACGCCTCATCCCGGCCGGTACCGGCTACCGCGAACCGGGCCAGCCGCGAGCTCGGTAATTTACCCCCGTCACATATTCAAGGAAAACGTAACTTTTGTGTGAGTTTTAAGGCGTAGCCGCCTCTCGGCCCGCCTAGACTCGCCTCGATTCGGCGAAGCGGGCGTCGAGGCTGGCTCACATCTCAAATAAATAGCAGTCCTATCAAAATATGTGACTGGGGTGGACATGTGCCTTACTTCTCAAAACGCTCTTCCCTCTTGCGGGGGAGCGTTTTTTGTGCTATAATGGGTTTAGTGCAGAGAAAAAACGGGTGTATAGCGCCCGTTTTTCTTTTTTTCTTTGTAAAAAAGAGGAATGAGAGTAGAATAGAAGTAATAAATTCATAATAATTAGCGATAAACGAGTATGTTGGGAGAACGTAAAAATCTTGGAGTGAAGCGTGAGTTACCAGATTCAGCGCGAGAAGAAATGACGCCGCCGATAGAGGCAGCCAATGACGCATCTATTGAACAACCAAAATCGTACGAAGATATCGGGGGCGCTCGCGTTGACTCAGTGAAGAGCTTTTTCAAAAGCCGGATTAGTGGTGCGTTGGAGACGATGAAAGCATGGGGTGGAGCGCTCAAGGGAGGAGCGGAGAAAACATTAAATACGGCGTTTGCCGCACCGGAAATGATTCGTGATGCCGGGACAGCGGTCAAGCAGGGTGTTGAGACTCATGTGACCAGAGCAGCTGACATGTCTCGTGCTTTCGGTGAAAGTGTCGTTGAGAAAGGTTTCCAGGTAGGAGAAAGTGTCAGGGCTGGTGCAAGTGAAATCTATCAATCTGGACGAGAAAAAGTTCAGAATTTGCAGGAGCGCGGGATGAGTGCCTATATGAATGCTAAGATGCGCGTGGATAGCGCAAAGAATACTTTCAGTGAAAAGAAGAATGCTCTTAAGGCACGGGCGTTGGAAAAAATTATGCAAGTGAGAAATAAAATGGAAGAAAGGCAAAAGATGGCTGAGGAGCGGGCCGAGCTGATAAGAATGAAAGAGAGAGAGCTGGCGCAGCTCAAAGCTTCGAGCGGATTTTTTGTAAGGTTAATGGCGATGTAATTTTATGTTACCTTTATAATAACAAATGCACAATTATGACAAAGAACGATCTACTCCAAAAAATCAGAGCGTACGATATCGACGAGGCAAGCAAGGGAGCGATCATCGCTTTGGTTCCCGGCGAACCGGAAGCGGAGGTCTCAGCTGAGACGATGGATATTGTCGCCGATGCCTTTCAGGCGCAGATTGATGGCAAGCAGGCAGACATTGATAAGCTCTATGATGAGGCTGGCGTGAAGCTCGATGAAAATGATCCAGAATACAAGGCCGCATTTGATACGATGATAACCGAGGTGGATCAGGCAGAAAGCGATTTTAAAACTGAAGTTTCAGCTCTTGAAGAAGAAGCCAAAAGTGTTGTCAAAGACACGGAAAAACAGCACGCCGATGATCTTTTGAAGAAAATTCAGAGTCCGCAGGGATAGATATGAAAAGATTCGACGAACAACTTATAAATCAAAGCGAAGCAGTCAAGGGCGCTAAACCGCTGCGCCACAAGCATCCCAGTAACAAACCGCCGGAACTCGTCGATGTGGGATTAAACATGTTGGTTAAATCACACAGTCTGCATGGTATGGGGCTAGAGATACCTGGATCCGTAGCGCTTGAATCCGCAGCGCATCATTCGTTGGCTGCAGGCATGCAGAGCACCATTGAAGTAAGCGTGCAAAATGAAGGTGCTGTAGAAATTTTAAAAAAAGAGCAAGCCGATTTCGAACGGGTCAATGAGTTGCTGCGGCAGTTTGAAAATGGAGAAATTGGAGGTAAAAAGAATCGATCGGCATCAGAGAAGAAGGATAAGCGTCGATTGGCGACAATTCATTGATACCGAGCACAACCTAAAAAAATGTTGTCAAGGGAGTCTTTCTGTTTTGAAGAAAGGCTTCTTTTTATGCTATACTTTGGCTATTGGAACAAAAATTCATACTGCACTATGGGACGAAAGAAAAAGAAACCGGTAGAGCCGGAAGACGACGGGTTTACCTTTGAAGATATCCTGCACAGCGATGCCAAGCGGAGCATTGTGGCGGTTTTTTTGTTCGCTTTGTCGCTGCTTTTCCTGTTGGCGTATTTTGATACGGCGGGGGTA
>Ga0209343_10000589_pt1 | contig 50692 bp, 50 predicted proteins | sample RifCSPlowO2_02_FD_184026 | JGI IMG/M metagenome (GOLD analysis project Ga0209343, IMG submission 184026) | Groundwater microbial communities from Rifle, Colorado - Rifle CSP2_plank lowO2_0.2 (SPAdes) (version 2) | ecosystem: Environmental > Aquatic > Deep subsurface > Groundwater | place...
TATAGAAATTAAAATTAAAATAATTGCTACCAAGCTGAACTCCCTTCCTCCAAAAGGAAGCGCGGTTAAAATCCAAGTTGCGCCCAGTGCCGCGATAAGAGGAGTAAGAATCAAAGATCCACACGCGGCACATCCTATGCCTAAAACTCCAACAATGGTTGCTACGAAAGTGGAAAATATACTTTTGCCCTGTCTTTTAGGAGCTGAAACTGCGCTATTGCGCTTAAGCATATAAACTAACATGGCAATATTTATTCCAAATAAAACAGCAACCGTTATAATTGTTATGGCAGAAAAAACACTGATACTAGTATCTAATCCTCCGTATAAATCCAAAACGAAATTTATTTTACGGGCAACGCTGATAGCTTGGGATTTAAAAACCTTACTAATAAGTTTCAAATTTGGCGCAAAAACAGAAATGCTAAAAATAAACCAACCAACTGTAAAAGCCAGTAACGTGTAAGAAAATTTTGAAAAAACACGTTTTAATGCGGATATCAACATTACTTATTCTCTAAGGCCAAATCAACTATATCCGCTATCGCCTCGTACGACTGCGATCCACTAATTGGAAACAACTCTCCATTAGGAGCAACCACCACAGAATATGGAGTACCTTGAAGTCCGGATGCAAAAGCATCATCCAAATCTTTCTGCACCTCTTGTTCATACTTGCCTGAATCTAAACACTCCTGAAATGCTTTTTTATCTACTCCCACTTGCTCTGCTAGAGTTGGTAGTAATGCTAAATTAAGACCATTATTAGCAGGTGTAGTCTCAAAAATGGCATCTACATACTCCCAAAATGCATCGTTGCCACCAAGTTCAGCAACGCATTCTGTTGCTTCTGCTTCTTTGGGCGCTTTAGAATGCAATGACACCAATGGAGCATGACGGTAAATCCAAGCTACTTGATTACCATATTCTTGTGTAATTTGCTTTAAAGTTGGGTGTATCTGTTGACAAAATGGACATTCTAAATCAGAAAATTCTATAATTTTTACCGGAGCATCTAAGCTCCCCATTATATGGTCGTTCTCATTAGCTGGAAACATAATAATCTCCCCAGATGACTCCTCTTGTAAATCTTGTGTTGGATTATTACTTCCCGCTAGGTCTCCCTTACCGCCAGAAAAATACAAAGCTACAGCCATCAATAAACCCGCAACAACTATCGCCCCTGGAATCAAATACGGATTTTGATCTTTATTTTGAACCTTCATGTGTTTAAAATTAATTTTAAGTATTAAAAATATTTTACCATTTTATATTTTTAAAGTAAATTAAAAAATATAAAAGCACCAACATTCACAAGGTCGGTGCTTATTTATTCAGAGAGACCAAACTCCACTACAATATCCAAAAACTTTCTGATATTAACGTAATCCAACACTTCGTCTGCCCGATCTCCAAGGGGAAAGTGCTTGCCTTCTTTAAAAAATACCGGCCCGTTACCCCACGGATTTGGAAGTTGCTCATAAGCTCTGACGGCCTGATACGAAGGAAATATCTTATCTTCTAAGCCGTGCATTATTAGGGTAGGAATTTTAATTCTTTTGAGCTGTCTTTCTCTGCGTATTGTATACTTTTGCCCAAATATTCCAACTCCATATCTTAGCAACCTAAGATTATTAAAATCTGATCTAGTTAAAATTCTGTTAGGATCGCCCGGTTTAAATAATCTTAAATAAGCAAAGCGTATTAAGTTAAATACCATTCTGGGTACTGCGTATGGGTCTTTAAAATTAATACCTTCATGGCCTGCATTCCTGTGATCTTCCAAAACAATAGCTTCTCCCACAATGGGAATTGTGGCAATTCTGTATCTTATAGATATTTCGCGTCCGAGCCCGGCTGAATCCATCAAAACAAGCTTGCTAACATTTTGCTGTCTTTTTAGCGTGTACTCCAAAGCCAAGAGACCGCCAAAGCTTTCCCCCAAAAGAATAGGGCGTTCAATCTTAAATTTAGCAAAAAGTTCATCCATCAACCAAATGGGAAAACTAACATTTATCTCGGCGGGCTCAAAGTCGTCTGATGCTCCATAGCCAACTAGGTCAAACAAAAATACATCAAAATGTTTGCTAAGTTCTTCTACAACAAATCTCCACTGTTCCATGCTCCTACCAAGTCCATGCAAAAGAACTAATGTTGGTTTTGAAGGATCTCCGAACCTCTTCCAAAATATATTTTTATTTAAAATTCTAGCATTTCCCGCTTCAGACACTTTACCACCTCCTTTTCAAATTTTATGTACTGAAAATAGTATATCATACAAAAATAAGATTGAAAAGTTATTACGATAAAACAACCCAAACTAAATACCGACTGTTTGAGTCGGTATTTAGTTTGAATTTTAATAATTCCTAGTAAAGTTTATTTGCACCTATAATATCTCCTGCATTAAGCGTTTGTTTTTTGGTTTCTCCATTTGTTGCATATCCGTACATTGTCTCTTCGCCGCATGCAGAATTATACAAATCCGCTAAACCAACCGCATGGCCAAGTTCGTGGGTTGCAATATTTTCAAAGTCCATTTTATCTGCGGCTCCGCTATTTGACCAGTTAAAATCTACCTCATCAAAGATCATGTCCCACTCCACAAGCTTTCTTGTTTGAGGGGGGCCACCAAATACTCCCCATACAATTGTTACCGCAATTGCTCCAGAGCTTGAAACGTCTCCGAAATACACTTCGTTTACGTTATCCGGACTTGATGTATCAGCGACTAATGCGTTGTCTATTAAAGCTCCCACCCCTAAAACGTCCGCACCCTGCACGCTGTTCATCAAACCATCTGTTGCGTCTTCCCATTTGGCAATATCATTCGTTAAATTATCCAATACAAAAGCTGTATCCAGACCCTCTGAATTTGTCCCGTTTACAACCCATGGCTCAACTGCCTTCCACTTAACACCACTAGCCAAAAATCCATAACAGGCTGTTGGCTTAGAAGAACCGCCACTTCCTCCTTTGGCATTACCGTCATTTTGTTTGTAATGCACGATGGCAAATCCTTGCACAAGTTCACCTGTACCAGGGTCAACCGCTGTTCCAAGGGATATAACAGGGGAATTATCCGCTGCTTCTGGTAAAACTAATATTTTTGTTACACCAGGAGTAGTTAATGTAGCGGCACTAAATGTTGAAACCGCTCCGACTGGTACTGCTGTTAAAAAAACTGCTAAAACAACTGGTACCACAATTAAATTCTTTTTAGACATAAATTTATTTATTTAATTATAACAATACGTAACAACCGACCTTCTAATCACTAAAGTAGCATAACATACTTTTTTATTTTACCAAGCTCCAAAACGTGGCCATTCGGTTATTAGCTTGCACTGAGCTTGTCGAAGTGTTGCCTCGCAGGGATTCCGTCGCTTCGCTCCTAGAACCCGTCGTCGCTATCGCTCCTCCTTGAAACCTTGCGGTTTCAACGCTCGCTTCGCTCACTGCTTCCACCTCGGGGGAACAAGTGTTCCCCCATCGCCCCTTCCTGGGTTCGAATCCCTGCCACAAACAAATATATAATTTTAAAAAGCCTCCTAAAGGAGAGTTTTTAAAATTTCATGGTTGCGGGCCTTGGACGAAGTTAGAACCGCAATTATGCAGAACATCAGTGGTCCAAAGTTCGCTTTTGTTAAGAATTGGTAGAGTTTTTTTATAAATACTCCAATTTAGACTGGATAATATTTCTGAATCCTGATTTTTGCAAAGGATATTTTTTTCCATTTGGGCAAAAATAAGAATTTTTCTCCTCTTTGGCCAAAAATACAATAATGGGCGTATATTGTAATAATATGTTTTTCTCCTTGTCTTTGAATACAGCGAAAATAATCCTTAAACCATCACGACTCGTTTGAAATGGGTTTTTTGTACCCCAATAATCCTTAAAAAAATAGACGGTGTAACCGCCCAACTCAGTTTCGTACAAAAAAGCCTCCACTAATGGTACGGAATAAGGAGACTTAATTTCAATAACTTTACCCCTAAAAACTTTATAATGATTTTCAATGTCTTCTTCTAAGCTCCTTATTACATTCAGTCTCTTTATATCCCTATCAATATAATTGCCTCTGACATATTTCATAGACCATTAAAGACTAAGAACTTTCAATAGTCCTTCGGCTGCTTTTGGAGACAATTCTAATTTTTCAAATTCTTTACTTTCAGATTCTTCGCCAGCATCTTCTTGTCTATAGAAAACAAACTCAAAATCCAAAATGTCGTTTTTATTTTCAGCTGCCAAATAAATGGGGTCTCTATGAGCTAAAGCGCTTATTTGCCCCGCTGATAATTTGTAATACTTTTCTCCACTTACCCTCACAGAATCGAGTGCCTTGTTGTCAAGGGTTTTAATTTCTAAATCTCCTACGACTTTATATGTATTGTCTTTGCCTTTGACTATCTTTTTCTCTTTTATTAATTCACTTATTGCCTTTTCAGCTATCTTATAATCTGGGGTTGGTCCGTGGTTATTTTTTATATAAGCAACACCAGTAATTTTATCTTTATACTTCTCATAAAAATCAGTTTCAGCAAAAAAGGCCAGCTTCCATAGCTTTGTTTCATAAAGTTCGTAGTCAAAATTTTTAACCAAAAACCAGATTAGTTCCTTAAATTTTTCTTTTCTTGAGTAGCTCATATAAGTTGTTCTCTTATATTTATTATAACGCAATACTGACATATTGATAACACGAATTTTGTGAATTTCGTATAAAGTATCACAAATTATATAAATACGCAAATTTTACCCTACCCTGCTAATTACTGTTTTTCTTCTTGTATAATTCGGGATTTTGTTTTTTATCAGCTTTTATTAAAGCATCAAAAAACTCAACCAAAAGCGTACCCGCTTCCTTAGCTTCTTTGTATGACAGTTCTTTATTGTAGTTCTTTCTAAATAACTCTTGGAATTTCTTTATTCCTTCCTCTGACATTTCCATTTCAGCTCGTCTTAACACTAAAAAACTTGCTTATATCCATATCCTCATTGGGCGATTGTTTTTAATATATTTTTTTGAGTTGTAAATAACAAGTCTGTTTGCCCTTACGAATCCGCTCTTTCCCAGTTATTCCAATTGCCATCTCGTGCATCTTTTCCTTTACCTTTATAGACCATCCATTGGCCCGTGAAGTTGCGCGGGTCTGTGTTTGCTACTATGCCGCCGAATACATTTCGGCCCTCTTTGTTTAATTTAGCTATGTATGCCTGCAAACCGTCCGATTTCGCGCCAAAATCGGCCAAATAAAGGCTGTGCGGGTCAAAAAAGCCAATACTGCCATCTTTCATCATAACCACGAAATCAACGTAAAATGGCGCCCAATCGTCGCCGTCCTTGTATGGTACAGCAAAAAAGGTTGCGTCTCGGTCTCCATTTTTAAACCACCACAAAATTTCGCTCTGCGATACCAAGAAGTCAATAAATGCTTTCTCCGATTGCCAGCGTTCATCAGAATAGAATGGGTCCATTACGGATTTTTTCGTATCCGTCTCAATATATCCACCACTAAAAGCTATACGCTCCGGCACTTCCCAAACATCTTCCACTATTTCTTTCTCTCGTTTCTCTGTCGCCACAATATAAGCACGCTTGGCGCTGTCTATTACTGCTTCAAAATACGGTTTGTTGGCTTGGCTTAAAACAATGTTTATTATTTCTTGAAAATTATCCACTATCGTCATTCCAAGCTGTTTGTTGAAAAACTGATAAATGGACTCTTTTAAACGGCCCACAGACCGGTCTTCGGGATAAAATGGAGAAAGGTTTTTGCGCACAAAGTAATCAAACAGACGCTGTAAATCCATATCTGTAATATGGTGAGCTCTCTCGTCTGCTACTATGCGAACACCTCTTAACTCATCAGCACTTTCTCTTCTCCAGTCAGAAATAAAATACTGCGCTGCTTTTTGGCCCTCAGTCTTTATATGTTTTTCAAGGCCCGTGTTTTTACTTTTTGCTAACTTGTATTTCTTTGCTTCTTTTAGAAATAACTGCGTAAACATAGGGCTCAATCGTGTTTGCTCACGGTATCGCTTGCGATGAACCGAGGGCAAGCTAACAGGTTTATATTTCGCAATTCTCTTACTGGCGTGTATTACTACATAGCCGCGCCCGATGTCTTCTTTAATTTCAATATCGTTAATATTCGTGTATACATAAGCAAAATTGAGTATATCATTGTCGTAATAACCGAGCGCTGGCTCCGGCACTCTCATAATTCGGCCAATAGTTTGAATCGAAAACACGGAACTATGCCACTCGCGAAACAAAACAAGTATCTGCGCCCGTGGGCAATCCCAACCGAGCGCAATGGCTTGTTTGAATATCAATACCTCTACTTCGCTATCATTTCTGGTCAAGTTTTCTAAATTCTCTTTATTTTCAGAAAGGTAAATTGCCAGCTTGCCATTCTCGGTACTTATGCCGTGTTTATCTTTAAGAACTCTTGTAATTATTGTTTGCCTATCTTCATCAGCTTGGCTCCGCCGGTCCGGTAATTGGATAAGGAGCAGTGGGTTTACGGCAACGCTCTCTGTCTTATATCCCCGGATTAGTTCATTTCGTTTTTTTAACGCCTCTTGTAATACTATTTCATCCGTACTTCCTGCAAGCTCGCTTTCGATGGTTTCTCTCCGACCACGATGCACTACACTTTTGAAATCCTCATTGAGTATCACTGCTTTTTTTACCATTTCCTCTTTCTTTACATCCTCAATTTCAACTGGCACGATTCTGTCGGGGTTCTGCATCACCGGAGTTGCCGACACCTCGAGCGTAAGATTGGGCGATATAACAGAAATGAGATTTTGCGATGTTTCAGCTTGAGCGTGGAAATGACTCTCGTCGATAATCAACACTATAGTTCGCCCAGCTTCTCGTGTACGCTCAAGAACGCTTGAAAGATTGTTGTCCTGTTCATTATCGCGGATATAGATAAGACTTTCCTGTCGGATGCTTTCCCAATTGAAAAACAGTATTTCGTTTTCGCCTATTTGTCTATCATCCAAATCTTCGAAAAATGAACATTCCATAGCTCGCGTATTTTCAAAATACAGCTCAAGTTTCTTTTTACTCTGCCCGTGAAGCTGGCGAGGTGCGGCCCAAATAAAAGCACAGGACGGATGGTCAGGGTCATCTACAAAGCGAGATAAGAACTCAGCTACTGTTATGGTTTTACCTGAGCCAGTTGGGGCTTTGAACACAAGCTTCTTACTACCTGTTTTTCGCAAAAGTTTTTTTGCGTTTTCTAAAAGCTCGTGCGCGGATGTATCCTGATATCTTTTTAGCTTGAAACTCATATTACGGCTTAAATAAGCGCCTATACACTCGCAAAATAGCTTCCGGTATAGGCGCAACTGTTATTTTTTCTTTCATATCTTCAAACTCCTCATCAAAAGTATCATCGCTAAGCGAGAATACATATACACCCCAAATACCGCCGATTTTGACAATTTCTTTTTTAAGCGCGGGTATGGCGCTTTCATCAAAAACAATACCTGTGTGCTGTTTTGAGTTTCTAAAAATCTTTATGAGTTTTGTTTCTTTTACAGGCTCAAAAGTATCCTCGCGCATACAGAGCATATCCGTTGCTTGTCTGGTCAGTGCTTCTTTGTTTTTATCGTTAGGTTCTGCATCAACAAAAGCTGTGCGGAAGTATTTAAGGTTGCTTGGTATTCCAGTAATATCGCGATACTTTTTATGCCCATCAATAACAGCTTTCACTCTCGGATAACAGACGTCCGTTGCAATGTTGTTTTCGTTATTCGTACAAAGAATAAATCTGCGGCTACCACCATATTTTTTGTTTATAAGTGCGACTGCGTGTCCAGTCGTTCCGCTTCCTGCAAAAAAATCCAAAACAATAGCGTCCTTTTTATATTTTGTCGTAGCTAACAAGCACTCTTGCACTGTGTAAAGTGATTTGGGGAAAGGAAACTGTATGCCAGTAAGACCATTCACTAATTTTGAGCCGTATTCGTTTGCATCATATTTGGCCCCTACCCAGACGGTTTTATAGGGAGATTCCTCTTTAGACCTCTTAATTTCAAATCCGTGAGAACTCTCTTTTATATGTAGTTCTCCAAGTATCTCCTCAACTGTGTTTCGTGAATAAGACCACTTCCTTTCAATTCCTCGAATATCAATGGGCCAAACTGCGAAAACATCTTTTTTAATTTTAACCGTTTGCTTTTTGGGGTGAAAATTCTTTTTTGCAACTTCTCCCACTCCAATAATCTTTCCTTTAGATACAAAAAATGGGTAAAAACAAGTTTTCGCTGTGTGTCGCGGAGAATTACTGCCGTCAACTCTAAAATTCCGTGTCAGAGTTTTGTCTCTTGGCACATTGCTTATATACTTCTCTTTTGTGTTTGGATAAACAAAAACAGCATACTCGTGGTTATATGAAAAGTTTTTACCTTGGACACCTCTGGGGTTGTGGACTATTGTTATCGAGTCAACATTTCGTCCTACAAAAATCTGCTTGAGTAGAAGAATAAGGTTAGCGTGTTCGTTCTCATCAATTGCGCAGATTAAACTCCCATTCTTTTTAAGAAGACTTTTTGCAAGCAATAACCTTTTTGCCATCATACTTAACCATTTACTATGTCGGTATGCATCTTCTTTTTCAATAAAATGGTTATTATACTTCCAGTTTTTGGCTCCAGTATTATATGGTGGGTCAATATAAATAACATCAATTTTGCCCTTGTGTGTATAGTTTAGGACCGAGAGAGCGTGGTAATTATCACCCTCAATCAGAATGTTCACAGGACCATTTTTATCTTTCGCAATCGCTTTATTCTTGACTTCCTTGAGTACCGGCAACTCTATCTTGCATTGCTCAACAACATCTTCCGGCTTATCTTCCCAGACGAGGCCGTACTTCTTGCGCTTGCGAAGCCGTGCAACCTCATCAACGAGTTGCTCTTTGGTCCACTTATCGTAATTTTTATTATCATTTTTTGGCATAGATAGACGCTATGCCCTTTTTATATAAAAAGGGACAACCTTACTTACTGGTCTATCCACAACCGTTTGTCCGAAGACTCCCGATTATGGCAGTGTTCAGGTTGCCCCTTCCTGTTCACAATCGGGAGAGAAAAACCCTACTTCGGATTACTGGTTGTGGATAGACATTATCTATAATGCTATAAATTTTGACTTCCTGCAACCCTTTATTTATGTAGGAAAAAATGTATAATATAACAGAAATAAAAATTACTATTACAATAAATTACTATGACGGAATCCCAAAAATTAAAGAAGGAACGGGAAAAACAGAAAAAAACTATCAAAAGAACGGTTTACTATGAGCAACTTATAGAGGGGTTAAATCCAAAAACAGTTGAAAAGATAAAAAAAGTTATTGAGGTTATCGACGTTGAACTTGGTTTACTGAATACGGAAAATTCTGAACCACCCTACATATTAGAAATAAGTCAAACGAAATTTTTGAAAGAAGGCTTATTGTTTGTTGATATTCAAAAAATTTTAGAACTTTTACAGGCTGACAAGTATTTAGTGTTACCGCCTTATGTAAAAAAGGAAGACTTATCCTCGGTTAGAACGCTGGGCGAGTATTATATATATGCCCCCATAGATGAATGGAATACGGCAGTACGGGATTTTGTTTTTGATTATCCATTTGAAAAAAATTATAAAAATTTTAAAGAAGCTATAAAAGGTGATTCAAAAAAACGAAGCAACGAAGTTATTGAGAGCCTAAATTTAAAAGGGATTTATCATACGGACAATGTGCGGGAATATAAGAAAGATGGGCTACTCTATTCTTTATGGAAATATGCTAATGCAAGCAGGCTAACTGGAAAAAGCTTGATAGCGTTTACGGATTTATCGCCGTTAGAAGGAAGTGAGCGCTTTGCTATTTTTGAATTTTTAAACAAACTAAAGAGTTTAAACATAGAACTTAAAAACATAACCCTGCATATGGACATATACAGGGGGTATTGTGAATCAGAGTATATTGGCCTTGCGGCTTACGCCACACAAAACCCAAAGAAAGATTTGAGTAAAGCTATTAAAAATCTGTTTAAAAATCAGGCTACCTTTAATGATGTTTTCAAAATACTCGGTGAGTTTAGTAATCTTATACCCACAACTGGAATCAGTGGCCTATTAGAGTTTATTGAATTTAGCCCGAATCCGTCCGAAAAAAATATTAAACCACTGAAAAAAGAGTTAGATGCTTACCTACAGTTTTTTATAGAAGACGAACTATCCTCGTATGAGTTTAAAAATTTTTATAGATTTTCAAAACAGAAAGAAATCTTTTTGGCCCAAATAAAAAACGAGGTAAGCAGTTATGGGTTGAGATTTGTTTTTAGGCAAGGAGGTTTTGTTTCTGATTCTCTGGGCGAGGATGATTCATATCTGTTTATTCACACATTAGCGGCTCTCGAAAAGCAAGGATTTTTTGAAGTAAAACAGATATTGATTGTGGATATGGATGTCCCGCCAGAAAAACAAACCAATGATTACAAAGTTAAGATTAAAGCTTCGGAAAAGTTGCTGGATGAATATAAACAAAAAGAAACCAAAGCTAAAGTTCAAAGAAAATCTTTAAAGGACAAGGAAATTAAATTTGATGATGACAAGTCGCTTATAAATATCGCCGATGAAGAAGTTTCTCTGCCTCCTTACAAAAATCAGCATTTCTTTTGTAGAGCAGTTTTTAAGTATCCCAAAAAAGAGTTTGTGGATTGGGAAATTATATATGAAGAAATCACAGGTGATAAAATTCGAGATGAAAATATAGATAAAAGAAAACAAGATGTCGTTTATAACGCAATGAAACTGGTAAACGACAGGGTTAAAGAAATAATCGGCACAGAAGACAATTTGTTCAAATGGAAAGATAAAGCGGTGGCAAGAATTCACTAAACTTACTACCAGCTTACTAAATAACAAATTAGGTAAAGTCGAAGTATAACGCTTCGGCTTTTTTATTTGCGCTGAAGCGGTTCAATTACCATTAACCGAAATTATTATGCCTAAACAATTTTCGACATACGATTTGGGCCTGGCATCGGCCCTTGTAGTACTTGAGTACAGATTAGTGAAGCTGGATAAGACCAACCCCAAAAAGGTTCGGTTCGTTTTCAAGCAACAAAAAGGCATTGATAACGCAATGCTTGAATACTGGAACGGCAAATTAGAATTGCCCGCGCAAAAGCTATTTAACGCGCAAAAAATGTTAAAGAACCGCATTTATTCAGATGCGTAAATTTTATGTTGCCCGAAGAAGCTATACAAGAATTCAAAGTTCTCTATAAAAAACGCTTCGGTGTCGAGTTAAGCGATGCTGAAGCAAAAATGAAAGCAGAAAAACTTGTCCGTTTTTACGCGGTTGTTTTGGGTGATTCTTCGGGCCGGTTAAAAGAAAGTGATGCGCTCTTAGATAACGACGATTAAACAAAAAAATCAAGCTTCGGTGTATTCCTCTAAATTTAGGGACAACAAACTAACTCTAAATCAAAACTATGAATACATTGAAGCAAGAAAAATTACCATTAGAATTTATGCTCGACACCGTAGTATTAAAATTAAAACATCCGAATTTTGCGGTTTTAGACGGGCATAAATTTAACCCTACTTTTACAGCAAGTAAAGAACCACACCCTGCTATGAATGCATATCTTGGAAAATATACTCAAAATCCTTCTAAACAAGAAGTGCAGTATTACCCACGACTAACCATATACGAATATGCCGAAAATCAGCAAAGGACACATTACTTGCACATAGAACTGTCGTTGCCGAAATTACTATTCGGGGACAATATACAAGAATTGGACGCCAAAAGCTTTGACACATTAGCTGGGCTCCTATCTACGCGTTTACGGCATATGGATGTGTTGGTCCTAAAAGAAATTTTGAAAAGCGCCATTGTCGTAAAAGCACACTTTGGAAAAAACATAGAATTGCCTTATCCAAAAACAGCTCACGAAGCTATCGCAGAATTATATCGGGCCGATATGGGTAAACGCAAAGAAAAAACAATTAAGGAGTATAAAAATAGCGGTAAAATACTACACTTCTACTCTACCAGCGAAGGCATAGCTTTTTATGATAAAGTAGCCGATATAGAAGCATCTAAAAATAGAGCTTTTGATAAAGATAAAACAAAACAAGAGAAGCTATTACTGGAAGAACTACAGCAGGGTCAGCCACGCGAGATATTGCGCTTTGAAGTAAGATTCTCAATGAATCAGACTCTTAAATCCCAGATTTCCAAAGTTCTGGGTAAAAAAATTGATAAAATAACATTTGAAAAAATTTTTGATGAAAAGTTGTGGAAGGATATTTTGATCGCAAAATGGAAAGAAATTTCAGATAGGCCCGTCAATCAACTCGCATTAAAGCTGGAAACACGGCCAGAAGAAATACTCAAAGCTCTTATCAAACAAACTGGTAGCGGTCCACATTCTTTCAATCAAGTAATACAGGGCTTTGGACTATATACAATAACAAAGCAATGCGACAGTGCTTTTATTCGAAAAGAAGTAGAGAACAACTGGAACAAAAAACAGTATAAGCGACTATTAGAAAAAATGGGGCGTGTTAGCTCGGCGTTAAAAGATATTTCTCAATCAATGATTGCTCAACACATAGAAAAAACTCTTGAAGAATTTAAGCAATACGATTTGAAAATACCAGGATAGTAATATACAATTAAATTGTACCCCCATCATATTTTGTCCGATTTTTTTGTAATACTGACCCCAAAGCGGCGTCTGCCAGTATTACTACCTTCGGGCAAGTGATTGGGGTACCAGACGTCGCTTTGGGCTATATGGAACAAGAAAATAAAACAACTAAATATTTCGTATATACAAGAAAATCATCTGAAAGTGAAGATCGGCAAGTTTTATCTATAGATGCACAAAAAACAGAGTTAGATAAAATTGCTAAAAAAGAAAACTTAAAAATTGTAAGGATATTTGAAGAATCCCATTCAGCGAAAGCTCCAGGTAGGCCCATATTCAATGAAATGATACAAAAGATACACACTGGCGAAGCAGATGGCTTGCTTGTCTGGAACCCGAACAGAATATCAAGAAATTCGGTCGATACAGGAACTGTTGTTTATCTGTTAGATCTGGGCGTTCTAACAGAAGTTAAAACACCAGGACAAACTTTCAAAAATGAACCCCAGGATAAGTTTATGCTTGGATTATTCTGCGGGCAAGCTAAATTAGAAAACGATAATAAAAGCGTTGATGTTAAAAGGGGTATGCGCGCAAAAGCTGAACGCGGTATGTGGCCTGGACCTGCTCCTACGGGTTATGTAAATGACAAGCTGGGCGAAAAAGGACTAAAACAAATTAAGCCCGATCCAGAGCTTTTTGCTTTAGTTCGTAAAATGTGGGATATGATACTGACGGGAAATTATACAGTTGCCGAGCTTTTGAGAATTATAAATAAGAAATGGGGCTATAAGGGCCCCGGGGGTAAAAAGATGGGCCGATCAACTTTATATAATCTTCTTACAAAAACGATGTACTATGGCGAATTTGAATATCCGCAAGGAAGCGGCAGTTGGTATAAAGGAGATTACGAAACAATGATAACGCCCGAAGAATACGATAAGGTACAAGCGATACTTGGACACAAGGGTAAGCCACGGCCCAAGAGCCATATCTTCACTTATACAGGAATGATGAAATGTGGCGAGTGTGGCGCTTCAATAACGGCTGAGAAAAAAGTAAAACGGCAAAAAAATGGAAATGTGCACAATTATGTTTATTATCATTGCACAAAGCGCACAAACCCAGAATGCAGCCAAGGTTCTATTGAGCTTAAAGAGTTCATAAAACAAATCAATAAGCTCATAGCTAAAATACAAATAGAGCCGGAATTTGATACCTATGCGCGAAAATGGTTTAGAGAAGTTTTTCAAAAGGAAGCTGAAGACCGAACCATTACTCTAAAATCGCAACAGAGGGCGCTAAACGCGTGTATAAGCAAGGTTGATGGTTTAATCGATATGAGAGCCGCAGGCGAGCTTACAGCCGAAGAATTCGCAAATAAAAAAGCTCCTTTGTTGAAGGAGAAAGAAAAATATGAAGCCCTGCTCGCAGATACCGGCAATAGAGTAAATCAACACATAGAAACAGTAGACAATATGATAACTTTTATTGAGCAGGCGCAAGAGAAACTGAGAACGGGTACAAGGGAAGAAAAAAGACAAGTATTATCCGGTCTTGGTTCGAACCTCGTTATTAATGACAAAGAACTGCGAATGGAATGGGATAATATACTATTCCCAATGCAAAAAGTATCTACGGAAGTTAAGTTAATTCATAAACGGTTAGAACCTGCCCAAAACCTCGTCAATAAAGGAGATTTGGAGCGTGCTTACGCTCGAAGTCCACGATTGTTGCCTCGCAGGGATTCGAACCCCAATTTCTTGGACCAAAACCAAGCGTGCTGCCGTTACACCACGAGGCAATAAGTGTCTTGAAAAACTAATCTAAAAACATTTAGTATGCTTATTTTAACACATATTTTTCTAAATGAAAGAGCGCACCTCGCGATGCGCTCTTCAACCCCGAAGGGTTGGTAGGGGCGGTGGGACTTGAACCCACACATCTTACGATACTGGATCTTAAGTCCAGCGCGTCTGCCAATTCCGCCACGCCCCCATGTTTTATAAACTTTTTAGAAACTCCTTACCAACCCCAGATTTTAAATATTTTTCTTTTTTTCTAGCTTTAATACGAGTCTCAAATTTTTCTGTATATATAATTTTAAATGGTCTATATGCTTTAGTTGTTTTTTCATTATCTAGGTTATGTTCTCTAAATCTTCGATCCAAATTGTTTGTTAAACCAACATAAATATAATTTCGAATTTTACTTTTTATTGCATACACTACGTACATACTTATAAATAAGTATTTAAGTCCATCACGCCTACCTGCCGGCAGGCAGGTCTGCCAATTCCGCCACGCCCCCATGTTTTATAAACTTTTGAGAGGCGAGCTGAGAGCGTAAAGCTTTATCAGCTCGCCTTCTGGTACCCCAGACAGGACTTGAACCTGCAACCTGCGGATTAGAAGTCCGCCACTCTATCCAATTGAGCTACTGGGGCTCGTATCGTCGGATAAAAATATCCGACTGCATGTTCCCTGTTGGATTTGAACCAACGACCTCCTCCGTATAAGGGAGGCGCTCTGCCGCTGACCTGCCTGCCGGCAGGCAGGGCTAAGGGAACAGGTCTGGCCCCTCACATGCGTGCATGTGAGGGGCCCGTGGGCCTTCAGGGACTCGAACCCTGCCCGTCGGGTTAAAAGCCCGATGCTCTGCCTGATGAGCTAAAGACCCGTGTCAACTCTTTCACATGCGTACATGTGAAAGAGTTCGTGGGCCCGGGTGGAATTGAACCACCCACCTTCTGTTTATAAGACAGATGCTCTAACCAATGAGCTACGGGCCCAAATTTCGCCTCGTAAAATTTGTCCGCCGTAGTTCACAAGGACGTAGGCGGGCTACTATATCAAAAAAAGCCGAGATAAGACCCCGACTTAAAAATACAAATTAAATCGAAGTTTTATATGTTATTCACCAATAATTTCTATAACAGCTAATTCTAATGGCAACTGTGGCATTGGTGAATATTTGATATTGTTTACTGCTTCCAGTAATTGTTTTATTATACCGTAAATTTTCTTTTCTGTCAATCCAGTTGTTTGAATTTTTGCTTTTTTTAATTCTTCTTTAGTTAAATTACCCGATATTAAAACTTCGCTTGACGGACTTAATTTTAAAAACAACAACTTTCTTACATAATCTATAGAACTATTTATAAATTGCTCCAAATCCTCTCCCCCACTTACCATATCATTAATATATTTGAGTACCGCTTCTTTATTGTTTTCTATAATAAAATCTATAAAATTAGATATAGACGCTAAATCTGTAGCGCCTAATAATTTTCGAATTTCACTTTCCTCGATATTGTTTAACGAAAATATCTTACCCAAAATACTTTCCGCATCACGCAAAGAACCGCCGGAAGCGCCGGCTACTAAATTTAATACGCCATCGTCTATCTTTCTTTTTTCTTTGTTTGTTAAATTCTTTAACCGCCCCAGTATCTCTTCTAAAGTTAAAAACCTAAAATCAAAACGCTGTGTGCGTGATATTATTGTTGGTAAAAGTTTATGAGGTTCTGTAGTTGCTAAAACAAAAATAACATGAACAGGTGGCTCCTCCAACATTTTAAGGAGAGCATTGGAAGCCTCCTTGGTTAACATGTGTGCTTCGTCAATTAGATAAACCTTAAAAATTCCTTGATTAGGAGCAAATTGTACAGATTCCTTCAGCGCGCGTACATCATCTATCCCCCTGTTTGAAGCGGCATCGATTTCTATTAAATCTATAAAACTTCCATTATCTATTCCAGCGCATACACTACAACTTAAACATACACCATCTTTTTCTTTTGAATCCTGACAGTTTAAAGTTTTTGTCAAAACACGCGCCATAGTTGTTTTCCCCGTGCCCCTAGGCCCACTAAACAAATATGCATGGGCTACTTCTCCCATTTTTATTGCATTTCGAAGAGTCGTAACTATATGCTCCTGTCCTACAATATCCTCAAAAGATTTAGGACGATACTTTCTATATAAAACAGCCATAATTTTGTTTATAAACTCACACTAGCGAAACTTGCGTGTTTTGATTGTAGCATAAATTTATTAACTTAAAAACTCCGCAAATCTGCGGAGTTTAATTTTTAGACTACAATTGTCTGATTTCTTTCTGGGCCTACAGAAATATATTTAGCCGAGACATCACACGCCCGCTCTATAAAATCAACATACAACTTTGCTTCATCGGGTAGGTCTTCTCTACTCCTTACTTCGGTAATACCTTTGTTCCACACAGGAAGGTTGCCCAGCACTGCCTCTGCGCCATTGAATGCACACTCAACATGATTACAACTCTCGCATGTTGGGGCTCTCTGACAACGATAACTAAAACCTATTGGTATGGTTTTATCTAAACAAGATAAAACATCCAACTTGGTTATCGCAATTTCGCTAAACCCATTCAAGCGAGAGGCGTAACGCAGAAGCGGTATGTCAATAGGCGCGCACATACGCGGACGAGCTGTTGTTGAACCAAATTCACGCCCAACCTCGCGAACCAATGTATCAAAATTACCCTTACTAAAAGTCGGAAATGGGCCTGTGCCAACTCTCGTGCTGTACGCTTTTACAACGCCTATTACACGCACTTCATTTGAAGGCACAACATTAAATGCAATTCCTGCACCGCTAAACGCGCCATTTGCGCCACAACTAGTTGAAGTAACAAAAGGATAAGTACCGTGGTCTAAATCTAACAATGCTCCCTGCGCGCCTTCCAAAAGCACACCCTGCCCTCTTGAAAAAAGAGCAATACGAAGTTCGTCGTCTGTATTTCTAATAAATTCCTTAATCTCTTCAGCAGATTCCATATAATACTCAAATAAATCATCTACGCTTAAGAGTGTAAACTCCGAAAGTCCGTATAGTTGTTCCAATATGGGTAGATAAACACTCTGGGAACACCCATAAACTGACTCAAGGATTTGTCTTTTTTCTCTGTATCTTTCAATAAATAATTTATAAAAATCTCTGCGCAATAAATCGCCTACGCGCAATCCGCTTCTAGCCGCCTTATCTGCCCTAACCGGACCCATCCCACGCTTAGTTGTTCCAATTTTATCCGCGCTAGATCTACTTTCTTCTTGAATACCGTCTAACAGCCTATGCCAGGGCATCACTAGGTGCGCTTTAGGACTAATGGCTAACTGATAGTCAGTTATTCCTGCTTTTTGTAAACCAACCAACTCCTCGCCATAAAGCACAAGCGCATCTACAACAGTTCCGGGACCAATAACATTTTTAATATTTGGGTGTAAAATTCCGGAAGGTACTATATGAAGTTTGAATTCTCCCAGGTCATTAACCACCGTATGGCCCGCATTGTTTCCACCGTCGTATCTAACAACGTATTCGTAGTTGCCACTACTTGCTTCCAGATCTGTTATTTTTCCCTTACCTTCATCTCCCCACTGAGCACCAACGACAATAGTTAAAGGCATTAACTACCCCTTTTTGTTTAAGAACCATTTGGATTATATTATAAAAAAAATATTAGTGCAACTCCTGAAAAAAGTAATAAAAAATGAATTAAGTCATATTTGTGTTCGCTTTGATGGTGAATAATTGGAATGAGATCACTTAAAGCAACGTAAATAAAAACACCTGCGGCTATTGCCAGTATGTATGCTGTAAACTTCTCAGTTCCACTTAAACTAAAATATGCAAGAAGGGCACCTAAAACAGTCACGAGGCTAGATAAAAAATTTAGTATTAAAACTTTAGCACGCTTCATTCCCGTACCCAACATAATCGCAAAATCTGCTATTTCTTGGGGTATCTCATGAGCTATAACCCCAATAGCAACTCCAACTCCCAGTGGGAAGCTCGAAAAAAATGCCGCCGCAATTAAAACACCATCTATAAAGTTATGTATCGAATCACCAATTAACAACAAATACGCCTGATTCTCGTGCACATGTTTGTGGGGATGTTCCTCTGTTTCCATTCTATGGTGGTGATACCACCATAGAGCGCGTTCAACTATAAATAAAAAAACGATAGTTACTAATATAAAAAACCCTAACGGTTCAAATCTGTCTAACTTTTCTACCGCCTCGGGAAGGACGTCAAGAAACGCTACTGCAAGTAAAACCCCTACAGCAAAACTAATCAAAAATGAGGATATTTTTTTAGTAAATTTCTCTTTCCATAATAAAAATAGGCCACCGACGGTGGAAAAAATACTGCCAAGCAAAGAAAAAATTATAATGTAGGATAGCATAATATTCGCTCACTACGTTCGCAAAGTTAGTAACTAGTAACACGCCTGCCTGCGGGTAGGCAGGCAACAAGTAACTAGTAATTTTTGTTCCGACACGTCGGGGTTTTTACTTGTTACTAGTTACTGATTACTGGTTACGACGAGCGCGAAGCGCGAGCGTTACTTGGGTCTCATTGTTGGAAACAATATAACCTCTCTCAAGCTGTGCGAATCAGTAAGAAGCACAGTTAATCTGTCTATACCCATTCCAAAACCAAATGCAGGAGGCATACCATATTCTAATGCTTCCAAAAATTCTTTATCAAAAGGCTGGGCTTCTTTATCTCCTTTTTTGCGTAATTGCGCCTGTTGTTTAAAATTTTCTTCCTGAATAACCGGGTCGTTCAATTCCGAATACGCATTAATGAGTTCCATGCCTGCAACAACTAACTGCATGGTTGCAGCGTAAGCAAAATTTTGCTCCAACGGTTTTGCTAGGGGTTTCATTTCTATTGGATGATGTATTACAAAAGTAGGCTGAACTAATTTGGGCTGTATCATTTTTTTATAAATTAAGTCTGCCACCTCTCCTTTAGAAAAAACTTTTTTATCTATCTTAATACTTAGTTCTTGCGCCTTTTTTAATAAACTTTGAAAGTTGTAATCTTCATAATTGATGTTTGTATGCTTTTGCAACAATTCATTAAATTCAACCCTTTCAAAACTTTTAGAAAAATCTATTTTTTTTCCCTCAAACTCAAAACTCTGTTTACCCAAAACTTTTTTTGCGATATGTCTTAACATTTTTTCTGTAAATTTCATTCCCTCTTTGTAATCAGAGTAAGCCCAGTAAAATTCCAGCATTGTAAATTCAGGATTATGCGCATAGTCCACTCCTTCGTTTCTAAAATTTCTTCCCATCTCATATACCTTATCAAAACTGCCAACAAGCAGACGTTTTAAATAAATTTCCGGAGCAATCCTCAATGCAACATCCAAATCCCATGCGTTTAGATGTGTTGTAAAAGGAGTAGCGTTTGCCCCACCGGGAGTTACTTGCAACACCGGCACCTCAACTTCCATAAATCCGTTCTGATCCAAAAATTCTCTAATTGAACTTACAATTAGAGAACGTTTTTTAAACACTTCTTTTGCTTGAGGGTTCATTAAAAGATCTAATTCTCTCGTTCTATACCGCGATTCTATGTCTTTTAGACCGTGCCATTTTTCAGGCAATGGCCTAATAGATTTTGTAATAATATTATAGTTTGTTACATCCAGCGTTTTTTCTCCTCTTTTTGTTTTAAATAAAGTTCCTTCAACTTGTAAAAAATCGCCAACATCGATAAACTCTGCCACCTGCGCGTAAGTGTTTTTACCTAAAGCATCTTCGCGAAAAGCTATTTGGATTTTACCATCTCCATCTTGAATTTCCCCAAAAGTAAGGCCCCCATGCTGACGAAAGCTCATCAAACGACCAGCTATTTTAACCTGTTTTTTCTCTCTAAATAATTTAGAAAAATTGTCTAAAAGTTCTTGGGTTTTATGCGTACTGCTAACAAAAGATGGATAGGGATTTTTCCCTCTTTCTTTTAGAATTTTACGTTTTTTTAACCGTTCTTTGAGTATTTTATCTAAAGAAGACATACTATATTAATTTTGTAATTCTATATCTTTTTTTACCCTTAGGAGTTATGACCTCAAAATATTCTCCCTCTTTTTTTCCCATCATTGCTTTTCCAAGCGGAGATTCATTAGAAATTTTCCCTTCGTCTACCTCTGTCTCTTCGGAACTAACAAGCGTAACTTTAGCTTTTCTATGAGAAACTGTTGCAAATTCAACCGTAGCGCCAACTTCAACCACACCTTTTCTTTCTCTTCTTACGATCTTTGCTTTTCTTATTTTTTCTTCCAAGTCCTTTACTCTATTTTCTAAAGCAGTCTGAGCCTCCTTAGCTTCTATATACTCGGCGTTTTCAGACATATCTCCTTGCGCAGAAGCCTCTCTAAGCCACGCGGCGATTTCCCACTTCTTTTTGGTTTCTAACTCACTTAATTCTTCTTTGAGTTGATTAAAAGCTTTCTGTGTTACGTAATATTCCTCCATCATCTAGCTACGCTCGGATATTAATATTAAATATTAAATACCAAAGTTTTGATAATTTCGCTTTAATTTTTTATTTTATATTTTCGAAATATGCATTGAATATGTCGTGCGCTACATGTACTGCCCTGTCGCTTGTTTCACCCGCCTCCAGCAATACTGTCACAACAATTTCTGGGTCATCATAGGGCCCAAACCCGCTAAACCATGCATTATTATAAGTATTAGATGTTTGCGCTGTCCCAGTTTTTCCCGCTACCTCATGTGGCAAACTGGATAAGTACACACTAGAACCTCTAACTACTGCCTCCCGCATACCTTCTTTCACGATGTTAATAGTTTCCCCAGATATAAAATTTTCATTTATTATATCACTTCCAAATTCCTCAACCAAACCATTCTGTGAATAAACTTCTTGGACAACGAACGGTCTAAATAATTTGCCGTCACTTGCAAATACGGCGCTTGCTACAGCCACCTGAAGAGGAGTAGCCAATACATCTCCCTGCCCTATGCTTACGTTATAGGTATCTCCTATAGTCCACGCCTCATTTTTTGTAGCTTGTTTCCAGTCTGGTGTAGGAACAAACCCCCTACCCTCTGTGGCAAAATTTATACCTAAGGCCTCGCCCCAGTTAAATTTACGCAAATATTCCGCTATACCGCTTATACCTAATCCCTTTTGATTCTCATACCCGCCACCTATGGTATAAAAATATACATTTGAGGATACAGCAATTGCGTCGCGCATGTCAACAGCTCCATGATTTTTCCAGTCGTCAAAACGATACACGATACTTGAATCATATATGCTTGGTACTTCAATATACCCCTTTGTAAATAAAATCTTATTAGGGTCTATTACTTTTTTTTCCAAAGCCGCAGTCGCAATTATTGGTTTAATTATAGAACCTGTCGCATACTCTCCTGCTGTAGCCCTATTAAATAAAACCTCAATATTACTATTTAAATATATTTGAGCTTGATTTTCTGTTAAACCCCTCGCAAAATAATTCGGATTGAAGCTTGGTGCAGAAACCAAAGCCAAAATAGCGCCACTTTTTGCATCTAAAACTATGGCCGCCCCAGAATTTAAGTTATTTTCTTGCAAAGATTTGTGTAGCGCATTGTAACTTGCCTCTTGTAACTTAGAATTTATGGTTAAAGTTACTTTATTACCCGTCTGTATTTCTCTTACCAAACCCTCTTTTATAACCTCCCCTGAAGTTGTAGTAAATTTTGCAAAAAGACCGTTTATGCCGCGTAAAAAATTTTCAAAATAGTATTCTATACCCCCCTTACCAATTTCATCAGACAGTTTATACTTTTTTAATTTTTTTAATTCCTCTTTTGTTACTTCGGATGTATATCCAAGCACGTGTGAATATATCTCCCCGTATGGATAATATCTTATAGATTGTTCGCGTAAAGAAAGAGATGGGTACTCTGAAATTAGGTTACCAATATTCTGCACCTGTGTACTGCTTAAATTTTTAACTAAAAGCAAACTTCCTATTTTTTGATTTTTTGATGTAAGCAATTTATTTTCCCAGTATTGCCCGTCGTATTCTAAAAAATTTTCAGCAACATAAACAGCTAATTGAGAAATTTGACTTTCATCGATTTTAGATGGATTTACCAACAAATCAAAAACCGTGTCTGATGTTGCTAAAGCAACGCCGTCACTAGAAAATATTTCCCCACGTGAAGGTCCTACCTCATAAGCCTGATAAGCATTAGTTTGCGCAATTTCTCTATAATAATCCCCTTTTTTGTAGTTAAGATAAAAAATATAAACAATAAACAAGAAAAAAATAATAAAAACTCCAACGAAAAATATCCTAAACCTCATAGAAGCTACTGAAACTTCAAGTTTTTTTTCGTTAACCTCGTCAAAAAGTGGACTTGCAACATCGGAAAATATGTCTTCGGGATCGATAGATTCTTTAGAATTAATATCTATACGAAATTTATTTCTTCTAAAAATAGTTTTCATTTGTAATAAAAATATTACTATGTTATACTATAAAAAGTATCACAAATAGTAGGAGGCGCAATGGGAGGAACGATAGATGAAAATTTATCTAAACCTACGGCTTTAACAGGTATAGTATGTATTTTTTCTTTTTTTATAATTTTTGGAATTCTAAACACTTTGAAAATCTTTGCGATTTCTGCTATTATCACACTCGTCCTTACTTTTTTTGTATTGAGTATGGAAGAAAAAAGCCAGAAAAAGTTTAGACGGAATCACGATATTTAGATTTACCAAACCCCATCATTGATGGGGTTTTTATCTGTAAAACGACAGTCTTCTGGTACGCTATAATCTCGGAGGGGTTTGGTTCTCTTCCATATCAACTAAAACTTCCCAAAGACCATCTAAATCTTCCAGCACCACTCCGGTACCCCTTACAACTGCGGTTAAAGCATCTTCTGTAATATGCACAGGAATCTGTGTTTCTTTTTCTACTCTTTCGTCAAAACGACGCAATAAACTTCCACCCCCACTCATAACTATCCCCTTTTCCATTATATCGGCCAAAAGCTCGGGAGGAGTTTGTTCGACGGTAGCTTTAATTGCTCGAGCAAGTATATCTACTGACGATGATATTGCCTCTCTTATGTGTTTGTCAGTAACTATGATTTCTTTTGGCAGACCGGTTATTAAGTCTCTACCGCGCATAGGAGCAGTTAAAGATTCCTCCAATGGAAGCGCAGACCCGATGGATATTTTTATATCTTCTGCTGTACGCTCGCCAAGCAATAAATTAAATTCGTCCCGCGCAAAATTAATAATATCTTCGTTCAATTTATCCCCTGCTATGCGCACACTTTGACTTGTAACGATTCCGCCTAAAGAAATTACAGCAATTTCTGTAGTTCCCCCGCCTATATCCACTACCATCGTTCCTGCGGGCTCCTGCACGTTTAAACGAGCTCCAAGAGCTGCGGCCATCGGCTCTTCAATTAAATACACCTCACGCGCTCCTGCGGCTCGAGCCGCATCTATAACTGCTCTTCGTTCTACCTCTGTAACACCGCTTGGAATATCTACAACCACACGTGGGCGCGGCAAAAAACGAGAACTGCCAGAATGCACTTTATCTATAAAATACTTAAGCATTTGTTCTGTAATCTCAAAATTAGAAATAACCCCATTAGCGAGGGGCCTTGTCGCAACAATATGCGCAGGGGTTTTACCAACCATGCGACGCGCCTCTTCACCTATAGCAAGCACGCGGCCTGTTTTTTGATTTATCGCAACCACGGATGGTTCATTTATAACAATCCCTTTGTTACTAACGTAAACCAAAGTGTTGGCTGTTCCTAAATCTATTCCAATATCCTGTGAAAATTTTCCCAAAATTTTATTAAACATAAAACAAACTGTAAAATCAGACTATTTGTCTATTTAGATAAGTCATCTATTTTTATAATTTCTTCTTTATCAGAATCGCGCATCTTTATCTCCACTCCTCCTTTTTTTAAGCTTTTCTCACTAACAACCGCGCGCATAGATATGCCTATTAAATCGGCGTCAGCAAATTTTTCACCAACAGATACATCACGGTCATCGTACAGCACTTGGACCCCTTTTTCAATGAGTGTTTGATAAATTTTATCTGCGTCCTTATTTTTATCTAAACTCAACAAATGCATACCAAATGGAGCAACGCTACTTGGCCAAATAATACCTTTGTCGTCGTTATACTTTTCTACAATTGTAGCCATTAATCTACCCAACCCGATTCCATAAGAACCCATAACAACCTGCTTCTCATTTCCGTCTTCATCTTTATATTTTAAATTAAGAGCTTTAGAATACTTTGTTCCAAGAGGAAAAATATTGCCAACTTCAATAGAATTTGCGCTTTGCATTTTTCCATTGCATTCTTTACACTTATCTCCTGTTTTTAGCTTGCTAACTTCTTTGTTTTCTGCGTATTTACATTTATTACAGTATAAAATTGAATCCTCTCCAACTTCTGCTAAAACCTGAAATTCATGCGTATAATCTTCGGTAAAATCTCCGCCCGCAGCTAATGTGTAAAGCGCTTCAAGCCCGCAACGTTCAAAGATACGCAAATACGCAAATTTTACTACTTCGTAAAAACACTCCAAATCTTTTTGGTCTGTGTGAAAGCTATACAAATCTTTCATCATAAATTCGCGACCTCTCAAAAGCCCGCTTTTAGGACGTTTTTCATTTCTAAATTTTGTTTGTATTTGATACGTAAAAAACGGCAAATCCCGATACGAATTTACGTAGTTGGAAGCGATTACTGTTATAACTTCCTCGTGAGTCCAACCAAGAACGTACTCTTCTTGGAGCTTGTCCGCCAGCTGGCGGATTGGAGCTTGAAGCTTGTCTAAATCGGTTTGAGATACAACTTTAAAACCGACCCCTTTGTCCCACCGATCTGTTGCTTGCAAATACTCCTTGCTTACCAAAGCTGGCATAAACATCTCAACACTACCAATAGCATTCATTTCTTCGCGTATTATATTTGAAAGTTTTTCTATAACACGCCACCCAAGGGGTAAATATGTATAAATCCCAGCAGAGTTTTTATAAATAAAACCACCGCGCGTCAATAACTGCGCGTTTTTTGAAGTTTCACCAGCTGAAACTGTTTTTTGTGTTTTTGTAAATAATTTTGATTGTCGCATAGTTCTTATACCAACGGGGCTTTGATCTCATCGCTTAACCTTTTCATTATAAAACGCAAAATTTCATTTCTGTCTAAAAGATATGCCCCCGGGAAAACCCCTTTTAGTAATTCGTCCATATTAATAGCCCACCACTCATGGAGCTCATTAAACCCTTTGCGCACCAATTCTCCATATGTTACGGGCGAACTTTCCTCTGTACCTTTTCCTATTCTTAAAAGAGTCTCTTCTTGTTTTTGTTTTATAAATTCCATTATATCATTTATAACCTCCCCAACTCTTTTCCTTGCTTCAGGCGTGTCAAGTTTGTAATGCTTAATCAATTTATCCATGTAGCGCAGAAGTACCTCAAGCATTGGCGCGTTATCTGCTGTTAAATTAAAGCCCCACAATCTGTTTTGTAACTTGACTGTATATCCTAGTTTAACCGGAAAAGGATTCCCATCCTGATCCTGCGCATTCGCATCCCCTACCCCTGGCTCTATACTCTCACCCTCATCTTCATTTTTATTTATTTCTATCAGATGCGCGTATTGACGTCTATACATAAAGGCAACTCTGCCGATACTATTATAAATTATTCCGATAAGTTCCAAAAGAAAATAAATACCTTCACGCGACTTTATATCCTGCGATAAATTAGCCAGTGTTTCCTCCCCGCCCGGAATTCCTATATTTATATGAACACTATCATATACTCCAACCACTTGCCTGTCTTCGTCTGATGAGTCTTTTATGTGTTGCTTCATTTCTTCGTATATTTGTTTTTGAACCTCATCTAATTTTTTAACAAAATTTACTATTAAACTTATATCATTTGTTATGGGGGTATTTAATTCCATTTCTACATCTATATTCATCGCCTCTATTTCTAGGTTATATGATGGTTTTTCGGTATCAATTTGGCTTTCGCTATGGCGAAGCTTTCCCAGCGCGCTTGCTAAATCTGTGGTATGTGGCTGGTATTTTTCAAATAACGATGCAACTAGCCCTCCCATATTTTTAGCAAGTTCTGCAACCCTCAAATATTTATGAGGAAAAAGAAGAAACATTCTAACTATGTATAAAATTTTTACAGGATCATTTTTTACAACATCTGCGCTTAATAAAAACTCTATTTTATTAAGCGCATAATCTTGTGTTTCTAACAACTGTGTACCATTATAATTTGTGTACATTGCTACTCCGCGGTAAACACCTTCCAAGATACTCAAAAAGTTTGTATCCGAAGATAATAAATCGTTAACATCTTCAATCCTGTCTAGGCTAGAGACGATCACATCCAGATAATCTCTTTGTAACAACTCTTCCACTATCCAATTATCTAATTTAAATTTAAGTAATCCTAAATCTAACACACGCGCAACACTACTCCACAATTCTCTTTTTATTAACTCGTCTAAAACTTTTCGCTGATTTACGTTTTCAAATATCCTCAATGCATCTACAATATATTTGGCGAAATAGTACATTAACCCACCTTGTTCTGCTAAAAATTTTATTACCTCTTCGCCATCAACTCCATAAAAATATTCCGAATTCTGGAAAAAAAAATCAGCTTTGTGGTCTTTTATAAGTCTTATAACTATTTGGGTTACATCTTGCGAATCTAGACCCTCAAGAACACTAAAATCTCCAAAATCAACCAGTTTTTCTGTTAGTTGCTTAATATCTCTCTTCTTACCCAAGACTTCTTGTGGAACTATTTTTTCATTTTCTGGCATTAACATTTTGTTTAAAAAAACTTATTTATATCATTAAATGTAGCGGCAATCACCAATAAAATTAAAATCGCAAATCCTACTGCGTGAGTTGCGCCTTCCACTTTTTTGGAAACAGGTGAACCTTTTATTTTTTCTATCAGTAAAAATAACAGCCGCCCCCCATCAAGCGCCGGAAATGGAATTAAGTTAATAATGCCTAAGTTTAAAGAAATTAAAGCAACAAACTGAAGTAAATAAATAAAACCCAAATTACGAACTGTCCCTGTTAAATATGCTATACCCACAGGTCCTGAAACATCTTTAGGAAGTGTGCCATTAAGTACTGCGTTTTTTATCATATCGCCAAAAGCCCCAAGAGTTCCGCTAGCCACAAGCCAAAAAGTTTTAGCACCCTCCACAAACGCCCTATACCAAGGATATTTTACTGTTCCAATGCGCACAAGCGCAATTCCAGTTGCCCCTTCTCCTTGTGGAAAGTTCTCCCTAACGCTAGTTTTTAAAGTTAACTTCTCTCCTGCTCTTTCTATTTCAAAATTAACTTCCGCGCCCTTGTTATCTATTATAAAGTTTTGCACCTCCTGCACTGTAACCGTATTTATATTTTTTGATTCGTTAAAAATTCTAAGCACCTTATCTCCTACTTTAACTCCTGCCTCATCTGCTGGAGAGTTTGGCGCTACATCTACTATTTGTATATATGCAGTTTTGTTAGAAACGTCGTTGTCGTCAAGAACTTTTGGAGTTCCAATCATGTGACCTACAGAAAATAAAATATAAGCAAATAAAAGATTGGTTAAAACGCCCGCCACTATAACTAAGGAACGTATCCATACAGGACGCGAACTAAAACTTTTGATGTCATTGCGTGAACCTCCGTCTTCTCCAAATATTTTTACAAAACCTCCGATGGGAAATAGATTGAAAGAATAACGCGTCTCTCCTTTTTTTATACTTGCAATACGAGGTGGAAAGCCAAAACCAAATTCATCTACGCGCATGCCAGATTTTTTAGCAACAATAAAATGCCCAAATTCATGAGATAACACTAATACCGCAAGAACCGCTACAAAAATGGCAATCGTAATTATCACAATGCTATAATTAATTTGTTAAAATTTCTTTCTCTTTATGTTCCTGTATTTCCTTTATTTTAGCATTATATTCATCTATCATCTTCTGAATTTCTTTTTCTTGTCTAAATTTTTCATCTTCGGATAGGGTTTCTAAATCTTTTAAAACCTCCTCCCGTATATTACGAATAGAAACTTTTGCTTCTTCTACGTATTTGGAAACGTCTTTTACAAGGTCGCGTCTAGTTTCTTCGGTGAGCGGAGGCAATGTCAGTCTAATAGAATTTCCTTCCACAATAGGATTTATCTGCAGTTGGGAATTTTGAATCGCAGATTGTATGGCTGACAGTACACCAACATCCCATGGTGTTATCAAAATTTGATTGTGACTTGGTATACTAACTGATGCCACTTGGTTAAGCGGCATTTTATTTTCATATACGTTTACCATAATTAACTCCACCATACCCGCATTGGCTCGGCCAACTCTAAGAACCCTCAAGTCTTGGCGTAATACTTCAAGCGTATTTTCTAATTTGGATTTTATATTTATCATTTTAAAATACAAACTCTAGATACTTTAATAAAAGAGGGACAGTTATAATAAATAAAATTATTATGAGCGCTGTTGTTAATGCGCCTTTTATAAATTCTTGCATATTAGGGCTTCTTGATTTTTACAGCCACACTCCGTAGTGAAAACTGTATATTGAAATTAGTGGTTATAAGACCTTTGTATACATTAAACAAATCTCGCAATACAAAAAATTTATTTTGTATTTTTGAACTGCGTAAATATTCCATCAATATGTTCACAAATAAGCCCGTGTCTGTCTTTGAATATTTTTCGATGATTTTAAATTTGGTATTTAACTCTTTATTAAAAAACTCTCCTGCGTCGTTTCTGCATTCTCTGATTTTTTTTAAATAGTTTGGATCCTCTAAAAGACGCTGAGCATACGCTGGTCTACCACTCCAGTGATCATACAAATCTATTACCTTTTTTGTGTCAAACTTCTCATTTATACTTAGATTATCTACATAAAAAAAGTTCATCGTATAACATCTGGACCGAATTGTGGGTAAAATTAACCCAGTATTAGACGTAAGTAAAAAAAAGATTGAATCTCCGCTTGGCTCTTCTAGAATTTTTAACATCGCATTTGCGGCCTCCAATTTTATATTACTGGCATTATTTATTATAACTACTTTATATTGCGAGTTTAATGGTGAAAGTGCCAATTTTTTCTTTAATATCCGAGCTTCTTCTATGGTTAAGCCATTCTCATACAAATACCCGTCAGGACTTTTGTTAAAATCGGACTTTAATAAAAGTTCCCCAAAATCTATCGCAACATTTAACTTACCTATGCCATCCACTCCGCTAAATAAATAAGCGTGAGCCAAAGAATTTTTGTCGTGCATTTCTCTTAGTATATTCAGCTGTTTTTTGTGTCCAATAATCATACGTATAATCAAAAACTGGGAATTGAAGCCTTTGACTGTAAAACTTCCGGTTTAAAGTTTATAGCTAAATTCTCCGCGGAATCTTCTTCCGCGCTACCATTAAGTTCCGCTACTAAAATCTTCTTTAAAACTCTACGAAATTCATCTTGAAATCTCTCTTTGCTAAACCGTTGACCCAAGCTTTTTATTAAAAATTCGTTATAATTTTGATAATTATTATTTAATCTTCTAACGCCATCTGCTAAAACAGCAGGATGGTCGGAATCAAAAAACTCTCCGTTCACACCCTCCACTACCGTTTCCAAAGAACCTCCCCCTCTATATGCTAAAACCGGCTTACCAAAAAGCATTGCCTCAACCGGAGAAATGCCAAAATCGTCTTTTGCAGGTTGTATGTACGCATAACAATTTTGGTAACAATACTTAACAATGTCATCGGACTGTCTGCCAAGCAAAATAATATTTGGCGAAGCTATTTTTTTAATTTCCTTAAACAAACGCCCCTCGCCTATCATAACAAGCGGGTACTTAAGTTTACTAAAAGCGTCTACCGCTGTTTTAATATTTTTATAACTTTCCAATTGGGTAATTATCAAAAAAAACTTTTCTGGTAATCTATCTATTATAGATTTTTTTACTAAAGCACTACTTAAATCTCCATTTTCTATAAAATCAATATCTGCTGGAGGATAAACAACAAAAGAATCTTTTTTATAAAACTTACCAATACGTTTCTTAGTATATTTAGAATTAGCTATAAAATAGTCTACTCTATCTGCCGCATTAAAATCCCACAACCTCAGTATGTGGGTTCCAATAACATCCACAAGTTTTTTGAACATGCCGCTATCATCGTACGTACTCTCCCAAAGATATTTTGTCGGCGTGTGGCAATAGCAAATATGTATTGTATTGTGGTCGCTAATAATACCTTTGGCAAAAAAGGCGCAAGAAGATATCACTATATCGTAATTATTTAACTTAAAATTTTCAATAGCGCTAATTGCTAAAGGAGAAATCCACTTAAACCTGCGACGCAAAAAGTTAGGAAAGCGCTGTAAAAAAGAAGCCTCCATTTTAGCATTTGGAAAATACGTATCAACTATTTCTTGTTTATAAAAAAGCGTATAAATAGGTGCTGCTGGAAACATGTTATGCAACGCATATAAAACACGTTCCGCACCACCAAATTTACCCAGATGGTCGTGTACAAGAGCAACTTTCAGTTTTCCGTTAATTTTATCCATACAAATAATATATATAAAAAAATTTTTACTTTTTAGCCATAATAGAACGCTTGTAAGTTTCCAAATTTTCTAACGCAACTCCTGTTCCTATAACAACACACAAAAGAGGATCCTTAGCAATGTAAGCTGGAACCCCAGTGGCTTCGGTTATAAGTTCATCTATGTTACTCAATAATGCTCCCCCGCCGCTCAATATCATACCTTTATCCATAACGTCCGCAGAAAGCTCGGGTGGGGTTTCCCGCAAAACAGTTTTTACTGTGTATATAATGTCCTTTAGTTGGTCGCTTATGGCCTCTACTATCTCACTACTTTTTATTTCAATATTTTTAGGCAAGCCCGTACCCAAGTCCCTTCCTCGCAGTTCATATATTTCCTCCTCCTTTTGGGGAAGCGCGGATCCAATAGATATTTTTATATCTTCTGCCGTGCGCTCACCAATCGCTAAATTATATTTATTTTTAATATAATTAGAAATTGCTACATCCATTTTATCTCCGCCTACTCGTGTTGAAGCGCTTGAAACAATCCCTCCCAAGGATATAACTGCTACCTCGGTGGTTCCCCCGCCAATATCTACAACCATATTGCCACTGGGCGAATTAATGGGAACTCCTGCTCCGATTGCGGCAAGCACGGGTTCTTTAACAACATACGTGGCCTTAGCGCCAGCGTTCATGCTAGATTGTATAACAGCGCGTTTCTCTGTTGAAGTAATGCCTGCGGGAACCGATATCATAACTTCCGGTTTTAAAATCCTTATACGCCCAGAAACTTTATTAATGAAATACTTTATCATCGCTTCAGTCACTCTATAATCTGCTATTACCCCATCCTTTAATGGTCTGTGAGCAATAATGCTGTCGGGCGTCATACCGATCATTTTTTTTGCCTCTTTGCCCACAGCCAAAATTCTGTTGTCAAAAACAGATACAGCAACCACAGAAGGTTCGTTTATAACTATTCCTCTTCCTGGAACATACACAAGTGAATTAGCCGTTCCAAGATCTATTCCTATTTTACGAGGGCTTATCATAAATTAATATTTTAAATTCTTTGTATATTAGCGCCTAATTTAAACAATTTTTGATCAATTTTTTCATATCCTCTATCTACTTGATATGCGTCTTTTATAAATGTCTGGCCACTTGCCACAAGTCCAGCAATAATTAAACTCATACCCCCTCTTATGTCCTCTTTTTTTACAAATTTTATACCCTTCAATTTAGTTGGACCAGTAATGTACGCGCGATGTACGTCAAGAATTTTAACATTAGCGCCCATTTTTTTCAATTCTTTCAAATAGCTTAAGCGCCCCTCGTACAAGGTGTCAAAAATTTCACTTGTACCATTGCACTGTGTTCCTAAAACTCCCAATGGAGACTGGAGGTCAGCGGCAATTCCAGGATGAATTCTTACATCCATACGAAAAGCTTTTAGGTTCGGGCTTGTTTTTACCCTTACTGTAGTAGGATTTATAATTTCTATGTTTGCCCCTATTCTTTTTAGTCTATGTAAAAAAAGCTTTAAATCTTGAGTTGGAAAATTACATATCCTTATATCTCCGCCAACAACAAGCCCCGCGACAACCCATGTTCCTGCCTCAATATAATCATATATTACCCTCTGGTCAACTCCGCGCAAGCTCTTTTTTCCTCTAATAACTATCTGATTTTGAGGTTTCACTTGAATGTTGGCCCCCATTCGCCTTAGCATTTCAACCAAATTTTGTATGTGAGGCTCTTCTGCGACTGTAGAAAACTCAATTTCTCTTTCCTGCCCCGCCGCCCACATAAGGGCGGTTTCTGTAGCGGTTACACTAAAGCCGTCCAAGATAACTTTAGATACTTGTGGCATTTTTTTGGATTTTGATATTGTAAAATTTTTTTCTGATTCTTTAACACTAAACCCCAAATCACGAAATAAATTAAAATGAAAACTAAGGGGACGCCTGCCAATTTTATCACCTCCAGGATAGGGCATGACTACAGAACCAAATCTAGATAATAAGGGCCCCATTATAACGACAGATCCTCTTACTTTGCCTACAAGTTTATAATCTAAGGTGCTGGGTTTAATGTTTTTATTACTAATGTAAACTGTGCGACCGCGTTGATTTATGTCAGACCCAATACTGCGCAAAATATCAAACATGACTTCCACGTCTTTTAATATTGGAACATTTGTAAGTTTGCATGGCCTATCAGTAAGCAAAGTAGCGGCAATCAACTTCAGTGCCGCGTTTTTACTACCACTAACATGCACATCACCCCTAAGAAGGTTACCGCCCTTAATTAGAAAAGAATCACTCATATCTGACTCATAGTACCACGGAAAATATAGACAAACTAGATCTTCCAAAATTTAAAAAAGTATTGTACAATAAAGCCCAAATGACTTACCGAATAAGAAAAAGGCTTTTTATAGCCTTAACAATCTTATTTTTTGCAACCGTCCCTCTGATTGTATTGCTTACTCAAGGATATAGAGTAGATACAGAAAATAAACGCCTAGTTAAAACAGGTGGTATTGATTTAGATATAAAAACCGCAAACACCAGTGTTTTTTTAAATAATGAACTCAAAAAAGAAACAAACTTCTTATTTAAGGGGATTATCTTTAGAAATATTATTCCCGGGCAATATCAAATTAAACTAGAAAAAAATAACTACGCTACATGGGAAAAGACTATACTAGTTGCGGAAGAACAGGTCACTAAATTTTTTGATATAAAACTTTTTCCTAAAGAACTGCATGAAAATTTAATACTAAAAAACATTGTGTACGCAAACATATCTCCCAACCAAAAACATACAATAGCCTACGGTCAAAATCCCAAAAATAACACTACGCAAATTTTTTTGATCAACCTTGAAAATTTAAATATAAATCCCATACTCAATCCAGAAAACCTGCAAGACATACGCAGTATTAACTGGAATAACGAATCCTCTTTATTTTCTATTACATCCAAGAATTCTGCTTACATAGGTGCCGTGGACAGTTTAGAAAACACAAAAAACTGGACAAACTTCTTACTAAATAAAAAATCCACGGCATTCAGCTTAAATTCAAAAATAATACCAATAAACACAGACTCAATTTTCGTTTTAGAAACAAACACAGACGCGACTACGAATGTGCACTACTTGAATGTAAATAAAAATATAGCAAAACTTAAATTGGTGGAAAAAGCTATAGCTTTAGATATTGTAGACGATCAAATTTTTTACCTAGACTCGGGAGGTATACTTAACCAAATATCTCCAAACGACTCCTCCCCGCTTGAATTAACCGAAACCGCAATCGTTCGCCCAACAACCACTAACGCTAAAATACAGATACAAAAAAACAGCGACTCTTCGCTAATAATAAACAGGGGAAATTTATTTCTATGGCAGAGAGGAAAACCTTTTGAAAAAATAGCTTCAAACGTAGAAAATGCGATATGGGGAAAAGAAAAAATATTGTATTGGAATTCAAATGATATTTATATTTATTGGCTAAAGGAATTATTCGGACCTCCTCGCAGGTTGCCCGCTGATACAGAACACATACGAGTAGCCTCCCCAGTTATAAATGCTGACTGGGCATCAAAAGAAGAAGCACACATTGCTATACAAACCTCAAATAATTTAGTACTGGCAGAAATTGACTCCAGAGATAAAAGAATAACCACAGAATACAAATTAGACTTTGTACATAATTTTATTGGAAATAATTTGAATAAGGAGGCTGTATATGTTATTATTAATAATGACCTCACAGAATTTAATTATCGTTAAAAATGGGAACTAAGTTAAAAAATAAAAGACAGTCTGTAAAAAAAAGAAAGCGCAAAAAAATTAGACGCCGAAACAGACATAAAAAAAATAAAAAATAAACGTCTAATTTTTAGTAACTACACAAAAACGCTCCTTGTGGAGCGTTTTTGAAATTTAATAACTTAATTCAACTATGTTTATATTCTTAAATCCAGGAAATAAACTGCTATCATTTAATATTTCTGGGTTTTCTAATTTGGGAATACTCTGATGATTAGATATGGGAAGTGCATTAATTTTAATAATTTTGTCTCCTTGAATTTCCAATTTTAAAACAAGGCCGTATTGCGTAGGTTGAGAAAAATACTGATCAAAAATAAAATTTCCTAAAGAATAAAATACTGCTTTCCCGTCTATAATTTCGTATGGTTGGACAACGTGGGGATGGTGGCCAACCACTAAATCCGCCCCTGCCTCAAAAAACGCTTTTGCTGTACTTTTTTGAAAACTATTTGCAAATTGCTCGTATTCGTTGCCCCAATGCGCAGATATGATATCCAGAGTATCGTCGCCTGCGTTATTTATTATAAGATTTACAATTTCATCTTTAGTTTGAGCTAACGCATTAAAACCATAAAAATTAACCTCAATTCCGTTTATATTTTTTTTTAAAATATCGTAATCCGAACTTCCCTCAATCGGCCTGCCAAATATATCAAATTCTAAATTTAACAAATTTTTCTGAGTTTGTTCATATATTTTTCCACCAAAGTTATACGAGTGATTATTGGCCAGATTGGCAACATTAACACCAGATTCTTTCAATTTTTCTACAAGTTCTCTTCTGAAAGAAAAAAATAAAGAATGTATGTGCTGGGGAATATCAATATCAGGAAAAGTTCCTTCAAAATTTACTACAATCAAATCCGCGTCTTTAGACAAGTCTCTTAATAATACAAACATTTTATCTCCGGCCTGTGTTTGATACGCGATATCTACCGACCGATCAAGCATAACATCTCCTGTAAAATAAACAGTAGTCTTTTTAGGAGTAAGCACGTCGTGTTTTATCTGTTTTGAATAACTGTAAGTAGATAACTTCTCTACTGGTTTATTTGCAAAATAATATACGGCTATAGCCAGTATAAGCGCAATCAAACTTAAAATACCGATTTTTTGTTTATCTATCATTCATTTTTTAAAAAACGCTGCTTTGCAACGTTTTTTATTTTGTTATTTCTAACAAACTGTCCTTCCCTTCTTCCGCTGAATATTCCCGCACATGAACCGCTGTAAGTTTTATTCTTAACTGGGGATATTGTTCGTGCAACTGCTTAAGCGCCAACAGAACTTCGGCATTCATTCTTCCATACTTTTTTAAAAAAAATCCATCAACCCTACGGGCCGCAGAAGCAATATCCATAAATCCCGGATATATTTTTATTGTGCCACCAGGTTTTAAAACCCTTACCGCTTCTCCAATTGACACAGGTATATCCCACGGCCTGTTTGCGGTGGTGGCTTGCATTATCGGAACAGAACAATGCATTAATATGTAGTCAAAACTCTCATCTTTGAACGGCAACTGTTTTACATCTCCTTGCACATCCATACGCCCTTCCCAAAGATCAACAGAGGCGTTGTCTAAATTTACAAAAAACCTAGGAAAAATCATCCTTTCTAAGACCTTCTTAAATGCCCCGGATCCAGAACCAATATCCAAAATTGTTTTATTGTTTAAACTTTCGATATCACCGATATTCAACATCTCTACATACTGTAAAAACGTATCTGCCTCATACTCTGTAACTCCGAGTCTGTCAATTAACTCCTCCGTTTTTTGTTTAAAATCTGAACTTACATCTCTTGGCTCATCAACCTGTATAAATCCTGGGATATTCCCTATCCTTTCTTGTTTTGGTGTTTCAAGTTTACTCATATTTATTATCTAAAAATTTTTTAGCAACTTTGTAAGCCTCTTCTGCGCTGTCCACTAAAGTATATATGTCTAAATCGTCTTTATCTACTGTGCTGTGTTGTTTATACAAACTTTTTTCTATCCATTTTAAAAATGGTTTCCAATAACGACGCCCTACCAATATAATGGGTATCGGTTTTATCTTTTCTGTTTGTATCAATGTTACCATTTCAAAAAACTCATCCAAAGTACCGAATCCTCCGGGGAAAAAGAAATAAATTTGTGAAGCAAATGTAAGCATAACCTTGCGGGAAAAAAAATAATGAAACGCCTTAGCCTCCTTTACGTACTTATTTATTCTCTGTTCTTTTTCTAACATAATATTTAATCCAACCGATCTGCCACCAGCTTCACTTGCTCCTTTATTAGCGGCTTCCATTATGCCCGGTCCACCACCGGTAATTACCGCAAAACCATCTTTTGCAAACATGTAAGCAAGCTCGGTTGCTTCTCGATAATATTCATGTTCAAGACCCGCATGAGAAGAACCAAAAATTGAAACAGCTTTATCAAAATTTAACAAAAATTCAAATCCAAGACGAAATTCATCTTTTATTCTTTCGGCTCTATCCTCTATTTCTTCAATTTTTTGAATCACCTCCCCCACTCTTGATGATTTTGGCACATAACCAATATCTCTTTTTCTCATGCTTTTTGTAATGCTTTAATTATTGAATTTATTGTAACATAAAACCCCGTTAACACGGGGTTTGTGGTATTAAACAAAAACCTCAAATCCATAACCCCTGGTTTTATTAAAATACAGTTTGCGTACCTTAAGATCGCTAACCGCAACGCCCCATCTATTGGCAAGAAGGCGAACGTATCGCAGCGCAAGGAACTCTTCTTCGGTCATATCACTCTTGACGTGAACAATTTGGTACTTTTTTTGATCACCATTCTTCCCGCGCCCCATCATTCCCTCCCGTGTTTAGCCTACATAATTATAATAGTATATAAATATCTAATCAAGTATTTTTATCTGCTTTACTAATTTTTTTTCTTTGAATTCTCTCAATATACTTATATATAGGGTTGCCAGGCAACCCTATATATAAAAAATACCTCAATTCGCCAGCTGGCGAATTGAGGTATTTGAATTTTTAAAGAACTAATCTTTGGTCGTCTGCCAACCTACGAAAAGTTGGAGAGCTTCCATAAAGTTCTTCAAACGAGCCTGCTTGAGCTTCAATTTGCGACTCGCCTTCAAGAACTTCGTTTGGACTCCGCAAAACTATAAACTTGTCACAAATTTCTCTTACCGTGCTTAGTCTGTGCGCGACAATAAAAGCGCTCCTCCTGCCACTTAACACTTTGGTCAAGCCCTCTTGAACCTGTCTTTCTATAGTGGAATCCAGACTGCTTGTTGCTTCATCAACAACAAGCAATTTAGGATTTTGTATAGCGGCGGCGGCAATCATCAAGCGCTGTTTCTCGCCCCCTGAAAGCTCTATACCCCCACGACCAACTCGGACATCAAGACCCTTATCTTTTCTGGATCTAAAATCCCTAAAATCTACCCTGAAATCTTGCATAATTTGCCACAAATTTTCTCTAGTTAGCCTGTCTTTTTCATCTTGAGAAAGGCCATAAGTTAGGTTATATTCTATGGTTCCATCAAAAATCTTAGGATCCTGCGCAATATAAGCATGATATCTTGTCCAGGAATTCAACTCTATGTTCTGCAAATTTACTCCGCCAACTAAAATTTCGCCACCATCGGGATCCATGTAACGCAAGAGTAAACGCATTATAGTGCTTTTACCGGCGCCACTCTCACCAATTAACGCCACTTTCTGTCCTGGCTCTATGGTGAAATTAATATCTACCAAAGCGTGATGATTTGACTTAATATGCGCTAAACCCTGTTCGGTATTACCTGCAGGATAAACATAACTCACGCTTCTAAATTCAACACCGGGATGGTCATGTCCTTTTATGGTCAGAGCATTTTTTCTTTCTTTAATTGCAGGTGGAAGAGTCACTGCGTCAATCATTGCCTTAACAGCTGGCATATGCCAATTAAGTTGATGTTCTACTTCGCTAACACGCCATAGATTATTTTTAAACTGGCCGGTCCATGCAAATAAAGGATACAAAAGTCCAACACTCCAACTTCCTATCCAAACTAACCAAATTCCATACAGCATCGCGCACAAAACACCCATGTCCCGTACAGCGCCCTTTAGACGAGACTGCTTAATATACCAAAGCCAAAAATTGCGATCCTCTTTAATAACAGCATTAAATCTATCTGTCATATACTTTAATTCATCACCAGAACGCCCTGAAACTTTTACCCTTTCCGCCTTCTCCCATCTTTCATATCTATAACGATTAAGGCTCCTAAGTTCTTTATCAATTGGCAATATCTGTTGCATTACTTTTTGATTTAAATAAAGCGACCAAATGATATAAGTAAAAACAACAACAGAAATAATTACGCCCGCGACCCAACTAATAATCCAAATGCCTATATAAACGAAAAGAAGGGTGGCAATTGAAGGGATTCCTTCAAATAAAAGCATCGCCTGTACATCTAGGGTCTTCCATTTCCCCTTGTCTATATTGGATACGTTGAGAACGGCGCTTTCTTGAAGATGTTGACCCATAGATTTTTCAAACATCAATTCTGTAACTTTTTTATCTACGCTTCCATAGTTCAATCCCAACATCCACTCGCGAGCAATCTGTTGAAAATACATAGTCCATCTTTCGGCATACAAAATTACCGAATATACCACAACTCCCAAAACAATCAACGACAAATTCTTTGTAACCAATCCATCAAAAACCTTGCTCAATATAAAGGGCTGGCTAGTACCTATGGCTATAGCTAATACGGCTAGCGGAATAAATTTATGTTTCGCCCATTTTTTACTTTCAACGCTGATCATATTATCCCAAACCCATTTATAAATACCCAAAGAACGCTTAAAGTCCTTCAGATATTCACGAAAGTTTTTTGGAGCTATTCGGTCAAATTTTGGATCTTCAGCCATGTGCTCTCCTCTGCGCTTGTGTTCAGAACTAAACAACTTATATAATACTTCCCAAAGTTTGTCAAGTGTCACTCCCACGAAAACAAAAATACGACTAAGGAACTTGTCTTAGTCGTATTTAAATAAAAGTTAAAACATTATAATAGACACCGCTATCTCTTGCTCCATTGCGGAGATTTTCGCGCTTTCTTTAATCCATATTTCTTTCTTTCTTTTGCGCGTGGATCTCGTTTTAAATATCCTGATTTTTTAAGACGCAAACGTAGCTCTGGATCATATTTTACGAGCGCCCGAGCAACCCCATGACGCATAGCTTCCGCCTGACCTGTAATCCCGCCCCCGTTAGTGATAACTGATACCTTAAAATTATCCAACATTTTAATTTTACGAAGCGGAGCGTTAGATATTGTTGCTAAGTCCTCGGTTGAAAAAAAATCTTTGTAGTTCTTACTATTAACAGTTATACTACTGTCTTGAGATTCCCAAATACGCACGCGAGCTATTGAAGTTTTTCTTCTTCCAACAGCCTCAAAATACTTTTTGCTTTCTTGTAATTTAGTAGAAGCTTTTTTGCTCCTGGGTGTTTTTGGTTGTGTTTTCGTAATTGGCATAAAAAATATTTAATAACCCACTATAGTTTTCAAAACTTATTAGGCGATATTATCCCTCTATAACAAGCCTCTCCATTCTTAATTTTCTTAATCTATTTTTAGGAAGCATTCCCCTTACTGCATATTTTATTACAGAGGAAGGATCTTTTTTAAACGTATCTGCATATGTTTTACCATACAGACCTCCGGGATAACCAGAATGACTCCTATACACTTTATTTTTTGCTTTTTTACCAGTAATACTGATTTTGCCAGCATTTTTAACCTTGACCGTAGTATTGCTCTCTTTGTTTGGCTGGTAGTCTGCTTTATGTTTTCCTTGTAAGTAATGCGCAATATCAGAGGCTAAACGTCCAAGAACCTGACCTTCTGCATCAAGTTCTATTATCTCTAATTCAGTTTTGGTTTTAGAAGACATAAATAAAATTTTATTCTACAAATTCAATTATTGCCCTTGGAGCGGCATCTCCTTTTCGTGGAGCTCGTCTTATTATTCTTGTGTAACCACCGTGTCTATTTTTAAATTTTGGAGCTATTTCCTTTAACAGCTTAAGACCGACATCGTCTGAAAAAAGTTTGGCCAACATGCGTCTTGTATATAAACTGTTTTTTCTACTTTTTGTTACCAATTTTTCTATAAAAGGCCTGAGCTCTTTTGCCCGCGCTTCTGTAGTTTCTATTCGGCCATTTTTGACTAAGGCTACTGCCAAATCACGCATAAAAGCCTTCCTTTGATCTCTCTTCCTGCCAAATTTTCTTCCTTTTTTAAGCTTGCGCATAATTATTTCTTCTTAGCCGTAATTCTTTTTTTTGCTGTGGTTTTAATTACTTTTCCGCCTGAAGCTTTTTTACTACTTTTTAAAACAGATTTTTTCTTAGTCTTAGTTACAGGAGAACCTCCCTCTAACTCTTTAATTAGCTCAAAGTGATTTAATAAAACTCCTGCTGCTTTCTGATATGCTTCTTGGGGTGTTATTGTCCCGTCTGTAGTTATGTCCAATAACAACTTATTAAAATCTGTTTTATCGCCAACTCGCATATCCTCTACTTCAAAATTAACCTTAACTACCGGCGTAAATACCGCATCAAGACGTATTATCCCTATGTCTTTTTTTTCTTTAGCCATTTTGTCGGTTTGCACATATCCCAGTCCTGATTCCACAGTGAACTCCATATCTATTGAAGTTTTTGGAGATGTCATCGTCATTATGTGCGCGTCTTTATTTATAATTTCCACCTGGCTTGGAGTATCTATATCCTTTGCCTTAAGATCTTTTACCCCCCTTGCTTTAAGTGTCATGGTTTGGGCTTCGCTTCCGTGCAAAACCAATCTAATATCTTTAAGGTTTAACCCAATTTCTATGACGTCCTCCAGAACGCCATCTATCGTAGAAAACTCATGTGGGACATTAGCTATTTTAAACGACGTTATGGCCGCACCCTCTATTGAAGAATACAAGGCCCTTCTTAGAGTGTTGCCTATAGTAGAACCATACCCAGGATAAAGTTCGCTGATTTCAATTACGGCTCTATTCCCATCTTTCTCTACAACTTTTGGTTTTTTAGGTAAAGTAAACATTGATTGGCTTTTAGCTTACGACTTATAGTCTACAGCTAAAATAAAAATTAATTTTTATTTTTTAAAACGTTAACGTGAATAGAATTCTATGACTGTTTGGAAGTTAAACGGTTGTAGTTGCTCTTTCATATCAGGTTTTCCTTTTATTTTTATCTCCATCTTTTTGTTATCAACTGTTATCCAACTAGGGGGTTTATGATTTTTGGTTCTCAGCACGAGATCAGCAAACATTCCCTTTTGTTTACTGATCTCTTTTATATTAACAGTATCGCCGTCACGTAGTGAATAAGACCTAACATTAACTTTTTTATTGTTTATCAGAATGTGTCCGTGATTTACCATCTGCCGTGCCGCCTTTCTGGTGGGAGCAAATCCGGAAGCAAAAACCACACTATCTAAACGTCTCTCTAACAATATAAAAATCTGGTCAGAACTTTTGCCCTTCTTAAAATAATTTTTAAACTGTCTTTCTCTCAAGCCATACTCCTTCTTTATGTTCTGCTTCTCTTGAAGTTGCAATCCGTACTCAGATTTTGATTTTATATTTGCTTTAGCCATTTTAGATTATGTTCTTCTCATTTTTTTAGGTTTACATCCATTATGCGGCAGTGGTGTTATATCTTTTATAGACACAATATTTAAATCTTTATTACTGGTTAAGGCGCGCACAGCAGCATCTCTACCAGAACCTATACCACTAACATACAAATGTACGCTTCCCAAATTTACCTTATCAAGTTTTTCCAGCAATATGCTAACAACCCTAGAAGAAGCATACGGCGTAGATTTTCTTGGACCCTTAAATCCCGCTAAACCCGCGGTAGACCAAGCAATAACTCCTCCCTCTTCGTCGGTGGTTGTGATGGTCGTATTATTGTAACTTGCACGAACATAAAAATTAGTCCGTTTAAACGTACGAATCTTTTTTTTGTTTTTCAAATTCTTACTATCGTCGCTGTCTACTGCTTCTGTAATTTCTGTTTCTGTTGTTTGAGTACCCTGTTGTTCTCCGGGTACTATTGCTACTCGTTTTTTACCCATATTCCCTCACTTCGCTCGGTCAAATTAAAAATTAAAAGTTAAAAGTTAAAAATGACAGAGAAGAATTTAAAATTAATTAAAATGTTTAATGTTTAGTTGTCGTTTTTTATTTTTCATTTTCAGTTTTTCATTTAAACTATGTTGGTGTTGATGCTGGCTTTCTGCCGGAACCAACAGTAACTCTTTTATTACCCCTGACAGTCCTCGAATTTGTTTTTGTCCTCTGTCCGCGGACGGGAAGATTAGACGCGTGTCTTGAACCCCGATAGGAACCTATATCCCTCAAGCGTTTTATGTTATCTCTAACTTCTCTTTGTAAGTCACTCTCCAGCACATAACCTCCATTCGCAATATGATTTCTTATCGTATTTAATTCTTCTGCGCTTAAATCCTTGACTTTTTTATTTTTATCTATACTCAGACTAGTCAAAATGCGGTTACTAAAAAATTTCCCTATCCCTTTTATGTAAGTCAGGGCAATTTCTGCTCTTTTGTTTTCTGGTATGTCAGCACCAGCTATACGAATCATGTTCCTTAACTCGGTCAAATTAAAAGTTGGAAATTAAAAATGACGGAGAAAAATTTTTGTTTTTTAATTATACTTTTGCACTATCCCTGTCTCTGTTTGTGTTTTGGACTAGCCTTACAGACAATAAAAATACGCCCAGTTCTACGAACGACTTTACACTGTTTACACATCGGTTTTATGGATGAACGAACTTTCATGATTTTTGTTCGCAAGCTCACAAAATTAGTAACTAATAACACGTAACAAGTAGCTAGTAATTTTTGAACCCCACACAATAAAATTGTTTACTTGTTACTAGGTTACTGACTACCGCGAGCCTGCCTGCCGTCAGGCAGGCGTGTAGCGCAAATTATTTATATCTATACGTAATCCTTCCCCTTCCATCTCCGGGTGGCATTTCTATCTTTACCTGGTCACCCACCAAAATTCTTATGCGATGTAAACGCATTTTGCCCGAAATGTATGAGAGAATCTCTGTGCCATCCGCAAGTTTGACACGAAAAAGGGTGTTGGGAAGCGCTTCCACTACCACACCCTCTTTCTCCTGTATATTATCTTTCTGTGTCATGTAATATTTGTCGTAATTAGGATAGCAAATAACTTAAAAAACGTCAACCCCTATACTAAATTAATTATTGGTTAATTCGCTATTATACTGTAAATTTATTTCTATTTTATTCAGTTCTTGGGGAATAGTGCGTACCCAAAACGGCCAGAGTCTCACCTGCGCACGCTCTAATTCCTCTTTAGCAGAAAGTATACGACGAACTTCAACTTCATTTTTGCCCCTTATTTCCTCATATAATAATTCTGTAGGAAACGAACGATTAAAAATAGAATCTACCTCCAGCACAACACTGCTGTAACCCTTGCTGTAATCGAGTTCTTTTACATTATAGACAATTCTTCTTTTGTCGGACAGCTCGTAATCTTTACTATATTCAGTGGAGTTAACAAAAAAGTGCTCAATAGCATCCAGTACATCGCTTTCCTTGACTAAAAACGTACGGGCAACAGCAACAACTCTCATAGAAAATTCCTCCTTGGGATCCTGAGGCTCTGCATTTAATTCTACGGTTTCAAACTCTACTTCAAATGTTTCGGCAACCACCAACAAGTTATCTGGGACTTTGTCTCTAAGAGTTTGCTCTACTGAGTTTAAAAATTCTTCGTTAACTTTTTCTTTAGCTTTATCAATATCTTCTTGGGTAACCACTGTAGTCTTTCCTTTAAAACCACCCTCCATACTACTTTCACTTTTTCCATAAAATTTTAAATATTTATCCGTACCCTTAAATCCTGGTATAGAAAAATTGGTCGAACCTATATTAGATTCCTTTCCAGGAGCATCCGCAACCACATCAACCAACATAGAGCTCGATACTATTTTGCCCCCAGATATAGAAGCTCCCGGAACGACTACTGTGGATACTGTTCTAAACAGTTGACCTTCAGAAGACAAAAATCTTGTATTAGCCACCAATGTTTGGGGTACTGAACTAAATTCATTAAATACTCTTATTTGTCCCTCTGCTCTGGTTTCTAAATCAGCTTCGCCTGTTGCTTTAAATGTAAAATTATTTTCTCTCCGTTCTTCTAAAACCTGGGCGGGTATTATGCCCTTAGACAGGTCGGCGGACGACACGTTAGAGTCCAATGATATTTGTGTAGCTATGGTATCTTGTATTGTCTTTGGGTAAAGCGTAATAGTAGCAGATGGTAAAACAAAAATTAACAAATACCCCAAAAAACCTAACACCAGTGAGCCTAAAGCAGTAATCAAAAATCTTTTTGGATTTTTTAATAAACGACTAAAAACACTGTTTACTTTGCCTACCAACTCAAAACTTCTTTTCTTTTTCTTATAAAATACCTCCTCGGTTGGCGCATGGGTACTAACCTTCGATGTTACAGATTGCTTCAAGTTGCGTATAAAATTATCTCTGGAACTGTTCTTAGCGGGTTTTTCTGACACAACTCCAGTCGAGTTAACAGCCGGCATAATTTTTATATCTTGCATCCTTTTTTCTTCCAATTCCATATCTTTCATATCAGTTGAAGGCGCGACAATGTCGGTTACCATACGTTGTGGTCTTGTACTGATTGATTTTATGGTACTAGTGGCAGTATCCCGCTTTGGTGGCGGTAAAGACTCTCTTGTTCGCAAAGATGCCTTGGAAGCTAAACTTCTTATTCTTGGATTATTTGAAACAACTACCACGCTTTTTCCAACTACATCGGCCTCTCTTTTAAGTAGTCTAAAATTAAGTACGTTTTGAGCTATATAAGCATCTTCTGCTATCTCTAAAAAAACGATATCCGCGTCGTTTGTTAAAATCTTATCTATCACAAGCGCCAATTCATCAAATGCTTCAACTTTTATACTATTTTTGAACATACTAACTGGTTACTAAGTTAAATATACGAGTTAACGTTTTTTCTGTTACGGTCTGGCTCTTTGCGATATTGTCTAAAATATAATCAGAAATTCCCGCAATTGAAATAAGGCGCGGATCTGAAATCTTGATATCAAAAAACTTTATACTGCTTAATGTATCCAGATTTATACGATGTAATTTGGGACTATCAGAAAAAATTAAATCTTTTTTCCAGCTCTTCTTTTTTATTATAGCATCCATCAGGCCGACAGTCCCTCCTCCGCCGTAAAGATATATGTCCGAAGGTAGTATTGTTGTATGAGAAAAATCTCTCAAGACCATCTCAAAACCGCTTAGAAAAATATTTAGTTCTTTCTGTAATAAGTCGTCCAAAGATTTTGTAGCATCACTGGAAAGTTTACGATCACAATATTTTATCTTTATATTTTCCGCTTCCGACTCAGGAACGTTAAAATGGTTGGCAATTCTTCCCGTAAAAGAGTTGCCGCCAAAAGAAAAATACTTTATATCTTCAATACGTCCACGGCGAGCAAGCGTTACTCTTGTGGTTCCACCCCCTATATCAACTAGAAGGCCGTGCATATCCGCATCTTTTTGTTTTTTTAAGGCGCTAAACACAGCGTACGGAGTATAAATTAGATCATACGTATTAAATTTCAAATTTTTTGCGATGCCTTCTATGGCGTCCTTATAAAAACTAGGCGCGTAGGCGTTAAATATACTTACCAAAATTTCTTTTCCTTCCTTGCTAATAAGATCGGAAACATTTTTTCCATCAATTTGTAATTTTTGGATAGTTGGGTTTATTAGTATCACATCTGTCTCCGCATAACCGCTCTCTTCCATAAATCTTTTTCTTATTTCTTCATAAGCGCGCAGTTCCAACTTATGGATCATGTTTTTTATATCTCCTATGTCTATCGGGGTGTTCGGATTTTCTCTTGTAAAAATTTGCGCATAATTTAGCCCATTAATAAGTTCCGAGGATAAACCAATGACTAACTTTTTATCTCTTATTCTATTTTTCGTTTTTTTCAAACTAGAAAATAAGTCTTTTATGACATTATGAACTTCGCTCAAATCACAATCTTTTTTTTCCGGAAAAATAGTCAAAGCAGGATAAGAAACTTCAACTATATCCACTATGCGGGCGTCCATCTCTTTGCGATCTCTTTCCATCAATGCGGCTTTTATGCTAAAACGCCCAAAATCCAAGATGTAAAAATGTTCATATCTTTTTTCAAAGTAATTTTTAACTTTTTGTAATCTATGTTTAAAAAACATATTTAAGTATTCAAAATTATGTCTGCAACAACGGCTCTAATTCTTTTTACTCCGGCTCCAACACTCTCCTGTTTTTTTATCTTAAAACCCACCAACTCCTTTGTGTTTTCAACATGCGGTCCCCCGCAAAGCTCGCTGGAAACTGGTTTTCCATTCTCGTCTATAACGGTATAAACTTTAACAGTGGCAGGGTATTTTTCTTTTGCAAAAAATAAAGCCCCTGTTTGTATTGCATCTTCGTAAGGCACGTTCTTAAAACTCATAGATAAACCCCTTTTTATTTTATCGTTAATCCAGTCTTCGATTTGCTTTATTTCTTCATCAGTTAAGCGTCGGTCAAATGTAAAATCAAAACGAAGGCGTTCAGCTGTTATATCACTCCCGTCTTGTTTCACATTTTTACCTAATACAACTTGTAAAGCCGCCTGCAACAAATGAGTAGCCGTATGCAAACGTGTTACAATTTTTATTTCTTCTTCATTGTGTGCCTTTAACTCGCCAGTATCAAGCATAAGACCGTGTCCTCCAAATTTTGCCTCACTGCCTGCACGAGAAGTTTCTTTGTGATGTTCTAATTTTTTATCAAAATCTTCACGAGTTAATTTTTCAGCATGCTTTCCACCCACTTCTTTTATTACCTCGTACGGCAGGCCATAACTTTCATAAAGTTTAAACGCGCTTTGCGTATCTATCGCCTTCAGTTTTTCTAACTCCTTCAATCCCCTGCCTAGTGTTAAACGAAATCTTTCATCCTCTTCGCTAAATACTTCTTTTATGATATTTAAATTTAATTCCTGATAAAAACCGCCATACACCTGCACAATTTTTTCAAAAAGCGACCACAAACTATACTGAGAATTTGTTTGTTGTTCCCAAATATACAATGAAGTTATTACTCTGCGCATAAGTCGGCGCAAAACATATCCCGCCTCTTTATTGCTGGGTCTTACACCGTCTGAAATTAAAAATGAAAAACCCCGTACATGATCTGTGATAATTCTTTTTTTTCTATCTTCCAGATTCTGCGGTAATAGCTCTAAAATTGGAGCAAACAAATCAGTTTCAAATATGTGCTCCTTGTCCTGTAAAGCTACGGCTAAGCGCTCAAGACCCATTCCCGTATCCACGCCTGGAGTTTTTAATTTTTCTAATTTATTATCCGGTGAACCTACTTCACTAAGCGCGCGAGGCGAGCCTGCTTCGCTGACCGAACGAGGCGAGCAATAGTATTCGTTAAACACGATATTCCAAACCTCAACATTGTTTATAAAAATCTCTGTTGTTGGCCCGCACGGACCCTCTGAACCTGTCGGACCCCAAAAATTCTCACTTTTAGGCTGTTGTCTTATGTCTTTGACTCCTAATTCTCTCCATATTTTTTCAGATTCATCGTCACGAGGAATTTCAGAATTACCTTCAAAAATGGTTACATATTGAATAATAAGTCCGTATTCTTTTACCAAATCGTATGCAAATTTAATTGCTCCTTCCTTAAAATACCCCCCAAAAGAAAAATTACCCAACATTTCAAAAAATGTCAGGTGCGTTTCGTCTCCAACTTCGTCTATGTCTGACGTTCTAAACGATTTTTGTACAGATGCTGTATTTAAAGAATTAAAATCACGCATTGCATCTGCTTTTCCTGTGTAATATGGCTTAAACTGTTGCATCCCCGCAGTTGTTAAAAGCACTGAAGGATCATCAGGAATTAAACTTGAAGAAGGCACAACAGTATGTCCCCTTTCCTCAAAAAATTTTAAAAATCTGCTACGAATTTCGCCAGAGTCCATACTCTAAATAATATCACACATTTATAGAGTCTCTCAATTTTTTATAAATAAAAAACAGTCCCTTTTTTGGAAAGTAAATACGCTCCCATGGGAGCGTATTTACTTTCCAAATCCTTCTTTTTGTAAATTGCGTGTTAAATCCTCTAACTCTTTTTTTACCTGATCTCTTCTGGGTTTAAGTCGCCTTAAGTCATCACCCAAAGTTCTAACTTCTCTTTCTTTAGATTGCACCTCCGTGTTCAAACTTATAATCCTTCGTTTGGTTTCATCCACTGTTTTCCTCAACTCTTCAAGGCTAGTTTCTTTGGTTTTTATATCTCTTTCGAGTCCCTCCAGTTGCAACTGCAATTTTTGTACATCTCTTTGTATATTTCCAGATAAATATGACATAAGTTATTAGGCGCTAAAAATTAAGCACCAAGGTTTAATTAGTATCTTTAGTATAGCAAAAAAACAAACTTTGTCATACTAATAGGTTGCCTAAACTATTATTCCACCACCCAAAACCACATCGCCATCGTATATAACAGCACTTTGGCCGCTTGTTACTGCCCTTTGGGGTTCTTTAAAATTAAGGCGCAAAGAACCATCAAAATTTTCTGTTATTTTAACTTCTTGCGGTTCTTGGCGATACCTAATACTTGCTTGATACTTTTTGGGTAATTTAGGCTTGCCCGACACCCAGCTTATGTTTTCTATAGTTAATTGATTTGCAAAAAGGTTCTCGTCGTACTTGGAGCCAACAGTCAAAATATTTGTTTTAATATCTTTACCAACAACATAATATGGAATGCCCCCTCCAATACCTATCCCTTTTCTTTGCCCAATAGTATAGTACTGCACACCTTCATGCTCGCCAATTTTTTTACCCTTTGTAGTTATAACTATACCTTTTTTTTGCGGTATATATTCTTTTAAAAATTTGTTTACATCAACTTTTCCTATAAAACAAAGCCCTTGGCTGTCTTTTTTGTCTGCATTGGGTAAATTAAACTTACGAGCCAATTTTCTTACATCTTTTTTTACATATTCACCAATGGGAAACATCGTATGAGCCAACTGTTCTGCTTTTACACGATACAAAAAGTACGTCTGATCTTTGTCCAAATCCTTACCTTTTAATAGCTTGGCTGTTCGTTGTTCGTTGCTCGCCGTGCCCGCCATAGCTTCATGCGAAGGCTGGGTTGTTTGTTGTAATCGAGCATAATGTCCGGTTGCGATGTAGTCTGCTTTAAGGTCGTTTATCGCTTTATCAAAAAATACTCCAAACTTAATTTGGTCATTGCACATAACATCGGGATTTGGGGTTCTTCCTCTCTTATATTCTTCAATAAAATAGTCTATAACTTGTTTTTTATATTCCCGCACTAAATCCACCGCCTCAAATGGTATGCCTAAAAAATGTGCCACTTTGCGCGCCCAATGCTCATCTTCTTCAACTGTACATTGTCCGGGAACAAAGTCATTGGGATTCCAACAACGCATAAAAACACCCCTAACATCATAGCCAGCTTCTTTTAAGAGCGCCGCGGACACAGAG